>Ga0209454_1000626_pt1 | contig 19100 bp, 9 predicted proteins | sample WorMetHERISLAND1_2_FD_187400 | JGI IMG/M metagenome (GOLD analysis project Ga0209454, IMG submission 187400) | Marine gutless worms symbiont microbial communities from Max Planck institute for Marine Microbiology, Germany - Olavius geniculatus... | ecosystem: Host-associated > Annelida >... | reverse complement strand
TACACCGTGTCTCAGAAAAACAGTCAAAATTGTTTTTGTCATAACTTTGTCAAGTTTTTACTAACTTTAATAATGTTTGGCACATTGATGGCTAAGACGACGAAATTATGTAAAATGCATTAATTTTTTACCTCATCTAATTTATGTCAATGCACTACCATATGAAACATAGATGCTCCAAATTGTTGCATAATGCTGACTTGTTGTCTCAAGTAAACGCTGTTACGAGTTCATTAGATATAGAATACACTAAAATGTGATTTATTCAACAGATATATAAGTTTGTGTAACAACTCGCTTGCAAATTAGAATTTATGCCAAGGTGTGCTTTGCATACAAAGACACAATGGCTTAGATGCAACGCCACTGGATGATAACAGAATTAACGATCGACTGATCAAATTGCATTCACTCGTCAATTAAACATGTTCTAAGCTATCTCTGATTACCGGTCAGGGGGCGGGTCACCACCCGGATCCGCTCCAAGAAGTCTCAGAGGTGCTAGCAAGGCTTGGTCATTCTCTAGCGCGTGTAAAAATTTGGGGTGCAGCACTTCCTAAGAGCTGAAAAATTGGTTTTTCAAAAAACTCTTCTTTGGTGCCTATGATTAGGCCTACACATCTAGGCCTAAATCTGAGTTGTTAGTGGACCAAAATTCATCGGATTTTTTTCCGCCGAACGTGGGAGGAATGTCGGTATATAAAGTACTTGTCCGATTTTGAATATATTCATCCGTTCCGGAGATATTTGCCGTAAGTTTGAAGTCATCCGAAATCGGGCCAAATTTTGCATGTTTTTGGCCTCTAAATTTTTTTGCAGAGGGTCCCCGAAATTTTGGAGAAAGATTATAAAATCGAACAGACTTTCCGTCATAGTGCAAAATTTCGCAGGCCTGCCTTAATACAGTCGCAATGTCAGAGTGACCCAAAAGTAGGCCTACAGGATACGATAGGCCTATTGAGAAAGTTGTAATTTACGAAGTATCGGTAATGAAAAGGTCGATGAATTTTTCAATGATTGCAAAAAATTCTTATCTTTGTATGCCAAAATTTTAAAATGTTTCTAACATCTTTTTTTGTCGAGAAATTATATTTTGCTCAGTTGAGCATTGACTTTCTTAGCCGCCTTTAGTAAAACAGCATTAACAGCTTATACTTTTTAATTGTTGTTCAAAAAAGTGACAGAAAAAGACTATTTTATTGCGATAGGCCTATGTAGTGTAACATAAATTAACAGTTAATATAGTGTCTTGTACTTGAACTGTCGGTTTGAAGGGTTATGCGACCAATGAGATTTTCTCTCATTTTTCAGCTCATCAATATTCATAGGAATAATCGAGAAACACGGCGCCTGGTAAGCACTAGGAACGACACAAGCCCCTAAGTAAGTAAGTAAGTAAGTAAGTAAAATGTAAATTTATATAGCGCATAGGGAAACCTAGCAATTGTGCTGCTCTGCAGATCATCGCCTTAGCTTGACCTGTAGGAGAACCCTTAGTCTTTAGCTCGATTAGATAGGCGAGACTAGCGAAGATAGAGCTGACTTTAACTCTTCTTGGTGACTGTTTGCTTTCTTTTGACCGCCAGTTTTCACCGCTTACAGTTCTTTCATCAGTCGATTCATATGTTCCTCAGTGAGTTGATTGAGCGATTCCCTTTCTTTCCTGTACAAACGTGCCACTTTTGCCGACTGCACTCAGAAATTTGGTATTTTCAGCATCAGCCTGTGCCACTGCAGCGCGAAAAAAAACGACGGGCTGAAAAAAGTTTTAAAGTTTAGTCGATTCGCGGCTAGCCATTTCCATGCATAGTGCTTCCACTATTTTACAGTTTGTCCCGAGCCTTTAAAATAGGCCTATTCCAACAATACATAAGAAAACCAGAATATTGTTAGGGCTTAGGCCTACTCTGAAAGTAGGACTTATTTAATAACAAACGCCCAGGTGCCCGTCGGTCTAGCGCAGTATAGCGCAATACGCTGTTCTAAGACGTTGTATACAGGCCAATACAGCCAGGCGGTAAGTTTTTTATGATGAGATAAGATAGGCTAAATATAGCTACATGTCTGTATGTACTTACATGTATGCGATCACTGAAGCATGTCCCATAAGTAGGCCTAAGGGTGTAAACTTTCCGCTGCACTCGCAATTTCCACGCACCAATTTTAGAATCACGACGCGAATCGGCGAATACCTCAAAGTATAAGTATTTTGGCACAAATCGGCTATAAAGCCAAAAATAGGCGCTATGAAACATCTACTACCGTTTTTCCACAGGTGTCTATAGACCTATATTTTATATAATTTAGTTATGTGACAGAAACCTAGGCGTTTTCTTTTTATTGAGCCACTTTTTACTTCATAGGACACCTTGTCTCGATTGTGGTCACCAACGTAGACATTGTCATCATCAGAGCATTATATAGTGAGTAATAATATTATTATCATGTGCGACGTCGACCACTGTAAATTATTCAGCTAATTTCGTCGTGATTTCATCGCCGGAAGTGGCGCCAATTAGGCTACTGGAAATCAATTATCCGTTTGAGCTGCAGTAGGCCTAAAAACGACGGTTACAACGGACGCATTTGTCACCGATCGAGCATAAAGCAGCAGGAATCGCAGATTTCAGCGTGCAAGTTAACACAATTACAAAGTAAGTTGCATTGTTGTATGATATCAGACTAAAATCCTGTCAAATATTGTCGCAACTTATGCCCGGTCATTACTGCTTTAGTCTGTAGGCTTATGTGGAATTACATAGATTGAGATTGCATTCACCGCGGCAGTAGCAACACGGTGTGCCAATTCTAACTTTAGAAAATCAAAAATTTTGCAAGATTAGGTTTGGGTTTTGCAGCTTTGTAGGCGGACGGCCGCTTGGTAAGTCAGCACAGGGCCGACATATTTTTTCAGTTTTTCAATTTTTGTGTGTGTGTAATTAATAGAAACTGTAGGCCTATTTGCGATACTTGTGTGAAATGGTACTGGATGAAAACGAGATTTAACTCTTGACTTTTCTGCATGCGGGTGTAGGTGTACAAAATGAACGCCGGTCGGTCGCTCGTGTCGCTTGTCGTCGTTCTGTCGGTGACGTCATCGTGGTCGTACGTCATCCGTCGAGATCATCAGCAGTACTGCGACGTTGTACACTTTCCGGCGCCCAACCAGCACATCTACTGCTGCCGCTGGGTTGACAACTGTCAGTGTCCACGCCCCCGGATGGGCCTCTGCGCTCCCGACATTGATGTTGCTCCGGATGCTAATGTTCCAGCTGCTGAGGCTGATGCTGCACAATCATCCTCATCAGCAGTGTCATCATTGCAGCTGCTAAGAAGATTCTTCTGTTGTTAAACTACAGGGTTGTCGCTGCCAGCACGCGTGCCGTAGAACGGAAATCCAACAGAAGCTAAACGGTTTTTGTTTTTTACTGTTTCAGATACTCGCACATAGTGAAATAAGTCAGAAATATTAACCTAACTCTGAAAGAACATTGATTTGTTTTCGATTTGTATCAGGAGCAGTGGTATAATAATGTCATAAAAGGGCATTCTTGCCATGCCCCCTCGGCGCTAAAAATTTGCATAGTTTTCTTTCGTTCTTTAGACTTTTGCCCTCTTTTTATATTACGTCATTGTCACCATTTTCGCGGTGAGATATGCAAATGTTAAAACAATCGCCAAATTTCAGCCAACCAGAGATCAGGATGGCATATTGCACTTTTTCGACGACGTAAGCTTAAAGGCTCCAGAGTTTTGTTTCGCATGTTAGGACGTTCAGAACAGATATCAAACAAAATTGTTTTGATTCTATCCTCACACGTGCCACTGTCAAAGTCGTCTTCCAACTGCTATCAGATTGGATAGCGATGATCACCAGTTTTCACTAAGTAGGCCTATATGGCTTAGCCTGCACTGCAGTAGCTTTCACTGCCTGTACTTGAGAACCTGTATTTTCAGCAGTTTTGTTTCATTCTTTTTCTATCCCTGTGATTTGATGTCGAGCCTAATTATATGCCTAAGAAATGGACCCTTGTTGCATTCAACATCAACATTTTGTAATGTGCGATTGTAATTGCACATTTATTAAGATAGCTATATGGCTATATGCTTCTGTGGTTATGATTAGTCTGATGTCCGCTCTAAGCTTAATTACTGTACTGCGTGATGGTGCTTTCCGTGGTTGTCTGAATTTGTAATTTTTTGTATTTTCTGCGAAAAGTGTGGGCCTATCTAAATAACGTAAACAGTTACATCACTTTTCAATTATTTCCTATAAGTGTGTAGCCTATACGCTGTACCTGTGTATGTGATTAACACGCGCTGAAAACAACACATCGTGCAAATTATTATGCACGAAACATGTTACTTGCACATGAACATAGACACACGAAGTACATGTAGTAAAAAATTGAGCAATCAGTATGGCAAATACAAAAACCGACGGCAAAAATATACACACGAAAACTAGCTCAATCGCTCTGTCCACAGTTTCGTTTATCAGCATTCAGGGTTCACGCGTCCAAAATACGTTTATCTGTTACTAAGGCACAAATACCGATCGGCAGTCAATATGCCGTGGATATTGTTGTTTTTCTTAAACCCATTCGCGAAAAAAGACAAAATCCACATTTTCGGATTCGAACGTGCATGAAAACATGAATTCGCAAAAATAGCAACTTTCTGACAAATTTGTTAGCATCATGCCCTTGGCCTCCCGCACACAGAAAAAATGGACTCCTAAACCGCCGCAATCAGCTGAATTGTCAAAAGTAGTAAAAAACGATTCCAGATATCTAAACCGCTCCAAACTTGATTAACAATTCCAGTGCTTTCAGTTGCCGTCCGTCACTAAAAACGTTCGATCGCAAAAATTGTTATTGATTTCTGAAAAGTGTTAGATAGTGCAGTTTTTTTGTTTGCTTTAAAAAATTTTATTGCTTGCATCGCTTTTTTTACTTTTGTTCTCATGAGAGCTATTCAGTGTGTCACTCCGATTATTAACCAGTTTAATGAATTTCATTATTTGACGATTAACTGCATGTTAATTTATGCTCTGGAACGTCGCACGATAGAAATTAAAACAAAAAAAATATTTTCCGTCCTTACTTTTTCGCATCAGACTACAAGTGAAAGCAGAAGAATTTTAGGTCTTAAGCCTTGTTCATAGCAACCGACTCAACTCAACTGTCCCAATGTCGTCGAGAGCCACAGCGGAGCCCTGGGGAAACATTCTCGCAGGGCTCGTCTGGGAAGGAAATTTTTTTGAATTTTTCTTTTCAAATGGCGCATTTCCAGATTCTTGTGTACTTTATATTTTTGAGTGACGGCGGGGCCCCCAAACGTCGCGGGGCTCAGGGTAACTTACCCCTTTATCCCTCCCCATTTCGACGGGCCTGAACTGGCCAGCTGAGTTCGGTTGAGTCAGTCACTGTGAACGAGGCTTTAGTCGATCAGCGGTAACTTATACAACCGTGACTGCGGCGGCACTCATAGAATGGTCGCCGACGTGTCGGCAGAGCTAGCAGAGAGCTGGGCCTCGGACAGGGGTGTCACCCCGCACGCGGCGAACAACTGTGGCGGGGTACACCCCAGCACGTCCTCAAGGTTGCAGACGAACCGGTAGACATAGCGCCTCCCTGCGGTCTTGTGGATGATGTTTTTGTCGTAGTAGTAGCGGAGGCCTCGGCTCAGCTTCTCGTAATTCATCTTGGGTTTCTTCTTCCGAGCGCCCCAGCGCCGGGCGATCTCGTCTGGATCGGTCAGCCGGAACTCCCAGCCGTTGCCCGTCCACGAGATGACGTGCTGACTGTGCGCGTCCGTCAACTGTTCCAGCAGGAACTGCCACAGCTGGATCGGTCCGCTGCCTGCGACCAGAATTTACACAATACGATGCTGTACAATGGTTAAAATGTTTAAGTGGTAGAGCTCTTCACGCATAGGAAACTCATCTCAAAGCTGTGGAGCGACACCTGCCATATGCAATGAGATCACACCTGCCACTCGACACGACCGGGAGTCGAACCAACGACCTCGCGATCGCAAGTCCAACGTCCTAATTAACCATTATACTAGCAAGCCACTCCACTGCACTGCCTGTAGAATTGATGGGGCACCGCAAAACTTGATCAACACTAGCGCTGCCACCTGGTGAATAAAAATGAATACAGTAAGAAATACTACAGATGTATCGGACCGCTGCCTGCAAGCAAAATTCACAGCCACAGTTAAACTAGAAACGACGGGATCTCGCGCAAATCCGCACTGAGACTGTAGCGCTGGCACCTGGCGAATAAAACAAATTTAATAGCAACAGTTATAATAATACTCAATAAGAACTGCCACAGGGGTACGTGGGACCGCTGCTTGCAATCAGTTCACACAATGCAGGTCAACTCAGCCTCCTACCCTTAGCGGAATGGGAAATGAGTAGTAGTTTACGAGCTACGGGGTGAAGGCTTAGTGTAGCTGATTGGGGCGGTGGCATGTCTGCTGGTTGCAAAGCAACCCACGGGTCCAATAATTGTTTGCTGATGCGGGCAGTGAATGGCTACATAGCGCGCTATTTCACTTCAATTTCAGTTCGTTGCATTTCTGTCGCTTTGAAAACACCTTAAACTGCCGCGGTTACAGATTATTAATAATACGACACAGAAATGAACTGACCGGCGTAAGCGACCATGCCGGTCTGGACGCTGGTTGTTAACCTGTCGTCCTTGACGACAACGTCGGTGACGTCAGCGGAACTGGTCACGTGGTGGTAGCAGCGTGATGACGTCACGGGAAGCGTGGACGACGAGTAGGCCGACCAATAGTCGTCCGGCCAGTGCGGAGGGGGGCACCTGGCTGCCTGGTGATGGTGTGCTGCCTGCAGTGAAGGGCCATGGTTGGTGAATGAGTCCAGCTGAGAGCGACGAGGATCGTACCCGCGTGTGACGTCATTCGGACGTGACGTCACCGGAAGTGACATCAGCGACTGCGGGGAACTGTACGCCTCAGCTAAACAGAACACATATTCACACAAAATGTAACAATACGTGTCAAACCACTCTATTATAATTCGTCCAAGATAGTGTGGGACCAGTGTTAAGGCGAGGTGAAAGATATTGCATAGGTTTTATTGAAAAATTTAACTCCGTTTCCTATGGCGCAAAAATTGCGAAAATCATTAACATTTGATAAAGCTATCACCGATAATGCAGGCATACTGTCCTGTTTTCATGAACCACGGTTTAGAACGTAGGCCTAACAGTGCAGACATGAACGAAGTACTGGAATCGTCACACTACCATCATATACGAACCGTTGTCATCGGTGTCGACTTTGAGGGCGTGCAGAGGTGTGATCGACGGCTGACCGACGACTCCGAAGGACGAGACCGGGGCGGACGCAGCCGACGCAAGCGACGCAACGGCCGCTTGCGTCAGCTGCGCGGAAGAGCTGTCTGTTGCCGGCGAGGGAATCGAGCTGATGCCGCCGTCACGGTACGACCTCGGCGGCACCGGGGACTGTGACCGACGTTCAGCCACACACCGCCCATACACACCACCAGTACCAGTACCAGCCTGTAGGTCGGCGCGGCCTGTATGCCACCGAGAACCAGCGTGCAGTGACGTCATAGGCCTGCTGGTGATGTACTGCGCGGGAAACTGATCGGCCACCGACAACATGGCGACACCTTGCGGCCCTGCAGTCAGACATTACACGCATTATACACTCTGTCTAACTGTTTTTTTGTCAAATCATCATCATCATCATCATCAAAATTCTAAAGTTATACTTGTAGTTACGTTAAACAACAAGCGGCTTATTGCTTTATTATAGGTCTACATGCGTAAAACGTAAAGTAAAGTTCTTCCTAAGCCATTGGGCGGCGCTGATCTCCGTTTCCTTAGTGACTTAGTCCTCAGCCAGACACCAGTTTTTACACTGCGAGACCACGGATATGGGGCTAGTGCATCGCGCAGTGTGCCTGTTTATTATACATGCAGGCTGCAGCCATGCAAAACTTTGCTAGATATTATTGAAGGCCGCTTCTATTGTTCTACGTGTACGCTAACCACGACTCAACTTCTAACCAGCTACTAAAATAACGTGATTACGTGAGTGAAACTTACTATATAGAGCGCACTAATTTACCCTTTCGTTAACTTAACATGCCGTTTCGTCTCAGCGCCGTAACGGTGAGCGCCGTATCGGTGACGCCGAAACGGCGGCGCCGTAATGTCCTGCTCCGATTCCTTGCACGAAAAAACACCGAGCAAGACATCTTAGAAGATTCCGACGAAGGTAAATTCACCACATTTCACCTGACTGCGAGTAAGCTGTGGCTGGCACTCGGGGGGCACTGAGCGCGGCCGGCGTCTGGCTGCAGAAGCTGGGAGCAGCAGCAGCAGCAGCAGTTGTTACGTCACTGCATCGGTTGCTGCCGCTAGTCACTGAAGTCAGTAGTTGATGACGTCGGTAAGCTGCCGTAGCGTGCAGATCAGTAAAGACACGATCAGAATGTGGGGAGGGCTCCACACCGGGCTCACGCTTTAACTCTATCACTCCGCTCGCCTTTCGCGTCTCCGCTTCTAGACACGTCACCGTCATCATTCGTTTAATAAAACGCTGACAAGCGCAACCTCTGATGACACGAGCATAAAATTAATATATTTACAAATTGCCTTTACGAGCATTTACGAAAAACGTTTCATCATCGTCGTTTTATTGTCAAACGCAACCGTACGTAGTTAGTGTGAATAGTAATGTAGACCTACAGCATATACGGAAAGAATTTTTACTATCACTTAGAGGTTTAATTTTATTAATTAGAGTTATAGAGTTAGCGCAAATACAATATATTCGCCATCATTAGACCTAATAAATAAGAAAGTAAACAAGAAATTTGAGCTAATGCTCACGAGACGCGCGAAAGCGTATAGCAGTTCCTGTTCACAAACTCTCAGTCTATCTCCAACCATTTCGTCACAGTTCATTTTTGGAGTGTGCGCTGCAGCCGAAGATCGCAAACATCAGTAAAAACCGCTTATTTTGGATGTTCAGGGTCTTTCAAAGTCATCGATGTTGATACAACCAAAAAGCTCGTCACTGGTGCGTGTTGTGATAGGCAGCATGCCCATGTCTATCTGCAACCGTTTTCACGAAAGACTGGCCAACAACGGCAAAATAACGACTTTTACGGTGGTACCGTTCTTTGCTGCTCTCTTGCGCAAGTTTCCTTGAACCTAGAAAATCGATCTTGGACCGTTGAAATCTACGTTCAATGCTGAAATTTTCATACGCAGCTTCTCCATGTCTATCTCAATTAGTTTCGATGCAATTTGCTCTTAAAATGTGTCCCACAGCCCGAAATCGCCAAAAAATTCATAAAAACCGCTATTTTAACGTTCAAGGTCATCCAAGGTCATTGAATTCGGAGGCAATCGAGAGCCAGTGTACGACTTTCTATTAATGATCAATAACAACCTAGGCGCTATCTCGCGACTTATTAGCTAAAAATCGCAAATTTGTCCCACCCCCTCTTTTTTAACGCCATTGTTCTGGGTGACCCCTTTCGAATTTGTGGAAAAGCTTTACGGTTCCTAAAATAAATTTGTTGATCCTAGCATGCACCGTTTTTGACTGATCCACCTGTGTGACAGACGGACAGACGGACAGACAGACGGACGGACAAAGTTGCGATTTGGTGATCCTAAGCAGTAGCTGCTTTCGCGCGTAATAACAAAAAATTTGACCTAATAGTCACGAGACGTGCGAAAGTCTATAGCAGTTCCTGTTCGCAAACTATCAGTTTATCTCCAGCCATTTTGTCGCGACTTTTACGGGGGTACCGCTTTTTGATGCCCTCGTGCGCAGGTTTCCTTGAACCTAGAAAATCGAGACTTGGACCGTCGAAATCTACGTTCAATTCCGAAAATTTCATACGCAGCTTGTCATTGAATTCGGTGGCAATCGAGAGCCAGTGCAAGACTTCCTATTAGTGATTAATCGTAACCTAGGCCCTATCTCCCACCGTTGTTGAGATACAGCGACTTATTGGCTAAAAATCGCAAATTTTTCCACCCCCTCTCATTTAGCGCCCTCGTTCGGAATGACCCCCTTCGAGTTTATAGAAAAGCTTTATGATTCCTGAAACTAGAGTCTTCCAGGCAGCCGAAGGTAAAGATTTGGTGATCCTAGCTTGCACCGTTTTGACTGATCCACCCGTGTGACGGACGGACGGACGGACAGAATTGCGATGGCTAAGATGCGCTGAAAGCAGTAGCTGCTTTCGCGCGTAAAAAGGGACCACAGCTTCTAAACTTCCGCCGAAAAATTGACGCTGCCAGCTGGCGAGCACAGCCGAGTCTCGGTTCATTGTTAAAGAATCTTGTGGATCCAAATAACGCAAAATAATCTAGATCACCACCAGAAAACTTGATTCTCGCCAAAAATTGGTATGGTCGCCTCTTTGCTAGTTAACTGGCTTCTAATTCGAAAAAAGGTGTAGAAAAGGAAACAAAATTGGTGTAAACGTTCCCTGGAGCAGAAGCAACCAATATTCCAATTTTCAACTTAAAATATGTCGTGGCTGGGCCGACACAGTTTTCTATAGTAGCTATTCGGAAACTGCGTTGCAGTCTGACCTTTCTGGAGTATGTCGAGGTGTTCCCATAGAATGTCTCCGACGTAGGGCGGCGCACGCAGCAGAAACCTGTCACGTCCCTGTCGCAGCAGATCGAGTCCAGTGTACTGGAACTGTGACGTGTCGATGCCTTCCAGGTTGAAATTATCCACCGCCCACTGCAGCCACTGATGCACGTCAGCCACCAACCATTGCGACGGATCTGTAGAAAACACGATCCAGATAAATTTTTTTTAAATGTTGAGAAGTTTTCAAAACGTGGCAAGAACAGAAAAAAACGTTTAAAACGTTAAATAAAAAACGTTATTTAAATATATAGCCCTAATGTTTTCGACCTCTTGCCTAATGCGTAATAATTACATTACGTGCAGTCTAGCTGAAACTGAAAAAAAGAAAATTTTATTCAATTTTAAGTCAAGCGCGTCGTCGTTTCAAAAGCGCTTCTTGAAGTTCTTGACGCAATTGTGATGAACTGTAAAAACGTCAAAGAAACAAAAAAGTTATAAACGTAAAAATATGGCAGGAGTAAAAAAACCCATAAAAACGTTTATTAAATCTATCAATTTACGAGGTATATACACGTAGCACAACTAACACATTGTGAAAATCCTCAGCAAATACTACACTTCGAGGTCCAGAACAGCCTGGCAAAACATCGTAACCTATCTACAGTTGTCTACTGCAAAGCGAAGACGACGATATGGAAACTCTGACGAAAATTGGAGAACAACAAAAATACCTTTTGCAAAATAGTCAAGTCCGTTTGCGGTAGGCCACATATCATGCACGCAAGACACGCACAAAAACCCACCTGACCTTGACCTTTGACCTATGACCTTGACTAGGCTTTTACATGTTGTGAAATATATGCTCACGCAAAATTGCATCAAGCTAAGTGTAGACGTTTATGAGTTATCGTGTTAACAACAGAGAAAAAACTTAGCGTCGTCGCAGCTAGCCTACCGCGGACAGTAATAAGAACGATGATGATGATGATGATGATAGTGGTATATAGGCTTACCGCGTGGAATGCCGAGTCGGCGTTGTACTTGTCCGAAGCTAAGGAAGATGTCGAAAATTGCTTGTGAGAGTTTCTGATGTGTGCTCGGGGTGAGAGGTGCTGACACTGATGATGTAGATGATGATGACGACGATGAAGATGAATCTAGTACGAACAAAACAGATAGTTAGCTACACACATCGTCATCGTGGCTTGGTAGTGTAACGGTTAGGAGGTTGGACTAGCGATCGCAAGGTCCTCGGTTCGACTCCCGGCATGCACTAGCGTGATTGGAGGGGACACTGGTGACACGTGCCTCTTAGGACTCTACTATAGTTTCTCAAAATTGTGCCACAAATGCACCAGACACTATAAAAGCGAAAATGTTTCTGCAGACCCCAGTCCCCACCCTCAAGTGCCCTCTACATCCTGATACTGGCTAAATCACTGACTCCCGGTCGAGTTGCTATCAAATACTGAGTACTTGTGGATGGGTGACACTGTCTAAGGAGGGGTAAACCATCTCAGTAGGCTATATAATCAGCACCAAGATCAACACAGCCCTTTATCCTTCCGGGGTAGATAAATCAAGTACCGCTGCCTGTCTGGTTAAAATTGGGATGATGCGCCTTCACCTATGTCGAGTGGCAGGTAACATTGTGTGATCCCACATAGCAGGTGACGCTCTGTAAATTAGAGATGGGTTATCTATGAAAAGCTATACACACTGGCATGCGCTATCGATTTCATCGCTGTGTATAGGGCACTGAAACATTTACGATTATGGTTATGATTGTAGGTTATCTTTTAGCATTTTCTACAACTTACTGGACAAGAAAACGGCGACAAGTTATTTAAATACCGGTAGTGGAGTTTGGGGCTTAAGCTTTTGATCGTTTGTTTTCACCCTGGAGAAGACGACGCCCAGAGAACAGCTGGATCACAGACGTACGTGCAAAACAAACATAATGTGTGTACATGTTTGCAATAAACTCATAAAGAGGAGAGACAGAAGCGATATCAGAGAAATACAATAGTCGGCTTTGTGAGATTGACAGCGAGGCCCCAAGACGCTAGTATGGGCCACTGGAAGCAATACGCCCGGCAGGTAAATACGGATGAGAAGAAAACAAAAGCATCCACTGTCGTTGTGAATGTTTTCACCCCGCCGGGGAGGCAAGAGAAGACTTCGCCCATTCTCTGTGCACTCGCTAATCACCGACTAGTACCGAACTACAGCTAGAGCTCGTAAACACAGATGTGATGAGCGTGATGACCGGTAAAACGGTCGATCAAATACGCCCGTCGTTTTATTGACGTGATTTGCTCGCACTAAAACCGTGTGATCAATGGGAAGAGAGTCGCCCTGGTCAAGCAGACGAAAGAAAGCTTGCTGCTGAAACAAGTCAATCGCATACTTGCGGATGAAGGAGGGTATAATTGTCCTACTTTAACCACGAAGCTATCTTCGATTTCTTGGTATTCAGAATTTAAGCTTCTGCAGCTTTGTCGTTTTTGTCACGTATAATTTAGCAATAAAAGTATAGTTAATATGTTCTTGCACTTAAACCGTAGTACCACAAACTATTTTATATTATAGTATACGAAGTGTTCTATCTCTCGATGTGGCGAAGCTGCTGTATCTTAGTATTAATTGCTCGTGTTGGTTATTGCAAACCGTGTTTTATGTTCTTCACGTAAATCTAAAATTCAGTGGCGGTTTTAGGCCTCCCCACAGTTTTGCTCTAGGCTCCCCAGTTTCGTGGCTACCCGTGTTTTTTTGCACAGGTAACACACGTTTGATTTCTTTGCGTTTCCAAATTTTAGAAAAGTGTCAAATTTGCGGCTTCTATTGAACGTCCTTCCTAAATTGTGCCAATTTTGTGACGTAATGTTCAGTCAATTTCTACATTTTGTTTTCCATCAATATTATTATTATTTTAGCGTACAACTGGGACTCCGGGCAAGCTAGTCTCACTCCAAATCTTCATTTGCTTTCTCCAGTAACTTTGGCATGGCGACGAACCCCTACACCTGTAATAGAAACTGTTATTTAGAGTCACACTCAGCTCGCTTTGGTACTGTTTTCAAAACTTTTGGCAGCAGTCGTGCGCCATCAAGCAAACATCAAGCAAACATACGGTACGTTATGCGAACTGAGCGTGGTATGATCCTACTGCACTGTCTAGAGTCGTATAAGCTCGTACTGCGTACTCGCTTACCCACTTCACCAGTGCGGTATCTGGTACAGAGCGGCTTATCGTACATAGAGCCTGTACACAACCGCGAGCGAAATCGCGGCGCAGATCGTTGCGGTCTTTCGGCGTTTGCGCATTCAAATTCGCGCTGAACTGTTTCGAATTAACTGACATCTACTCTCAGTCTCAGTGCACGTAGCGCCGCGACCTCCTAGTAGCAGGCTCGAGTATATCAGCCTTAACACTCACACACAACGGTCAACATCGTCATCTGGTCGCTGATGAGTGACGACAGATCGACAGATCAGGCTGGGACCAGACCAGACCTCGAAGTTATGCGTGGAACCGTAGACCGACCACATCCGCTCACTGGGCGGACTGAACGCGTGTCGGGTTCACACAATTGGATCGGACTCTTCACGGGGTGAACACGTTTAGTACGGGGGGAACGGTTAAGGGTATTGAGACGATTCATACACTTAAAAAGGTAAAAGGTAAAGGTGGCGTATAGTTCTTAAGGAGATTAAACCCTTCATAGAGCTACGTAGCGTCACCTGTCATATGGGATCACACAGTGTTAGCTGTCACCCGGCACAGGTGAACGCGCCCTGCCTTAACCCCAGCGGTACTGATTTTACGTCTGCAGCGTTACGTTTCCATGTACACGGTGTTTCATAAAAATGGCACCCTTTTTTATTTTTTTTAAATTTACTCAAATGATGATCAATTTACACGAATTTTTTTACCAGGTGTAGCCGAAAAAATATTAATTCAAATTATTTGAACAAAATATGGCTGCCATATTAATGGGTGCCATATTTAGTTGAATATTCTTTGCTACAATAATGGCATTTCGTTTACGTTTTTGCGAGAAAAAACGATTAACTGAAGTATTATAGCAATCAAAACCAGCAGTATTTTATTACGGCTAAATTACCACGATGCTTATTTGTTGCATTGTTAAACCAATCCCGATTCACTGTTCTACCTTCTCCGGCAGCGGCTATCCACTCCTCGCTATGAGTATAATTTATTTTTCGTGCTAATTCAGTTAAGGTTCTTGTATAACGTTCCGGACTTTCTGCTGATATTTTGCAGTAATGTTTATTTATATGTTTTTTCCTGATTTTATTCATTATGTGCTATCTAAAGTATAATGGGTAAATAAAGTGTAGCAAACATTCAACCGAGGCATTAACTCTTTCGTTGCGAATGCCCAATTTCCCTACAAAGTGTTTACTTTTGAAAAAAAAACAGACATAGGGGCCTAAAACTCCGACAATCTATACGTCGACTACTGTCACCAGTGGCACTGATAGCATCTTGTCGACTACAGTCGCCAGTGACGGTGAAGAAGTTAAAGACCGCCTGGCGAGCGACAGAAACGGTCACACAATCGATATTGAAACCGACAGTCCGACACCCGTTCTAGGACGCGCGTTGCTATAGGCACGGATCGCCGTCGACTCATATACACGTCATCACGTCATCAACGCTACGTAGCATCAGCAGCAGCAGCAGCTTGTCTCGTCTGTCTCCTCACGAGGTTCCCATCATGCACCGCGGCCGCACGGACCGACTGACGTTCCCTGGACCAACGAACGAGGTTCCCGCGGACGACGTCCTGTATGGTAGATCAGATGTCTCAAAGCCAACACACACGGCAGGCAAGCAGACGCCGGACTTACCCGGATCCCGATGAAAACTAATTGCATGCACGTCAAAGACAAACAGATCATGGACCGCTAATGAGCTCCATGGATTAGAGTAGGCCCTACGGATTAACAACCGCACGACGGGGCCACTGACGTGTGGTATATAGTGTCGTGAGTGAGTAAACATTGCCGACCAACTGTATAGCAACAGGGTGTCAACTCCATGACATGTTGTCGTTGCTCGTTGGCTTAAGAAAGCAATAAGCTCTAAGCCTCGCATTATAATGACGACATTGGATCGTGACGAGTGGGTACTGGGTATAAGTCTAGTTATCTACGGTCGTTGACAGGTCGCCGATGTCAACACTTAACGACGACCACTGAACTGATGAATCTGTGAGCAAACATTCGTGCAAGTAAGACCGCGCGAACACTGTGCAACTATGAACATAAGTAGCCTAGGCCTATGACATTCACTGGTATGTATTGCACACTGCAGTTACAAGTATATGTCACAATCTGACAAACTATACTATACTGCAGTCGTTTGTCAATATCGGCTAAAATTCGAATTATAGGAAAGCAATCAAGTAGAATAAAATGACGAACGAGAGAGAGAGAAAAATAACGTTGTTTCGGCGCAGGTCTTTGCCAACGTTGACAACACGCTAGCGAGTTTGTGGGCGTTCAGAGAACTGAACAACGACCTAATGCCGAGAGTGGCCGGCGAGAATTGTCTGTTTTCTAAATCCGTCGCGATCGACCGGGACCGCATTGTTGCTCCTGTGGGATGGCAGCAGACAGCGAGGTGCCGCCACGAAACAACGGGTGGAGACATCGTCAAGTGAATGAAGGCATCAAGACATTTGCCTGTGCATGCATTGAGATGAATGAATATGCCTCTGGCCGCCGTCTGGTGTCAAACCGGCAAACCCGTCTCACTGACATACAGTAGGGCTATGCGAAAGACTCTAATGTCGTTATAATTCGGCGCAATGTTCAACGCTGCTGCTGCTGTGAATGGCGATCGACACGCCTCCAGCTTCTCTTCTGTCTCGTGTTCGGGACAAATCGATGCTTTTCCGCCCACCGGGCCGCCCACAGCTCTTAACCTGCCTCGGAAGAGTCCGTCCCGCGAATCCACCCACGGTACGGGGCTACACAACGGGAAATGACCTTTCTCAGTGCGTGCACGACAGCTGTGTGCACGCACGATTGTGCCACCAGTGCACGATGCAGAGTGTGTACGCTCCAATGAATCCCAGAACTTAAACTGCTACCACTTTCGTAACTTTCGACTGTGGAGTCACGAGCGCGTCATAATCATAGTAAATTGCAAACGAATGTGTAGACTATGCGATGCCGCACTGTCTGGAGTTGTATAATCTCGTACTGCGTACTCGCTTAGCCACCCCAGCAGTGCGATATCTAATAGGCTAGGCTACTGGCGAGATTATAGGAAAACGTGCTATAATGGCTGAGGCAAAATACTGCTGTAATATATTACGGTGTTCGGCGAACTTTGTATACTTATACTCGACTTTTGTGTTTTTGTATTAATTCATTACTGCACGATTCTATTCGACAAAGCGTGTACTAAACTCAACAGTTTTATAGCGCAAATTAAACTTCTCTCATCGTACGGCATCGTATGCTAAGCCTTCGATCGCCAAACAAAATCGTTTTGATAAAAGTCTGAATAGTGAATTTCCTTTCTAGTTTCGGCGGTCCAAACAGAAATCTTTTCATCTTCAGTTCCCCGAACGTGCAACATAAAGCCGAAACACACCACAATTTTGTTTCAATTTTACACTCGGTTTTGCTTTAATTCGCATGCTCAGTTCATTAAACTATAACATAACTTATGTCACATTGTTGCGATACCTGCGTACATAGCGTCGGGCGGCAGCTATCAACACTGTGTGACCCCATATGGCAGGTGACGCTCCGTACCTCTGTGATGGGTTTCCGAACTATACACCACCTTATAGCTTACTTTTCCTCTTTACCCATTTGACGTTTGCTTCGCCGGATGCGATGCGTGTGGTCGAAACTTTTCTTCTTCATTTTCACGCACAGATGGGATCACGTTACGACTGAAGACTTTTTGCTGCAACCTTTAAAAGCGGTGGTGGTCGTGTGCCCAGAGTAATAACAACTGTCTACCGTGCGGCAGAGGCGGCGAAAATGATGCTACCGCTACTGCTGCGGCGTACGTACAAAACTCCTCACGCTAACCGCCTCCCTCTTTGACAAAACTCCCTCTTCTTTGTCGTACTCTACTGCATGCAATTCTTGTAATCAATTTTTGCATTTCTTCCGTTTTAGCTCTAGCTGTGTCGCATAACGAGCTTAAGCATAAAATAAGAACCAATCGGGTTTAAAAGGATTGTGTGTCTATAACCCAAAGGTTCGATAATCCGAAGATGTATATCGCAATATGCATTTTCAATAACTTTGATCCTCACTTTAACCCTAACCCTACTCTCAGTTCAGAGGAAATGTGGAGATTGAGTCAACGTCTGTAAAAATGTATAGGAAAGAACCCTACAACTTTCAGACTATCGAACCTTTGGATTATCGAGCTGCCACATCAACAATAGCTGGTAATACTGATCTGCTCGGTTTTGCACGTGGAGGGGCTTTGTTGCGGAAGGGGAAGAAGAGGTTGTGGTACATCCTCCGCTGCCGCTGTTGCTGCTGCTAATGCTGCTACGGCTGGCACACGCCATCGGTCGGTCCGCATCTGCCTCGGTGACGGTTACTAGTGTAAATAACGGCTCGGCGCCGTGCTGACCCCACTTCTGTGAGGCTGTGACCTAGTCTTTCCCACGCAATAACCATGCATGTGGCTCGCATGTGTCAGAACGATCGCCTTGCTGCCGTCGGCGTACTACTTTTGACTGTTGGCGTCGTCTTGACTTGACGAACGCGTGTGTATTATCTGTATTATGTATATATCTGCCCACCCGATATATTCGATACGCTAACGCACATGCATATTTCTATATCGGTTACAATAATCGGACGGGCCGCTAATGCAACGATACGTCGCAAGTTTAGTTCGTGTGTGTTAAACTACTGTCTGGAGTGAGATAAGCGAGTGATAACTACAAACTTCATATAGTGGTTTAACCGACACCTATTCCACGCTGGCCGACGGCTGATCATGTGGCGTACACTGTCGTTCGTTCGGTCACACTTGACTGAACCCGGCGAATTATCGGCCCGCTACAGACATAGCATAGCTCAAACAGACGCATATATGATCTGTAAAAAAGTCTGAGCGCAATGCATTGAACACAAAATTTGCAGATAAGCTATCCCACCCGAGGACGAATTTCATTATGACTTATGGCAGAATGTGGGCGACACATAATGTATTAGTCGCACTCTTCAGCATTGCAGCTATTTGAGGCCATTCATTTGAGAGTCTAATTAAGATTAACAAAAAATTTGAGCTAATGCTCACGAGACGCGCGAAAGCCTACAGCAGTTCCGGTTCAGGAGTTTAGCTGAAAATTGGAGTGTTCACGCTAAGTTAATATACAAATACCAAATTCTTTATCTGGATCGCATAACGATAGTTCCGTGGCGCCACCTTGTGAATGATATAGACT
>Ga0209454_1000625_pt1 | contig 19110 bp, 15 predicted proteins | sample WorMetHERISLAND1_2_FD_187400 | JGI IMG/M metagenome (GOLD analysis project Ga0209454, IMG submission 187400) | Marine gutless worms symbiont microbial communities from Max Planck institute for Marine Microbiology, Germany - Olavius geniculatus... | ecosystem: Host-associated > Annelida >... | reverse complement strand
GCTGGGCGCCGATATTACTGTCAAAGTTATCACAAAATTCTGCACTTTCAGGAAAATGGATAAAATGTATATGTTAATTTTGGTGACCATGGACCTTTAAGTGAATTATGAAAAAAAGAGGTCCTTTTTATGAAACACCGTGTAGAATAAAGAATAAAGACACAACTGATAAAAAAAATCCAGCAAATAACATGCAGAGCTGATAAGGAGAAACAGCACTATATCAGTTCTCCGGAAAAAAAAATCATTTCAACTAAAGAATTACCGCAACAGAATGGTGCTAGTGACAAGCAATCCACTCAGAACGCACTTACCCAATCATATGTTCCAAGTCAGCAATGCTCGATCGCATTTCATCCAGCATTCGTTCCTACACAAACATTACGCCATTTTAGACTGCAGCAAAAAAAGCTAATCATAAAAACTATGACAAATTCTGCATTTGCTTCCAGTCATGGGTCTTCTTGTCTAATGTCAATGTCAATTAACTGGGAAATAATTCTAATTAAAAGCAGCAAGTAAAGTGAAGTTCTGAGAACATGTTGTGGTACGTATTGTAGACTTGACTGACACAGGCAAAGCAAAAATTTCAGATGAAAAAAGAATGTACACCATCAGAAAAATACTTTGATTGACATTAAAACGGAAAAATGCAGAAATGTTAAAACTGTAACCTGACAGTTTGATGATAAAAAGACTAAAATGCAGAAAAGTTACAAAGCTAACAGACAAAATTATTGATTCAAAAAGTGTCACAAACGTGATAACTGGCAGAAAGTAAAAAAAAACATCAAAAATTTCACTCACTCGAGTGGCGACAGCATCCAACCGACTTGCTTCCTGCTCGGTCTTTTCATCAACGGCAACCTGAAGCTCATCTTTTTCCCGGTCCAGTGCTGCGACAGTCGCACGCAGCTTTGAAAGCTCATCGCGATCAGTCTCACTGACCCGCTTCAACGACGCGACCTGTTCCTCCAGCAGCCGGACGTGTTCCTCCATCGAGCGAAGTTCGGACTCTTTGTGATCAAGCAACGTCTGCTGGTCTTTCAACGCACGCTCGGCTTGATCCGCCAACACCCTGCAACAATCATATGCTCACTCACTTTTGGCTTTTTTGTTCAGGGTTCCCTCTGGTTTTTGAATGTAAAATTCGAAGAAGTTTCCAGGACTTTCAAAGAGTTAGCCTACAGATTTCAAGAATCATTCGTCAATATCAACAAAGAAAAACTCAATGCTCACTTTCTGCAAATGTTTAACTTCTCCTGAATTACTTTGAGACAAGCCAGTCCTAAAAATAAACACGGTGGGAATTGTTCTGGCAAAACTTTATAGACTAAATGCTGTTGATCGACCAAAAAGCATCAAAGCACTCAAAGATAACTACCGGTAGTATGCTTCAAAAATTTATGCAGTTTTGATACATAAACATAGTACACATCTACTATACCCAGCTAAAGACAATGAAATACAATACCACAGGGTTGAAACACCCAAGCAAATAGCCCCAAAAACCCAGCAGGTTTTATTAGATAAAACCATCCAGAAACCACTCCAAGCTTAATTCAACTGTAGTCTCTTATTCCACTAACAGTAAAATGTTTCATTACGGTTAAGCTTTTAAAACTATAAAAACCTATAATATAGCAAATTTTTGCGGCATTTACTTGATGTAAACAGTATCTAGCAATGAACATTCTACTAACTTAAAACCCATGAAAACCCGAACACCCACCAAGTTGAGCCTTTTCAAAATCTTGGGTTTAACCCCAAAACAAAATAAAACCCATAGAATTAAGCATTTAAAAACTCGGAGTGTTTTTAATGCTGCAACACCGTACCTCATCTGGGCAGTGGTTGCTCGGTGCTGGGACTCTTTGTCTCGAACCTCGGCTAACTGAGCTGAGTGTTCTCTTTCTCTCTCTTCCAACGTAACGTCACGTGCCTCGGCATGCTTTACACGCTCGTCTGCAGCCTTCTTCTCACATTCCAACTGTTAATAGCATAAACCACCAAAATGCCGAAACAATCCAAATGACTGCTAGTGTACAACTGCAGAGCAATCAGGGAAGCATCAAGTTGTGCACACACACCATGCTGAGAACAGAACTAAGATGTAACAGAGAGCACTCACTAAATGTATAAACAAACACTTCTAAAGTGAGGAAGTAAAGGTTTAACATCCTGCTTAACACATAATAGGTCATTTCAGGGATGGCTTTTCCAGGCAAGGCAACACATACATAAAAAACATAACAATGAAACAGAAAGTTTAACCTTTACAGAAACAACCTAATTTAGAACACAAAACAAATAATCCTAAAGCAGATTTACATCGAAGCACACAATTATTGCATAACAGTAGCGCTGGACAGTGGACAACTGCAAGTGTCACATACCGACTGTAATGCAGTCTCAAGGTCTTCTATCGTCTGTTCCATACGAGCTCTGTCGGCCAGTTGAGTTTCTGTGGCAATCTGTGCATACAGCAAAAATGCTAGTTGGCATTATTATGGTAAAGCCAACAAGATAAACATAATCAGATCGAGTCAACGTTTGCAGTCAGTCAACTTACAATGCACGTTATTGCAATTTTACACAGAATCAATCAACAAACAACAAACAACTCCAAATGCAACTTGAAGGTATTTGTTTATTTAGCTTGCAAATAACAACCACTCCTTGACAATACATGTCAACAGCCATGTGCAAGCCTGATACGCAATAATGCAACAGTCATTTATAAAAGACAACCCTGCTGTGTTGGTTTTTGGTTAAAAATTGCAAAGCAGAACATCGGCTTGACGGCTGCAACTTCTAACCAATGCAAGAAAAAAATCTTTGATCGTAAAAAATGTCACGGTTTACCTTCAATCGTTCACGCAGCGTGTCTCGTTCGACCGTTATACTATGGACATTGGCCAAAGCATCGTCTCTTTCGTTCTCAACCCGACGCAGTACTGCCTGCACTGCTAACGACGATTTCATGGACTTTGGAGATTGAACGTACTCACGGCGTAATCTGGTCAGCTCATCTTTCGTCTAACACAATTGCCATAAACAACTTGACGACAAACTCCAAAACACCGACATCATTCTAGGAACATCAACCAATCGATAGATTGATCATTCAATTCGCTGCTTACATGGCTGCATTAATAAAATAAAATCTACCGCATTGTAGAAGATAATGTCAGTAAACACAAAACGGTGAGAAAAGCAGCTGCACTAATGCTGAAACACTAAAAATACTTGAAAAGATATAAAATATCAACACGCTGAAGAATACACTTAAAATTCTAATCATTAACAACTTAGCTATATATAAACATGTCAGCATACCTCACGATATAATTCATTTACATTGTCTCTTTCCTGTGTTAATACACGAACATTTGCCTGAATCTGTAACACAAACAGACCATTGGTAAACTGCTAGTCGCTGAAAACTGCCTACATGTAGAAAGTATCAAGGTTTACATTACCATCAGACAGTCTAACTGCAATGTCAACAATCAGCACACTTTACAATGCTCATATGACAGCTTACTAATGCACTGCATTTTCTTTAAAAATGTCTAAATGTCACCCAAAACACAATAATACATTAAAGGCCAAGTCGCACCAGTTTATGTAACTGTTATAAAGCACAAGTTGGCTTTATCAAATGCTAATTGTCAATATTCATTAATCTTCTGCTTGCTAATACATCTTAATACATTTAAAATAAGGTATAAAGTCCTCACTTTTCCCTTTTCATGGCTTCAGCAATTTTCGGAGCTACTTTTTTATGCCGTACCCTGTAGAAAGAGTGCTGACATATCACACAGACATGCACCTAACTATACATACACTACACAATTCTAACCTTAAACCTCAACTTCTAAGCTAAAAATTGGCACACTGGTTTTTACTGCCCGAGGAAACGTTCACACCAATTATGCTTTTTCTAAGCCCTTATGTATTAGAGTTAGAAGCTTGTATGGAAAAGATGCACGGCAAAACTCGTAATGCAGTCTATTTGCACGGCAGCATAATCAGACTATAAAAGTAAGTAAGCAAGACTTCGACCTCGGCCATGTGACGCTCAAATTTGTCCAGCAGACTCTGCAGCTCGTCACGTTCGTGCCGAACTTTGACCAGCTCTTCGTCAATACCCTAAAGTTCACAGTGTACAAACTTTAATTACCACAGACTAGTTCACTGCTTACACAAACAAAACTGCTCAACTGCCCAAACGCGAGTAAACACCTCATGTAAGTAAGTAAGTAAGAAAACTCCAATGCACTTAACATACTTGACAATATGCCACGGCAACCATACCACTAGTTATTAGAGCCCACAGTTTTCCGCGAAAAATTTGGCCAAATTCCGCGGGACCACTCGCAAAATTCCACGGCTCACCGCGGCAAAATCGTCAAGATTCAGCAGCTTGCTGTGGCCTTACATCTGTGAGTAAACTGCTAGAAAACTTTAGTTATTGAAGGCTGGCGTTGTGCTCATTCATGCTGAATTCATGGATCAAAGGAAATTATCAAACTTCTTTTTCTTCTTAAAAGTGCAGCTGTCAAGTCGCATTGTGTTTATTTATGATTGTCGAGTATTGCAATGGTTTCCCATATTATGTATTAGCAGGGCCCACAAATTTGGACAGTTTAGTTTGATTTTACCATGGTGTATTTAGTATATTTCATTACATCATCAAGCTAACATTCGTACTAATCATTGACTGTTTATCAACTTTTGCAAAATTCTGTAAAATCCCATAAAAATATCAAAATTCTGTGGCTAGGCTCAAAATCCTGTGGCCCGCAGAAAACTGTGGGCCTTAATATTCATGCATCGCTGCCATAGTGTCAGTGTGTATCAGGAAAAGCCGCCACAGCTAGCTGTAAGAAAATGTGAAATATACTGCATCCTACAGGCAAGTTTCCACTGTGCATTCGCCTTGAGACTTCTGAGTTAAAAAAACTAGGACAGCGGTTACTCCTGTCCTGGGGAATGTTCATTGTTCACACCAACTGCGATCTATCTCTACTTTTTTGTTCTAAACTGAAAAACTGATGTAAGACAGCTAAATGCACGGGCAAGATCAGTAATACAGCAAATGAGAATAGCTGCACAAAAATGAGCAAAACATTCTGCCCATAGAGCATCAAGTATCCATCACAAAATGTAAAAAAACCTTGTGTTTAATTGAACCGTGCCGTGATGGGCTTGCTGTCAGTGTACGTGAAGACCGAAGCAGCTCACATTCCTGCTTATAGCGATCACGCTCCTGTTCCAACGCTCTGACAGTCGACTCCAACTGTCCTGACATCTAGCATCACATAACACTATATAACATCAAGCATACAGCATGTGAGTAGAAAATACAATAACTATAGATGGAATAGTTTACACTAGAGTAATTCTGCCAAATAAAAGAAAACCCATGTACACCAATGACAGTCTAAAAATTGAATACTTCTACAGTGTGAAATAATACAATCTCAAAAAACAAAATACTAATTAAATTGTTCAGGCTGTCAATGTATTTGGTGTATAGTATATTATAGTGTACTTTACATCTACCATGAAAGGTCTATGTTCGTGTAATTTTATGCACAACTTCAAAGCAGCATATACGTATTACGTAATAATACTGTCAAACCTTCCTTGCAGGGCTGACAGGACTTGTTGCCCGCGAGACAGTCTTTCGTCGTGTTGGTGTCTGAGAGATGGAACGTGTCGGACTAGTGGAACGTGAGCGTCTGGCGCCAGTCATCGATGGACTCTGATGTGGCAGCATTGTTGTGGCATCGGCTTTGGACCTCAGCAGCTGCTGAAGCTCAGTCACTTGACTCTGCCAGTAGTCACGCTCATCCTCCAAGTCTCGGATAAATGTTGCAACACCGCTGCTGCTGTCAGCTGTCTGAGTCTTTGGTCGCTTGCCGTGCTGCGTGACGCCGTTTCTGGTGCTGTGATGGCGCAAACGATCAATCTCCAGCACGAGATCCTTTTCTGTCGGGCCACCAGCAATATAACGCGTACACTTGGGCAATTCCAAACAACGTCACATATGATACAAAAAGAAAACAAATTTGCGCTGAAAAACTGACAAGCAAGCTGCCAGATAAGCAGCACTTAAACAAAAAGAAAGATGAAATTGTAATAATGACAACGGATAAAACATAGATGAGACTATCAGTACAGATGCTAAAAAAATTTAGAAATTTGTTCACTAACGTTGAAGTAACATTGCAGTCATCATTCTTATGAATGCTACAAAAGAAAACAAATTAATTCAATTCATTTTTTAAAAATCACAAACTGACAAATTAAAGTTACAGTGAATATTCTGTGCACAACCCCTATATTTACATATTTGTATATCATTGGCATAAATGGAATATTGATGTTTTATGCAATAAAATGCAGTGAATAAGATGTGTATTCATCAAAAATAATGGAAACAAACAGACAGAAACAAAGAATACATACAACTAAAAACCACAGCCAGAAAAATCCAAAAAACAACTAAAGTTTACACAGAATTTAAAATTACCATAATTAGTTCAATTGCCAACAACCTATGTATAGGACCACCAATATATATATATATATACATACCGGTGGTTGTGAGTTTACTGACACGCAGACTAAGTCGTTTCTTGTCCTGATGCAGCTTATCAATGAGATCCTCGAGATGCTTCGAGCCAGTTTTCTGAGCATTCAGCTGCCTCTTACACTCATCACACCGTGCCGCAAAGTTATCTCGCTCCTGCAACACGTTCACCATAATAATAATAATAATAATAATAACAGTAATAGTAATAGTCACCGGCACAACAATGTTTATGGTGCTATCATCATGCACTGTCAGAGTGAGAGTTCACCCGTTTTATCTCAGCTGGTCAATAAACCTTAAACCAAACTGATCAGCTTGAGCCACAGATCCACCTAAACTAAAAGCTACAGTAGTACTACATTCACCATCATCATAATCAGAAATCAGTTTTATATGCAATGAGTAAACAACTACATGAAACAAGAAATTTGAGCTAATGCTCACGACACGCGCGAAAGCCTATAGCAGTTCCGGTTCAGTAGTTTAGCTGAAAATTAGGGTGTTCACGCTAAGTTAATATACAAATACCAAATTCTCTATCTGGATCACATAACGATAGTTCTGTGGCGCCACCTTGTAAATGATATAGAATTGTGTTGCAGCCTGAAATCACCCAAAAAATCCATAAAACCCCCTATTTTGGCGTTAAAGGTCATTCAAGATTATTGAATTCAGCGCCAATCGAGAGCCAGTGTACGACTTCCTATTAGTGATTAATAGTAACCTAGGCCCTATCTTGTACCGTTATTGAGATACAGTGAATTATTGGCCAAAAATCGCCAATTTTTCCCACCCCCTCTCATTTAGTGACCTTGTTCGGGGTGACCCCCTTCAAATTTATGGAAAATCTTTATGGTTCCTGAAACAAGTCTTCCAGGCAGCCGATGGCTAAGATTTGGTGATCCTAGGTTGCACTGTTTTAGACTGATCCACCTGTGTGACAGACGAACAGACAGACAGAATTGCGATGGCTAAGACGCGCTGAAAGCAGTAGCTGCTTTCACGCATAAAAATAGCATTGGCTTGTTTAGTAAATGGACTAAAAGTCATTAGAAACACCCCTGCCAGCCAGTCAAACATAAGGCTGGCACACATAACAGATACCCAGTTAGCAAACTGCCTCTTCTTTGATAACCAAACTGTTTGTAGCAATTACTAACAAGTCAGTTGCAAATCACTACACCTAAGCAGAACAAGTCGTCCATTGTGTGAATCCGTCACTTCAAGCTGTCAAGTATAAAGCCCAGTGCAGTGCTATCGGATGACAAGCTTACTATGAATATGCAGTCCGGATAGCAAACAATCAACTAAAAAGCTGCAAATGCTACATACATGTTTAATCTTCTCAACATCTGCTTCCAGAGCCAGCAACCGAGATCGAGCTTTCTCAGCTTCCAGCTACAGACAACAAATGAATGAATAATAATTAATCACAGAAAATTGTGTATACACCATGTCTCAAAAAACGGTCAAAATTGTGTTTGTCATAACTTTGGCAAATTTCTACAAACTTTCATACTTCTCAGCACAGAGATGGCCAAGACAATAGAAATATGTATGGTGCACTCACTTTCCATTTCATTTAATTTATTTCAACGCACTACCGTGTGAAACGCAGATGCTCCAAATTGTTACATCACATGGGGTGATTATTTGTATCCGCGATTGCTCACCTATGCAACATCAGTTCGACAGATAGCGCCATGCGATTTTAAAATTTTGTGTTATTAAATATTTTATGGTGAAAATAGCAGACATAAAATAGTTGACTGATCAGCTTAAAACATGTCTAAACAATGAGTGATTGTCATTTGATCAGTCAATCGTTGATTCTGCAATCAGAGGGTGATGCGGCATCTAAGCCATTGTGTCCGTATGCAGTGCACATTTTGGGCATGGTCTTTGATAATTTGCAAGCAAGTTGTTACACAAACTTATAATTCTGCTAAATAATTCACACTTCGGTTTATTTTGTGCTTAACTAAGTTGTTACAACTGCTACTGGGAGCACAACTCAGCATCAAGCAACAATTTGGAGAATCTGTGTTTTACACAAAAGTGCGTTGACACAAATTAGGTGAGGTCGAAAATGAGTGCACCTTACATTTTCTATTGTCTTGGCCATCTTCATGCAAAAAATTATCAAAGTTGGTGGAAATTTAACAAAGTTATAACAAAAAACAATTTTGATTGTTTTTTGAGACATGGTGTAGTATCTCCTACACAAGTTATCATCAGCACTCTTCAAACAGACAAGTAATGACTCTGAAAAAATTTTAATACTTGGGCATTTTTAGTCTAATAATTTAAGACATAAGTCAATAAAGAGATACTTAAATGCATTATAAAATGATCACCATTTGATAAATGCAAGAACAATTATGTAAAGTTTACGAACACCTTAATGGACTTGATCGAACACAATTATGTAACAGCAAACGAAGTGAACTAGAAAAGCAATTGAAGAGCATAATTGTCAAGTTTTACCATCGTGTCTTATCCTGCAATAACAAAGAATACTTCAACTTTATCCTGAATCCCGATGCTGATCTGGATCACCGCCAAAATCCAACCACCACTAAGTTGGGCCAAGTCAAACCTTCCCTGAAAATTTCAGCCAAATTCATTTGCAACTTTCTGCGCAATCCTGCGCACAAAACCAACAGATAAATAAATAAACCAAATGCTGGGCATCACATAACTTCCTTTGCGAAGACTGTAATTATTCATAAGCATAAGACCCACACAAAACCTTGGCATGCCTGACGTCGTCATCTGCTGAACTAACAGCAGAGTCTTTCTCTCTCTGCAGCTGCTGAGCCATTCGGTCAACATTCTGCAGTTCGCGACTCAACTCCAAGTTCCGTTTGTCAAGGTTTGCGACACTTTGAGACTGAAGCGTGGACAAACTGTCAAGCTGCGTCTGCAGCTCCGAGTTCTTCTGCTGGAGATAGTCGATCTACAACACCAATCATATCAATTTATGCGTGTAAAACATCAGTGAGACATCAAAGTAAATTGTCGGTGCAGATATCTAGATGAACTATGCTAAAAAGTAAAATTCTTAAGTGAAACAGATTCGTTCAAGACTGGATTCGGAATCAAAACTGGAATCAATAAGCTTGAATCTATAATAGCAAAACTCGAGTTTTTGTCGAGTCAGAGCCCTCTTCCTTCCATGCAATCTGTACTTTCAGCCACCCCTTCACCATATGTTTACTTACTTATTCTAACAATAATATATACACTATGTATGTTTGATTGATATAAACGTATGATCCAGTCAGCATTGTTTAAACATGGTAGCAATTACATTTTTTACAAGGTTAATTTTACAAAAATAAATGATTAATTAATTTTTAGCTTCAAGTAAAAGTGCACACTGATAGCAGCCAAAGTGCATTTTAACGTTTAACAAATATTACATCATTGAGCTACAAGATCTCGCAGATGCACCAAGACACATAATTTTGTTGAGTGACCTGAATGTTGTTGCGCACTGGGCCCATGAAGTGGCCTCAGCGCTGGGTGGCCGCTTTTGTGGTCACCCTCCCCGCAGGTAAAGGTAAAGGACCTGAATGTTGAGATGTGAGATAAGTCTCTCATTGCTTCTGTTGCGAGCTTCAAGAGCGACAACATCGTGTGGTCGTCCACCATCCAGTAACTTTGTCAGCCGCTCAATCTCAGCTTCACGTGAATCCAGCTACAAGCGTACATTGCACATTGCACAGTTCAGTTCAATCCATTCACTACCAGTGTTTGTCTTTTATGCAATCTAATAATAGTAAACATTACACTGGTGCACCGCAGCCATGCAGATGCGTTACAAATCCGTCTTTAACTGGCAGCTAGTGCCATGTCCAATGTCAGTGACGGCAAACTGTTCCGCGCTGATGGACCGACAGCAAAGCAACGAAAACCGAAGCCCACAGTTCTCATCCTTGGCAGCAAGATCAAGATGGGTCGCAACAGAAGACAACAACTTGAAACTGCCAACCCCCCCCTCCCCCAAGTGAACAGTGACACTGCGGCGGCTGGGAAGATAACCGTAGGTCTGGCGTCGCACTGGACATGCGTCATGGTCTCGGTGGTCTATCCACGTATGGTCTTAACGGCCAACGTCTGGGAGATTAGCACCGCGCCTAAGCCCAGGCCATCTGAGTACCGTATCCATCACTAATCAGCAGCAATGAACTGAACATAACCTGAGAGCGTGGGATAAACCCAGATGTAGACAGGGCCCGATCGTTGTACCTAGAAGTGCTAAATCTGGTCACCGACATGCTGCGACACGCGACCACCAAGCTACTACCGGTAGTTCTACAACATCATTGTGTGTTCACTGTTCCTAAACGTCAGCCAGACAGCGGGCTGTGAGTGAAAGACATAGCGCTGGTGGAGCGCCAGCGACGTGACGCCCAGACAAGCCCAGACATGTCACCGTCGCCAACTCATGGGACAGCAAGGCACCTCACTAAACAGCACACCATACCCTCGCCCCCCCCCGTCCACAGGCGCTCATTCCGTCAGTGTGGCCCATGGGGGCAGGCATCCCACTACTAATTTTTTCAGGACACCAAAATCCTCAAAATTTGAAACCGTTTCCAGTTAGCAAAGCACAACAAAAGCGTACAAAGATAAAGTGCTAAAAACTTCAAAAAGAGCTAACCAACCAATGTTTTGCAAAAATGCAATCACCCAATTGTTCAACCGTAACAGAAGTCAGCTGTACGCTAATATTTTGCTACACAGGAATGCAGCACAGGCCTACACTGACAAGAATCGTATAAGAAAAAAAAGAAGAAACGAAAGCAAAAAGGGAAAGTAGGAAGAGAAAGGGTGGTCACTGCTTGCACTCCTGGTACTTTGCCTTTATATAGTTGATATATAATGTGGCATGAAAAATCGACAAAGAGAAGGGGAAAAGGTTGCGCCCCCCAGTCAATTCTACAGACTAAGGGCCTGCCTACGTCGCGTGAGGCGTCAAGAGTGAACTCTGAGCGCCCTCCCCACCGTCCAGCGGGCATAACGCTCAGTGACAGACATGCGGCAACGCGCCTATGACACAAGCGCCGCAGATCGATGGAATTGAATGAAAGGCAGCAGCTGAAAGCCCGCTCTAGTCCACACTAACTAACTAGGTCCAGCAGTTGAACGTCATCAGCATGCCATTGCACAGTACATTGCATTATTGCATCTAAGCAGCAGCCAAGCAGTCGCTGGACATTATACACGCCTGTACCACCATGCTATGTAGGACACAACAGATGCAAAGTATACGGCTGTATTGCAGTCTGATCACGTGTCCCAACAGACCAATATTTCACCCAAAGATCAATGGATCAATCAATTAAATAAATTTGTATGGCGCCTCCTACACAGTCCCGAACGGCAGTGCTCAACAATTAAAGTTATCAGGCCTGAAAAAAGGATTACTGACTGACTTACTTAATTACTTGATGTAACACATCCACAATGAAACCAAGAAAGCTGCATGATAAAATCTAAAGTCCGTAAGCAATGCTAAATAAAGATGTTTTAAGACTATGCTTCAAAGTAGGATATCAGCAGATAGTTGATTCCGGGCATGCGGTACAGCCGTGGTAAACTTGTAGCTTGGTCTTGTGTGAAGCTGCCTACAGTCAGCAGATGATTGCATCTCATGCACTTTAATCCCATCTGTCATCTCCAACTTCTTATCCTTAGTATCTCTAGTGCCTTATTCGGCAACCCCCCTCCCTAGACAACACACTGACCACTGACCAATAACCACTTGGTGGTCTGGATGAAATGCGAGTAACAACTAACAAGTTACCGTAAAGCACATTAGAAGATTATGCTACTGCTACTACTAAGGCTGCTACTATTAGGACTAGTAGTAGCTAGTAGAGCCTAACCTGTAAACAGTTCTGCTCCAGCAGTTCCTAAAATTTTCTTTTTGGGCCCCAGCCTAACCTGGAGTATCTATGACAAGTAATTTGAGCAAAGCTCACGTGACGTGCAACAGCAGCAGTTCTACCATCTGAGCAGCAAGTGTACAGCGTGCAGCAAAATAACATTGCATGTTGGTTGAAGGAGTATTCAAATTGGAGGCCTCTGTACTGAAGACGCCTTGAACCTAGGAGGTCAAAACTCAGATGGTTAAAAATGTACGTTCTCTGCCAAAAATTTCATAATGGCTGTTCAGTTTCCCACCTCACCCAACATCTGTTTCTGCACTACCTGGGAAAAAACAAAACAAAATATTACATTTTTATTCAACACTATCATAATTTGAGCAAAATAATGCACATCTGGCACATTTTTCCAAATTTCTAGCACTTTGGTTGCGAGTTTATCGAACTGTTTAGTTGTGCAACTGCTGACAGTAAATATTCGAAATATCAGCGATTTGTGCAAACACAGGCAGGAAGATACATTCTCCATTCGTTGATAGCAGTGTTGATAATGTTCTGCTTCAGACTTCAACCAGTCGCTTTTTGAGTTAATTGATATTTCTAAACAACGTCCATAAAACTTACTGCTGCATAACACTGCAAATACTGTCGAATGGACTGTGATCAGAGCTGTTACGTATCTGTAATGATTAAATTTACTGATGTTTTTCTTTCTTTTTTCTCATGTTGCATTTGTTCTGTTTTCCCAGGTAATGCAGCAACAGACGTTAGCTGAGCTGGGAATTTGAACGGCCATTTAATGGCCAGTTACGTCAAAAATGTTTGTACCAAAAACTATAGAAAAATCTTGTTATCCTTCTCCAAGTTCCTAACGTCATGGATGGTTTTTGGCGTTTTTATTCATTTTAATGCTGATTTCATGTATTTTAATTTCCCCTGGTAGTGCAGAAGCATATGCTGGGTGAGGTGAAAACGAATAGCCGTTTGATGGCAAGTTGTGTCTACAGTTGTACCAAAAAGTACTAAAATCCGACAATCTGCCCTTATGTTATGATCGAGAAAATTTTTTGTGTGTTTTTTCATGCCTCACAGTGCATACAAGCTAATATTGGCAAAATAACGTCTTTTGGGGGGTACCAGTCTTAGACGCCCTCGTTCAAAGGAAACCTCCTCACCCAGGGGCATGAAATTTTGTCACGATAAATTGAGTCCTTACGGCAGCACACAGTGAAAATTTCGTTATCCTAGCTTGCGTCTGTTTGACACAATACTGCAGTGTGACAGATGAATGGACGGACAGACGGACAAATGCACGGATGGACACCTTGATGATAGTCGAGATGCGCGAAGCATTCTGCTGTTGCGCATAATAAAATTGGCCAGTGGAGCCGCTAAAATGAAAGTACTGCTTTTCATTTTTGACACTTTAATAAAAAAGAAAAAAAACAAAGTGAAAACATAAAGCATCCTGCTACTGCATACAGGCAGCCTAAGGAGAGACTATTACTTGCATTCATACACAGCACAAGCAATGCACCTAAAGAACAAATGACACGATAAAAACTCTATGCACTAAGCTTTGACTGTATTCGACTAACAAAAAGTTCAGCTACCACTCTCACAGTAAATGCATAGTCACTGCCTGTGTCATCACTGCTTCTTTCCCGCTGATCATCGACTGGCTAAGAACATGTTTTTGATCCACGTATAAGTCGACCACCTACCCCCAACTTTCACGGCAAAAATTTGTCTAAAATTACTCAACTTATACACGAGCATAAATACAGAACATCAGCCAGTCACTCAGAAATTAAATCAACAACAAGTCAGTATAACAGACGTGTGACAATATTAACCACAATTCAGTAGCTCAAATAAATTGGTTTTTCAGCAGACAAAATGGGTATTCCCAATCTGTGATGCCAAACTGTGGAATGAGCTTTTACAGGACGTCACCTATGCACTATTACTCGCAGTCTTCATGCAAAGTCTCAAGACATCCGTGTTCCATCACTCATCACTGGTGGAGCCACTGGGTAGGGGGGGAAGTGCACGAACAGCATGTGCCTCTTCTCCCCACACTTTAAGAGCCTATTCAGTTAACTCAAAGTACTGCCAAAATGCACCAAACACTTCATTATCACACAAAAATTTCTAAAAAAAGAGCATTGTAAGGAAAGAATCCTCCATGAGGAGGATTGCCCCTTCTACACCCCACCCCTTGAGATCATGGCTATGCCAATGGCTATGCCAAGTGCTGTCAAGTCATATCAGCACATTTACACCTGCAGTCAGATGGCCCATTAATCCTAAAATGACACTTATTATTTAAACCACACCACTAAACACCTTTGTGATAACAAATCGTCAAACTTGCAGACAAACAAATATCTCATCACCTGACACCGAAGATTGTTGACCTTGCCTTCAAGGCCGGTCGTCTCTTCACGTGCTACCTGCGCATCCTCGCGCAGTCGGGCAATGTTCTCGTCTGCAACCTTGAGCAGGTCAGCAACGTATGGGTCCTCCGACACTGGCGTGATAGACAGACGATTAGACGGTGGAACCATATCATCAATTTCCATTCGCTGCCGACGAAATGGAATACCCTTCTTCTTACCGCCTTTATATTCACATACGCAGTTACACACATGCACAGAAAACCACACATATTTTACAATTGTGCACTGTAATGATGATGCTAACCGAAAGCAGGTATATTATCTTAAAATCGGTAAAACCAAACCTTAACCAATACTACAAATTCAAACCCTGTATCTAAATATTCTGCAGCATACTGCACTAATAGCTTAACTTAATCGGCTGTAAATTTTTCTAAACCAGATTGTCGAGCCTTGTGCAAAACCAAATCTGTCCACTGTAGTTGCCATGACATGCTGAGATTTCTATAGCGATGATGCAAGTGTTGATCAACAGCTATCACCACAGATAGCCAGCCTAGCAACAGCTATTAGCATGGTCCTATATCGCAATGTAAAGTATCCGAAAATCCAGTCCTGTGATCTTGTCTCATGACTTATGACTTTCAAATTTAATAGGATTCTTGCGGTTGTGGATGTACCTGTTTGTGTAAAATTTCATCAAGCTAAGTGCCGCAGTTCATGAGTTACTGTGGTAAAAAAGAAAAAACAGACAAACAAACAAAGTTAGCAACAATGCTGAAAACAATACTGCTGTCGCTACTGTGCATAGTAATCATCTATCAACAGACGTGGTTCAAACCTGGCGTCTGCACAACAGCATGGAAGTTCTTCTCCTGCAGCTGCAGAATCCGTTCCGTCTTCTGCTTGGAATCCAGTTCCAGTGAGCGCATCTTGTGTATGTACTGGTTGTTTAGAAACCGCAGATCCGCATTTTCATGTTCCAACTTGCGAACGGTTGATTTGAGATCTAAAACATCAGCAAAATAGTTTTAAATGCATTATTAAAGTAAAAGAACCACGAGAGGTTATTCTCACAGTTAAAAATTTACCATTATACCACTCAACTCTTACTTTTTGCAAAATAAGGTCCACCAAATATTTTATTGACTCACTTGAAGCCAGAGCCTTAAAAAGAAAACAAAAAATATTATTAGACTGTGACCAATCTAATGTACTCCTCACGTGCATCATTTTCTTTTGTATTCATCTAAAAGCTTTTTCATTCCTTTCGGCTTGTATTAGAGACCCGGCATCTAATTGAGACCCGGCATCTAATTGAGACCCGTTTAATATTCTACTAATAGTGACTGGCATCGAGGTCGTTATTGGAAATTGTCTCCCCAAAGTTCATAAAATATTACCCAATTTTAGGAACTGAGAAGAAAAATTTCCAATAATGGTCGACGACGCTAGTTGCCATTGGTCTTGCATCTATCTGGCACTATTATGGAGATATGGCGACTCAAAGATAATGGGGTCACAACCTTGCCCTTTTGGGGTCACGTGACGTCATTCAACTCCCAGTGGTCGACTTCCTATGGGTGGACCACAGTGACCATGTGTCTATTTAGCACCATTATGGAGATATGGCCATTTAAGTTCTTCCAGGAAGGCTCTTCCAGGAACAGAGGTCGGTCGTTGGTCGGTCGTCGCTCGGTCCTCAATATTACACTGATCTCATATACTCCTCTTCGCTACGTTAGAAACGTAACACGCAAGGACTAAAAAACAGGGAAAAGTAGTGACTCGCTGCTTTTAAGTTACCATGTCAAAGAAATGTGCATGACACCACTAAGGCTACTTACAACAGTATTAATGTACGTGCTCATTTTTTCTCAGTTCGTGTTATCTCACTGTGGAATCATTTGCCTGCTGCTCTAGTACAAGACAAAAACTTATCTGTGTTTAAGACTAGGTCGCAATCTTTTGATTTATCATATGCTTTACTGGGCAAGTCATAGATTGTCTCTAGGTTTGACTGTATTTTGTACTTTTTTCTTTTTTTGGCTGCACGTAAGAGGTTTTTTAACCCTGTGTTGGCCATTCGGCAAGTGTATTCTCAGATTGTTCGTCAAATGTTATGCTTGCGATATGTGGTGGTTGATAAACTGAAATAAATAAATAAACAAGAAGTTGCACACATGCTTTCAATTTATACTAATACGAATGACCTTAGATCATGCAGCAAAATTACTAGAGAGATGTGCCAAATAAAAATGGGTTGTCAAAAACAGAGCTTTTTAATCATCTTGGCCATTACAACTTTGTCATTTATGCATTCATTCATTCATTCACCACTTTCCACCAGATTACGCAGATAATGCAAAATGAACATCTTAGACAGGATAAAAAAAGCAGTTGGGGTGTTTTCTAGAGTGTAAATAGCCACAGAAATTCTAAACAATTCTTGAAAATAACCGATGAAAAATTTCTAGATAAAATCTGTTCTATTCCAACCTTTAATAATGAATTCAGAGTCTTCCTTGGCATGTATCAACTGCTGATGGAGTTCATTATTTTCACGAATCAGACGTGCATTGTCACTTTTATATGCATCGATCTGTGCATCTGAAGCAACATATGTCCCATCACCGTCAGCTCGCCTGCTGCTAGCAGCTGTAGTGCTTGTGTTGAGTCGAGAATTCTTCAAACTCTCTGTTGTATGTATGAGATCGGCAAACAGTCGTTCGACTAGCGGCAACGACTCAATACCGAGTGGTTGCCGATAACCAAGTTGGTCTAGGCGCCGACGTAAGCTGCTGAATTTCTGCTGGGCATTCGACGCTGCTGCCGCACACATTTCTGTGCCTGCAAAGTTATTTACACACAAACATACAAAATGAATTACCTTAATGAGTCATATACCAAACAATAAATTATGATATCAAAATGGGAAATGTCAGTGTCAGTTTTTATGCATTTCAAATTTCTGTAATAAATCACAAATAAGTCGCATACGGGCAATTTTTGTTTTTAATAATATGTGAAATAAAAGGTCATATAACTGTTACACAGGACGTCAAGTTATGACATGTTTCAAACTAGTCACTAAACTGTTTAAGACAGCTCAGCTGTAAAAACGAATGCCAAAATTATACACCTGCTAGATAGTCTTAACAAGACGAAAACGCCAACAAGTTTTAATGCAGTTTCAATAGAATTCTGCTTTATTTCAACGACGCCTTTCATACAGAGTTCGAACACCACCGCTTCAAAAACAAACAGTAAACAGTAAACAAATATAGCCACACGTAAACATCGGTATGGCTCGAACGGAAATCGCTCGTGCTTCTTGCTCTGTCTGAGCGGCTGTATTTGTTATTCTATGGATAATAATGGAGGAGTTTACGTATGTTTTCAGAATGAAGTTCTGGTTTTGTACCGTTTTCTGGACATTTGTTTTTATAAGTTGTTGTTGTTGTCAATCGGAAGATAGTAAAACATTTTCACAAAATGTTGTCAGCCAGCGTTTTAAGCTGGAAGGAAAAGTTGCAGTGCCAGGTGCTTCGGAAGAGTGGATGTCAAACGTCAGAATACTAGTCGATGGCGGACAGTATTTAGGCTTGCTTAAGTGAGTAACTTTTTTACGACTTGAAACTTTAATTTATTATTCGTTACGAAGGTAGCAGTACCTGTGCTTATTTTTGTACGTTTGTTTATGTGGATTGTGGATAAATGCATTAGTCATTCAGTCGGTTAATAGCATTGTATGAAATTGTGTTGTGATTCAGTTGTGTGCTGTTTAGGCCTGATGGGTCATTCTCGATCAACGTTCCGTCGGGTTCTTACATCATCGAGGCAACTCATCCAACGTATTTGTTTGATCCTGCTCGTGTTGAGATAAACTCCAAGGGAAAGATTCGTGCACGGATGGTGAATCACATCCAGCCATCCGCTATGAACTCTCTTGCGTATCCATTGCGATTCAAGTCCAGAGGACGTGCTCCATACTTTCAGCGACGTGAACAGTGGCGTATCACTGATTTCTTATTCAGTCCGATGGTAATGTCTTGTTCTCACTATAACTAGTACCGGTATTCAATATTAAAGGTCCATAGACACCAAAATTAACATATATATTTTATCCATTTTTATAAAATTGCATAATTTTCTGATAATTTTGACAGTAATATCGGCACCCAGCGTTTTATCAACACAGAGA
>Ga0209454_1000624_pt1 | contig 19141 bp, 13 predicted proteins | sample WorMetHERISLAND1_2_FD_187400 | JGI IMG/M metagenome (GOLD analysis project Ga0209454, IMG submission 187400) | Marine gutless worms symbiont microbial communities from Max Planck institute for Marine Microbiology, Germany - Olavius geniculatus... | ecosystem: Host-associated > Annelida >... | reverse complement strand
GAGTGAATAAATGCCAATGGCACTGCAATCAGTTTGCAGTTAAATGCGGTAAAGAGAAGGAGAACAAATGAATCTTCAAACATAAGGGATCGGTGACTTCAAAAGGCGTCTTTAGTAAGGGTATGACACGGAGCTTATTATTCATCTCTGTGTTACATCAGTAAGGCATGTACAAATATTTAGAGTTTTATGTAATTATCTTCGCCAAGGTGAACGTAGTGAACATTGGAGGAGATTAAGAGATTGGTCGTTCTGTGTGTGTTTGTGTACATGATGACTCCTCGTCATCTCCACCAGTCATGGACAAGCAAACATCAGGATCGGCAAGACATCCTGATGTTTGCACACCTTATTAGCTGTAGTTGTAGGTGTAGGTGTAGTAGTAGTTGTTGTTGTAATGTTTAAATTACTTCACTTGGTGGAGATATGCACTCTTACGAGTGCCCTCGTTATTACGTAGTTCTGTATTGATTGTAGAGAAGACAGTTGCATGAGGGGTGCTCAGAGTTATGCAGCCTAAAGCCTATAGAATAAAACTAGTTCATGCCACCAATTAGGCCCATTATTAAGGTCATAGGCGCCATATTGATCCCATAGCAACGCAATGCTTGTAAACAATTGGCATACTATTGTCATTCTTTTGGCTCCTCATGCAAATAATCTGCACCCTAAAAAGTCTGCAAAGGCGTCTCACTCACTTGGTCACCTTATCTCATTAGGTGTTATAGTTTTGATGTGTACTTTGTCAAATATAGAGCACTTAGGTGTAGTAATCGGTAAGAGCTCCAGTCCAGTAAATCTTACAAAGGAAGCACTGGCTTCTACCAGAACACGCGCTGAAACTTCCGCCCCAATCTGTTTTAAAGGGACACCAATTCAGTTGGTGCTGTGATCAGACTGGGAAGTAGAATGTTATTAGCTGATCCAAAGCGGGAACGGAACTGGTGATTCTGTTGTGTGTGTTTGTTAAGGATTTGAGTCTCAGTAGTTTTCTGGCCGACTCGCCGAGCAAGAAACACTCAACCGTGCTGTCAGAGGCTAGTCATCCTGCTAGCACGGCTGTCATTGTGCCACAGTCTGGTTCCCTGATGGGTACTGTGGTTCATTTCACTGACAGCTCGCGCGATTCGGCCGTTCTTGCCAGGGTAAGTAATGGCAGCTGATATCAGTTACAGCTGATTACTTTTGCTGCTTCTGCAATTCACATTGTTTCATTGAGTTGGCCGATTTTTTGTAGCTTTGGTTTGGGAAACGTTTATATTTCCTCGTACAGGCCATATTTTTGCTACTGTACACAGTATGAATTCACTGTTGTAAGCGGCCAAGCTACGACTTATGCATTTCACAACATTGTAACAACAGTTTTAAGGTGAGGTGGGCAAAATTGTGGTTGTTTACATCAAGTTTCTTCTTGATGTTGCACGCCAAATATTATTGAAATCGGCCAATGTTTTAGTTATTTTTTTTTAAATAACACTGACAGAGTTTTTTTGAGACACGGTGAGTATTTGGTTACTCTCAGCTTATATGTTGATAGGTGCCTGTCATTGTTCATTCATTATATTGTCTTTAAAAAATGTTTTCTTGTTTCTGCACTGAACTGAGACAAATAAGATTTCTGTAGTGATGAGGGTTTATTGCCACATGTATAAAATATGACTGACCCGTGAGCCTTCCATTCATCCTGAAATTCCTGAAATTTGAATGTTGTCCTAAAGTAATCAAATTTGCCTTAAGATCCAGAGAGATCTTGCAAATTAAGAAAAGCGGACCGTAACATATCAGAGAATGCAGTTCCCTCAGTCCTGTATCTGACACAGTTTCCTAAGTTGTTGACACTTCATTTTTTGTACACTTTAGTTGTACCTGCAGGATCAACCAATCGGTAAATGTCTTGAATTTTTAGAGTTTTTGGTGTCTTGAAAAAGTTTTCTCACAGAGTGGGAATACAGGAGCATGTACAGTAGTAACATTCAGTTGTCACCGCTGGTTCTAGATGGACTCGTCGCTGCAAGGCATGTTGAACGAGAACAGCTTTGACCTCACATCAAAGTTTGCCGACCTGATCGCTGCATCGGCCGTCTCCAATGAAGCATCAGCGACGTCATCCCCGCCTTCTGATCTCAGGACTCAGTCTGCACACACTGTTGATGTTGGCCAGCGGTGAACAGAAACTGGTTGTTCTAGTGATGTTCCGGGTTTTGGATTTTATCAGAATATGTTTGTTTAGTAGAATGAGGTGTCTTTCCCATTTGCCACGCAATACCTACTGTTGTTGTCAGTTGCTATTTCTATAGCCACTGCTGGTCTTGCGCAAAACCTTCTACTTTAAAATGCATTTGGGAGTGGAGTAAAATAAGAGAAGCAACTGTTAGATTTTGACCCCAAAAGAACTTGATTTATATGTCTAACAGCAGCTGCTGCTGTAGCGCATCTTAGCCATCGCTGTTCTGTCTGTCTGTTCGTTCATCTGTTTGTCAGTCTGTCACACAGGTGGATCAGTCAAAAATGGTGCAAGCTAGAATCACCAAATCTTTACCGTTGGCTGCCTGGAAGACTCTAGTTTTAGGAACTGTAAAGCTTTTCCGTAAATTTGAAAGGGGTCACCCTGAGCAAGGGCGCTAAATGAGAGGTGGTAGGGAAAATTTGCGATTTCCAGCCGATCTGGCGTTGGCTGAGCGAGACAGAGCACGCCCTCTGAATACGAGTAAAGCACTATAGATAATTAGTTGCCATCCTTGCTATGGTAAACTTAGATTTTGCTTTACTGGGCTTCCAAACATGCACCGCTGTTGTGCATTCCCCTTTGCATTAGCCGGGCTTTTCTTGTACTTCTTGGGCCCTGGATGACTTTCCAAAATTTCATCAAAATCAAAAAGTTCCAGCTATAGTGACCACAGACAGGCAGATGCAAGTGATTTTATAATCTGATTTTATAATCTTTTATAATCTATGCTACAACAGACGGACAGAAAAATTGAGCCCAGCCCAGATTGTATGAATTTATATTTTCAAAATTGCCCAGGGTTGGATTTGCAACAGACAGAGTTCGTAAAATTTCACTAGCTTTCTGCCTCCTCTAAGTCAGACATGCAAAGATGTCGGGCCGCACACCTTGTGCTGACACGTATGCAGCCATCCTTAGTTGCCGTGGGTCATACCTGCCAACTACACTGCGCCTAGAGAGTGCAGTGAGCGATGAAGCCATGTACACAATCCACCAGTCAAACTGACATGACCTTTGAATTAAACAGCTGCTAAAGACATTTTTGTTTGTGTCTTGAGAGTGTGATGCATTGTGTCTTAACTGTTAAATTTGCACCTCTTAAGTCACCTTACTTACTTACTTACTAACCATGTACAGGGAATGGTCCATTTGCAGAGGTTTTTGACTCCACTGAACTTGGTTTTCAACACACCATTTATGCTTGCTACGTGGAACGTTTATGTTGATTTCCGTTTTTCTGTGCTTTTTTCTTGTTTTGTTTTGTAGCTCATACATGACAGACAGACAGGCATGTTTTGTAATGTGGCCTGTTCGAATGGTTGCATATAAAGGATAAATTAGATCTTCATTGTCAGGCAGAATGAATAAACACTTTGTAGCTACATAATGTCATTATGTACATTTAGTCTGTTGTGACTGAGAGTGTGTCGGCTGTAAAATCACTCAAATGATGAGAATCAAAGATTAGTCTTGTTCGTTGTAAATAGTCCTCGTGCCATGCACTACTTTTCAAATCTAGCAAAAGAAAGTCGCTGAGTTGGCCCAAAAGATAGTTAGATGCACGGCCTTGCCAAAATCTGGTACATTCCTAACGGATGATTGTTGTGTACTTGGTCCAGTCATGTTTTAACGTTTTTTGTTGTTTTTTTGTAAGAAAAAAGTTTCATTATCTTAAATGATTGTTGTTTCCCTTAATCCGAAACTGAGATTTTATGAAATGTCACAAATTAAGACTTTTGCTGCTCTTGTGGCCATCATAATATGGTGCTGTGCATAGTGCACTTATTTTTAATCTTTTATTTACTTGCATCCAAAGATTAAGTCTTCACAAATGTAGATTGTAATTCCAGGCGGCAGTGTATAGCCAGTGACAGTAGGTGCGACCACTTCCGAAGTTATTTTAGAATGCAAATTTGTGCAGTGAAACTAACATTTTTAGGGCTTTTTTGTATCCAAAAAGTAGAGCTGTCGAAGCATTAATTTCTTTAACATGTTAATGCATTGTGTTAATTTTTTCAACACGTGTTAATGCATTGTTGATGCATCGTTAATATGGCAGATATTGGACTACATCGAGAGGGTGACTGGAATGATGACCAACGAACTTGTGGCTGTGTCGCAGGATGGTGACATTAGTAATGGAACGCCAACAAAACAATTGCAATCACCTGCGTATAGCTTGAATGTTATTCGATCGTCAAATAACCGTAGTTAAATGAAAGATTTAAACTCCTGCTTTGCAGAATTTAGTAAATTTACGTATGTGCATCAATTTTTTAACAAATGCATTAGTTTGACAGCTCTACCAAAAAGCATCTGCATTGCTCACTGCCCAAGAACTCCACCCTCTTCTCAGTCTTTGGCGTCAATTTTCATCCCAATTTTAATTTTTGGCTACGCCTGTGATTGCATTATTGCTTGATCTACATCATGACTATTGCAGTCAAAGGCGCATTTTGCACTTTTTGGGAACCTCACTTCTACGGCTCAGTACTTTACACAAAAAGTGCGAAACGTACAAGTAAGAATTCTATAAGAATTCTACTTTGGGTTATTTGATGCTGGAATTTTCCGGCTTAAACTCACCTAGTCTCTTGATGACGCAATAATACGCAAGCATGTGGGTGGAGCTAGCAAAACGTAGCAAAGGATAATCTTGCTCGCAATTTCTCTGAGGATCTCGTAAAAAAGAATGTGCGAAACGTGTCCCCAGGTGTTACTGTATCGCTGTGGTGATGATGTTGTTATTGGCAAGCATTATGCGCAGAGCTGAAAGGTTTTGACTTCATTCACTGATTCTACTGCAGGCAATCTTGAGAGAGAGTTGTCAGCTTACTGTGCGATCAGGAAAACTTGACTTTTTTGTAGTTGGCAAGGGAACTGAATCGTGGCATATCTAGTAGCATTTTTGCAGTGACACTTGCTGAAATTTTAGCCTGTCGGAAAGTTTTTGTTCTCGTTAGAAAAATGCAACTGTCACAAAATGGTGCAAAGTTGTGTTCTGGTAGTACAGTGTACAGTCTTTATATTTGCTAGTTGTGATTAATGTCACACAGATGTACTGTATGGGTAAATTTTTTTCCGCATGTACATTATTCCGATTCTTTGATACTTTTTAGTACTAATTTTGCTGTCTGTCGCAGCTGTGTGTCGAGCAATTGCAATTTTCTGCACCCAACTTCCCCCCCCTCTTTTCTCCACTACGCAGCTGCATGGCATCAGTAGTTTGGTATGTGAATTGTTGAATGTTGATGGACGTGTGTCTGCGTGTTGATTTTCATCATTTTTGATTTGAGCTGACTACGCCTTCCTTTACACGTAAGCAGACTGTTGAACTGGCAATACAGTTTTAAATACTCTGATCGGAACACTGATGATGAACGTCATTCTTTCTGTAATTAGACGAGTAGTTTTTAAGTTTTGCTTGTTCACATGTGACACAAGTGCTGTTTTGTGATTGCCGGTACGATTCGTTGGCTTGCTGCTATTTTGTAAAGTGTTCTTGTCTGCTGGTTATTTGTATATACTTACTCTGTGCGTGTGTATCATAGTTTAGCTACAGTTAATGTACAGACTCGTGCAGTAAGCTTGTAGTTCTAGCAGTTTTCGTTTTTGCTTTTCCCATACGTTTGCAGTATTTTGCATGCCAGCATCTCATGTAAAACTTGTCGGATTGTTGTCGTCTTGTCAACTGTCTTTGCTACTGTACTGTACTGCAGTTGGTTATAGCTGTGTGACAGACATTTCTGTGCGTGATGGAATTGCAACTTTGCAAAATTGTTTGCGACTGTGGATCCACCTCAACCCGGGGAGCAGACCCAATTGGCCCATCCCCCAGTCATTTTATGTTCGATATAGATCGACACCACTAGATGTCACCACCTTGTCCTGCCAAGTGGCAAACAGAGCCGGCGGAAGGGCCCCGTACCCTCGGGGGGGGCCTTACGTATGCTCAGGGGTCTCATGCTAGGTGTGAAAAAAATTTCTAGTTTTCTAAAAAATATATTCAAAATATAAAATAACTAAACATGTGGAAAGTTTACCCAAAATGGACAAGTCTATTACTTTTCATCAATGAATAGTAATCTGTGACGTATTGCGGCCTATTAGACTTCATTTTTTGCAATGACAACACAAAGTGTGTCTGATTTTTTGCATTTCCAGTTTTTTTTAAAAGTGGGCAAATTTGCGGCTTTCAATGAACGTCCAAAAGCCAAAAGCGTTTCAGCTTCACGGGAGGGGCTTCGCCCCTCTGTTCCCTTAACAAGGGGCTCTACTTCTGGGCCCCGCTGGGGGCTTTGCTTCCAGACTCGCATTATAGGGGCCTCACACTTGTATTTAGGGGCCTCCAACTCTCTAGCGCCGGCACTGGTGGCAAAGTTCCAACATGGTGTCATTGACTAGAATCTCGGGTGACAGTGTATAAAGGGAACTTCAACTGACCTAGGATTAATTAAGTCTGCGATTGTTATTGTTAAGTCAGACGTGTTGCAGTTTGCTTTTTAGTACGGCGTTTCTTCTCTGTAGCTTGTTAACGTTGTGATGTGTGAAAATACGATTTCACAGCAGCTATACTTAAACGTCTTGGCACGGTCGCATTTATATCAGATGATGACTGATGGTACATTAATTTTGGTACCAACACAGTGGGATCATATGGGTTTTCAGCCAACCGGTCATGCTTTACTGTACCAAATGTAACATTCTGTTAATCTGCATAATGATACATTGCTTCATGAGTTTTTTTGCGCAGGAAACAACATTGTAATATTAACAATAATGATGATTCGATATATCGATTGATATTGATATATCGTATCGTATAATCAAAAAAAATATCAAATTTTTCGATATATCGCGATATCTTTTATATGTCATGATATTTTTGAGATAGCGATATTTTACACCAGAAGTTTATATTTCTATTACTGCATTACCAATATAACGAGAATAAACAAAGAAAACGACAAACTAACCGAAACAAATTAACTATAATGTCATAATTTAACGACACGACAGTCTATAGTTGATTTTTAAGTTCACTGTCACATTTTAGTTTCTATGTAAAACAAACTGCCTTGGGTCAAAAAGTCAAAAAGTGAAGTGATTTCGCTGAGCGAAAACATGGCGACTAACACGGATAGCTTAGTAAATTAAAACAGTCTGGTACCAAAAATAAACCCCGTAATGGCTACGCAATGACCTAAGACGTTACGTAATTACGTCATTTGCGTGTGCGGCGCAATTAAATAAACGAGTCCAAGCGTAACTGATTGATTTATTTCCTGTTAGGTTTACCGGTTTTCCGCCATTTTCAGTCGTTTAGTTGAACTTTGGTCTAAGTACAACTTAAGCGTTCAGCTTTAGCTTTGGCTTAGCGAAAAGGCTCAGTCAAAAAGTGAAGTCGCCCACTGTCTACGCGGTACCCTTGAAATCTGGAAGACCGTGAAGTCAAGGTTCTGTGAGTTGAGATTTCCAAAGGTTTCTGTCACGCTGATGCTCTCAGATCTTTGCTATCAAGAACAGTCGTAACAAATTGGTTCATGTCTACCTTGTAAAAACTATAACGCAATACGCGTGTTAATTTTTCTTGTGGTATAAACAGATTTTAGAGAAAGGATCTAGAGATGATTACTGAAAATTGCCAAAAGGGACAAGGACAGATGAAACAATTAATTCTGATATTAATGAATTAGGCCTAATTTGGACATGAATTTTGGCGACAACGTATCAAATTTGGCATAAAGTTAGTTAATGCGAGAATTAATAAGCGAGTCGACCATAACGACAATGCGCATCGTCATTATTATAGTGGGTGGTCTGTAGCAATAAACATATAAACCCGCGGAGTTTCCACACATTCAATTACGAGCTCCGCAGCAACGGGGAATTTACGCAATGATGTGCATTTTCGCTGGGTATGGCCAACAGTAGGCCTACTGTGAACGCGTTTCCCCATTGCACGCAGCATGAGCGGCTGTCCGTCCCTCTTGGTCTTGGTTAAAGATTTTTTCCGACAGTTGCAATCGATCTTGTGACTTTAGGATTTCAGTGTTTTACGTATTTGTAATGTTTCCTATAACAAGCTGCGGTACACGATTGCAATACGAAGACAGTTGTAGAGTACCGTTCGGATCGACGAGATAGGCCCATACATGTAGCTGTTGAACCTTAGTAGGCCTATAGAGGAATATAGCCTATAAGCTTAGGCCGGCGCAATAGCAGGTGAAAACGAAAGAGACTGTAATTCGTGTTGCTGATACGGTAAATTATGGCAGCGGAAAAGCAGACAACGGACGGCAGAGGACACGATGGACAGAGACAGAGTCCGACGCGAGGAACTTTGGAGTCTGACTGTGCCGTATTCGACGTCCCACCGTCAGCAACAGCTGCATTCGGTTTCAACTACCACCACGCGAACGGCGGATTCGTCGGAATGATGGACGTCAGCGATGAAGTCCAGGAGGATCAGAAATTAGAGTTGCGCGAAGACTTCTGCATGCAGAGTAACCCTGCTATATCATCGTCCGTCGTATTATTGTCTAATGCATTGTCGCCGCCGAATGCCGTTGAGTATAGGCCTAACGCCTACGCGGAGCCTTCGTTCGGTCTGACCGCAGGAATGGGATCTGTTGGAACGGAAGAGCTTGAAACCGTTGTCAGAAGATTGCACGTGGAAGATGGACTTGATCCGGTGGATGATGGAAATTGCGACACGTAAGTGTCTAATACACTGGCGGATCTAAGGGGGGGGGGCAATCAGATCACGTTTTCCTCTCAGTCATAGGCCTATGCAGTGGTCAACACGGCTTTTGAAGCAACATTCAAACATGATAAAAATATTTTAAAACACAAAGTAGTATTCAGCTTGAGGGGGGATTCGCCCCTGCCTTAACCTCACGGGTGGCTCCACCGCCAGACTCCCGCTATGCTTGAGCTATACCGCACTCGCCATGCCCTCCTTCCAGCTTCTGGATCCGCCAGTGGTCTATTATTCCTAAAAAAAGAGCGTGGAAGTACTTCTCAATGCCTCATTATTTACACGTACAGCTGGTGGAGTGGCGGTAGTAAAATAGCTTAACATGACTTGCATAATCATCTTTACCCGTCTAGCAAACACTTTAACTTTTCCAGAAAATACAAGAAGCGTCAAAACTCAAAAGAAGAGTTGAAATCAGATATGTATAGATAAAACGAATTCTCAAACGAATTACCACGAACTCTCGTTTGGAGGAAAGTAATGCACAAGACATTAATTAACACAAACCACAGCGCATTATTTTTTACGCGCGATAGCAGAATGCTACGCTCGTCTTACCATGGCCTGGGCGTCTGTCTGTCTGTCCGTCACACTGAATTGCGACGAAATGGCTGGAGATAAACCAAAATAACCTGAAATTTTTAGCATTGGGCCTAAACGTAGATTTCAGCAGTCCAAGTCCCGACCCCCTAGGTTCAAGGAGGCCGGCGCAGGCGGGCGTCAAAGACGGCTACCCCTTAGTAGTTGTTTACCGCTATTGGCTCGTGTAGCGTGAAAGCGGTTGCAGATAGGCACAGACATGCTGCTTATCATAACAAGCAATAGTAACAAGCTTTTTATTGGTGTCAACGTCGATGACCTTGAAGGTTTGAATGACCTTGAATTTTGAAAATAGGGATTTTTAGTGAATTTTGGGCGATTTTCGACTGCGTCACACATTTCAAGAGTGAATTGCACCGAAATGGCTGACGATGGACGTGGACAACCTGCGTATGATATTCTTAGCATAGAACGTGTATTTTTAAGAATCTAAGTTTCGATGTCTTAAATTCAAGTAACCTTCTATGTGGAGGCTTCAAATTTAAGTACTCTTATAAGACGCATTAATATCTTTTTGCTGTACACTGATTGCCGAGGTTGCAGGACCGATGCTATCGCGCGTCACGTGAGCTTTTCTCAAATTACTTGTTACTAAATTATCCGAAAAAAAAATAAAAAGTTCGTGGAGGTAGCCTATAGGCTATAATCTCAACATGGGCGTATACCGGTAGGCTTATATCAGGCAATTATAATGTGCTGAGAAACGATCTTTTGAAAAAAAAACAAGAAATTTGAGCTAATGCTCACGAGACGCACGAAGGCCTATAGCAGTTTCTGTTCGCAAACTGTCAGTTTATCTCTAGCCATTTCGTCGTATAGTTCATTCTTAGAGTGTACGCTGCAGCCAAAAATCTCAAAAATCAATAAAAACCCTTTATTTTGAAAGTTCAGGGTCTTTCAAAGTCATCGATGTTGATACGACTGAACAGCTAGTCACTAGTAGGCCTACTTATTGTGATAGGCAGTATGCCCATGCCTATCGGTAACTGTTTTCGCGAAAGACTGGCCAACAGCGGTAAATCACGACTTTAACTGGGGTACCGCTCTTTGATGCCCTCGTGCGCAGGTTTCCCTGAACATAGAAAATCGAGACTTGGACAGTCGAAATCTAGGTTCAATGCTGAAAATTTCATATGAGGCTTTTCTATGTTTATCTCAATTGATTTCGGCGCAATTCGCTCTTGAAATGTGTCTCGCAGCCCGAAATCGCCAACAAATCCATAAAAACCCCTATTTTGGCGTTTAAGGTCATCCAAAGTCATTGAATTCATTGGCAATCGAGAGCCAGTGTACGACTTCCTATTAGTGATCAACAGTAACTTATACCTAGGCCCTATCTTGCACCGTTATTGAGATAGGCCTACAGCGACTTATTGGCTAAAAATCGCAAATTTTTCCTACCCTCCTGAAACTAGAGTTTTCCAGGCAGCTGACGGTAAAAAATTTGCACCCTTTTTGACTGAACTACCCGTGTGACAGACAGACTGACGGACGGACGGACAGACTTGCGATGGCTAAGTCTAAGGCTAAGCAGTCTAGCTGCTTTCGCGCGTAAAAAGCCTATATCTCGACGCTGTTGTCTGACAACTATTTTGTGAACGCGTAGAATGCTGCACTTGGCAATAAAGGAGCGAAGAAGCCTGGAAGAGATACGCCGTCTTGCTGCAGCAGCCGCATCAGTGGGGATGGTGGATGCCGTGAATATTCGCTGTCAGACAGCTCTGCACCTGGCCGTGATCATAGACCGCCCGGACGTCGTCCTAGTTCTGGTCTCACTCGGAGCATCGCTGCATCGACAAGAACAGCTGAAAGGCGACACGCCGGTTCACCTGGCGTGCAGGCTGAATCTCAACTTATGTCTCTGTGCAATCTTCGACGCTTGGACTCAGCGAGCCGCGGAGCACCCCGCCAAACACGACATAAAAGCCGTCCTGCATTCGTGGAACTACGAAGGTGCGCCTAAAATGAACTTCATTGCATCATCATTACCATCATCTAAGTGTAGCGTGTACGTCCCTGCCTGAGCGTAGGCCTAGCTGTTTCCACGATTTGGCGCCAGAGAAATGCACGATTTGAGCTTTATGTCGGCCAGACGACTGTCCCAAATTCTGCTGTTTAACGTCCTAGCTGCCAATTAATAACTGCCGTGTTGGTCTATGCCGGTACTGGTGACACCGGATTACGATTTTGGAGACCCTGGCGCACTGAGAAGAATGAGGCCCCTATTCAAATTTTGAAATGTCAAAAAATCGATTTTCATCTTATAATTCTATACGTAGGCCACGTGTTTCTTAAACAATGTGTAATGACTTGGAATGATCATATAAATCTTAGGCCTATAAGTAGGCCTAACACTGAAATAATAGACGTGCACTGCATTGCAGGTGAAACGTGCTTACATCTCGCTGCCCGGTTGGAGAACAAATCCATCTTTTATCATCTGGTTTTCTCGCTTGAAGCTGACGTTAATTCAACGGTAAGAGTATGCAAACTTCTTGAACGTAGGTTTATGCATAAAGGCGACGCTACACATAGGCTAGCAATATTATTTTTATACAAGAGATTGATGAGTGAGTGAGTGAGCGAGTGAGTAGTTTCTTAACGTCACATCAGCACAAAATAGGTCATTCAGTGCCATTAAAGAGAGTTCTCTAAAGGACTGTAGGCCCTACAATGCGACAGTACTGAACTGAACTGAAAACGAAACAAGAAATGAAATGGATTGTAGGTCTAATGACCGCAGCATTTCAATCTATTTCGTTTAAGTTTATCTGTTCATTTCATTAAATTCCGTTTGATTTCAGTTCTGTTGGTTTGAACACTTTAGGCCTATTGGTCGTCGTAGCCAAAATGTACTTAAAATAACCCCAAGTAGCGATTTTAGCTGTCTTGCACCTGGTAGGCTTATAACGATGGTCGAGTATACATGTAGACAGGGATGTGCACGAGACCTTCTGAGCCGAGACCGAGACAAGACCCGAGACCCATGTCTCCGAAACCGAGACGTTCAAAATTTTGTTCGAGACGCTGGCTGAGACCTTAAAGCTCCCGAGAGTCTCGGAAACTTTAACGTCTCGCCGAGACGTTTTCCGTGACGTATGGTAAAACATATCGACAATGAAAAATAAATTATACGGATTAATTAACTCGCACCATGGTAAGCGCTTTCTATTTATGATATTGTGGGTTTTGCACTTTATTTTGACAATTATCACTGAATAATTAATGGCTTGGACCATAAAGAATTGTAACTGCAGTGCCATAGACATGTGCCATTATGTTTATCGCAATTTGCAGGCAACTGAAATTAGTAAACTACAGCTGATTAGGCTGATTATCCGTCGTCTACATTTGGTTGATAGTATTCATTCTGACATCATAAGTAGACTTACACTTTATAGGCCCTATCTCAATTTCGACTAGGTCATTTTATGACGAAAAAAGACTGACATGAAATAGTTCTGCTTATGATAAATTAGTAGATGAAAGAATAAAAACACTGTATATAAACGAATATTGTCTAAGCCACAAATGTCATGCTGGTTAGTATCGCTCTAATTGTAGCTACAGTATGCACGGCGCGCGCCTGCACAAAACGTCTCAACGAGACGCAATGGCCCGAGACGAATATGGGCCGAGACCGAGACATATTGCTCCGAGACCGAGACCCGAGACGCATCGGTCCGAGATCAAGACGTTGAGGATTTTGTCCGAGACGAGACGTTAGTACGTCTCGAGACCGTCTCGAGACTGCGACGTCTCGACCAAGACCACATCCTTGCATGTAGACCTAATTTATCTTGTTTTGGCTAAAATATTATATTTCAGATCAATAAAACGCTTCGTGATGTAAAAAAAACGATGTAGCTGAAACGTGAAATGTAAAATGCAGGAACTCAAACGAGGCCAGTCGGTACTGCACGAGGCAGTCAATCGTCGAGACATGGACGTCGTCAACGTCATCACCAGTTGCGCGTCCACCGACATTAACCTGCAGACGTACGACGGTCTGACGGCACTCGATATGGCCGTCAGCAGGAACTGGGGCGACGGACAGTCAGCCCTGGTCAGGGCGGGCGCTCGAACCACTGACGACGTAGACCTAGAGGAGTCAGACGACGACATAGATTACTGGTCAGTAATGACCGACAGGCGCACAGCCAGAGCCAGTAGCTGGCAGAATTTTTGACGCGCTACAGAGCTTAATCTTAGGCGTTCATGGTGCGGTTGTCGTCTGTCCGTCCGTCGCGGTCTATGGGTAATGAATGTGTTGTGGCTCTTCGGTAGGTCTTAGGGGAAAACTTTTTACACAATTATAGGGCTCTTTAATTGCGTGCAAAATGTGAGGGATGTAGTAGCTAAAGGGAAACATTTTCAAACGTAGAGTTGAATGGAAGGGGGTAGGGAAAATGTGCGTTTTCAACGGAAAACTGGCCATATCGGAAACGGTGAGAGATAGGGCCAAGGTTACTATTAGTCACTAATAGGAAGTGCCATATAGGCCTACCGTTACAGACGAGATGAAAATCATCATCCTTGAATGACCTTGAAGGTCACTGCTGCAACAGGAACTGTACATATGCTGTAGCACACCTTCCTCAGCGACAGCTGGGCTTCTTGTAAAGCACAGCAAATGAATTTTTGGACGACCGTATCGACGGTCGCGCTTTTGCTACACGGTTCTGTTTGCCTGTTGTCTGTGACGCATGTATTGTGGCTAAACGGTACGTCTCAATACAGGAAAATTGTCTGAACAAATAAATAGGGTTGCTTGACAGCTACCCTGCGGTACCAAGTCGGACCCCTACAACTTCCTATTTCCCCCAAATGCGTAGAGTGTGTACTGGCTGCAACGCAAATATTGCATAGTGGATTGTTGCCAAACTGCTACCATTTCACTGACGTTACAACATGGCAGCTGTATTTTCATCATTTTTTTTAAATCAAAAGTTCCAGACTCCGCTATTAGCCTGCGGAATGAACTAATCTTATGAAACTGGTCAAACCGCCATCTGTTGAATCAAAAAATGCATCCGTTGAGCAAACTCGAACATTTAACATTTAAAACTGTAAAGGCAGCCTCGAGTTAATTCAGCCCAGCCCATTCGACTGAGTCAATTTCTACCCCGCACCTGTCCCAAGCACATAGCATGGTTACTGTACATAGTGTTAAAGTATAACATTCCTAAACATTTGCAAAAAAGAATGAATTAGTAATGCGGTTACTGTTTACTGCAGAGGACCAACAGAGGTCAGTGTATAATATTGTATATATGGTACCAGTTTTGACTTTACAAATGTACAAATGTCTGATGCTAGTTGTAAAGGTGTGTTCAAAGCAACAGAGTAAAAATGAACTGAAATCTGACTTTTGATTAATTCCATTACGTTTCTGTCGATACGAACACGCCCTAACAGTGTACAGAGTTTCAATATCATGATGTATTATACCAATGCTTGTGTTGTTTTCTTTTCACAGAACAAACAAAGAACTCTGTTATCTTATGCCATAGCATTTTAACAGAATTGAACTAACCGAACATGGGCAACACTGCTAGTAATACGATCAGGGTTCCTACAGGTCTTTTGTAGCAAAATTACCCGACTTTTCAGTCATGGAATGACAATTTCCTTGACCTTATCGAAACAATAACGCTATCGCTCAAATGGCAGAAATCGTACACTTAATCATAAAGTAATGAAACCATATTAATGGAGCAATATGCAAACAACAGAAGACCCGAGTCGAGGGCCAGGGGCAAAGTCCAACTGAAGCCAAAACACTCCTAGCTTTTGGACGTTTAATGGAAGCTGCAAATTTGCATGCTTTTTAATATTTAGAGACACAAAAAAATCACAGATGTCTGCAGTTTGCATAACCAAAAATTATTTTCCCTGACTTTTCCCTGACCACACAAATTCCCAGACTTTTCCCAGTTTTCCCTGACCTGCTGGAACCCTGTAAGATTACATGTCATGATCTCTACCTTTAAACCATCCAACCCAAGAAATGACACTTTGAGACATAACTAAATCTTTTCCTTCTAGGACTACCTAAGAGCAACCAAAAACAATAACAAGCATTGAAGTCTGGAAATTCGACATTCACAAAAACAGTCCACAGGAAACAAATATACTATCATTTCTTACATTTTATCTAGTAAAATAAATGCAAATTGATAAAAACGTATAAATTACGGTTGGAAAATGACTACCAAACAGTGGAAACACTACACTAGTACCAAGCTACGCAAGCCGTAACAATATGTTGGTCCACTAAAACTTAATAGACATACATGTGACACACGCTAGAACAGAACACAATACCCTAATGTGAAGATACTAAACGTCGAAGCTTCTGAACATAAAGATGTCCGTCAATGTCAGTCCGATCGAGTCTTCCGACTAACAAATTTATCAGAATGGCATTGACACACTGGTAAGAGCTTTGAGCTCCAGTGTATGCTTGCCACTCTCCTGCTGTGCCACAGACCCTAGAGGTCTACTTGTACTCCACCTGTTTCACCGGCTGTCTCAGCGTCACGAGGAACTTACGGACATGTGGCCAGATGGCGTTCGATTCTCGACCGTGGAAGTCATGGTAGATCTGCTTTCCCCTAGAAACATGCAACAAGTTCATCAGCATGACCGCATGCCCGTCAAGAGAGAGGAAAGTTTTCCTGGGCTCAGTGATGGGCTCAAAAAATATGTTTGACAGCAGATCTTCTTTCCTCTAGAAAAATGTGACAAATTCATCATCATGACTGCAGGCCCGTCAAGAAGAAGGAAAGAAGGGGGATAAGTTTTCCCAGGCCCTGCAACATTTGTGAAACCCACCATCGCTCAAATAATAAATTTGCTATACATTTGATAGCAGAACTGAACATCTGAATTGAGCTTACATCAGTCATCAGTTATTTTCCAATGATTTTTCAACAAATTGACTATTTCTTGGAAGAACAAACGTATTCAGTACTCTAGCCTGCTCTCCAGACAGATCCCCCTATAGGGCCTCGTGAGAATGTTTCCCAGGCCCACTGTGGCTCTCGTCAGGCCTGCATGACCAAGCCCAGAAATAATCAGACGAGTCCAATGTTTGCGCAAAATAAACAAAGGCTGCAAAAACAGTGATATCTCAGTAATCAGAATTTATATTAGAAGCAAACTCACTGATGTTTGTTAATCAAGACGATTATCCCTACATTACTCCAGACTAAGCAGGTTCTCAAGCTTTTAAGAATTGTTGGGGGGGACTTCTAAGGATGTATGCATTTCATGTTGCCCAACATTTTGACATGACAAATCAGGCACACACCGCAAAAGCAGTCGTCGAAACGTTTACATAGATGTCTACTACTTACAGATTTTACTGAATAGTTGATTAGACTTATTATATTAAATGAACATGGTAACATTAAAAAGCAACTGACTGAATGATCAGAAATAAAAAAAACATTAAATCTACTGAAAAACGATCGAGAGAAAAGTGATTGAAACATCAGCTCACTTGTAGAAATCACCAACTGGTCGAGTCTGTGCTTCATATGCTTTCAATCTGGCCAGCACAGTCTCCGCCTGATCATCAGTTCTCTGTGTCAGCGGCTCACCAGTCATATCATCCTTGCCCTGACAGTCAAACACACAGCAACGTTATACACCGTGGTCAAAAAAACGTGCCACTTTTATTTTTCTAATAGCTTTGTGAATCACTGGCCGATTTTAATAACTTTTGGCATGTGCCATATCAGGAAAAAACTTGACGCAAATGACTGGAGTTTTGGCCACCTCGCTTCAATACTGTCGTTACACTACCCTGTGAAAATAAGAAGTTGTACTTTGGCCATTTACAACAATGAATTCAGACTGGATATCGCATGCGTCGGCACAGGAATAATTAACTGAAAAGCGACCAACACAATTGGAACCTATTGCATCCAAAAAATTCATACATGTCACATCACATACTCTTTATTACAGCATGCGCTCATAATGTCCTCCTCCAGCGTGAATGCAAGTGGCAAATGTTGACACCACCCGCAAACAGCAGGCTCAACAACCTGCATTTCACAAGGTAGTGTAGCAACAGTATTAAAGTGAGGTGGCCAAAAGTACAGTCATTTGCGTCAAGCTTCTTCCTGATGTTGCATGCCAAAAATTATTAAAATCGGCCAATGCTGCACGGAGCTATTCAAAAAATAAAAGTGGCATGTTTTTTATGGACCATGGTGTATAATGCAAAGAATATTTAATTAACTGCCATATTTTGTTAAAATATTTTGAATTAGTATTTCTTCAGCTACAACTGGTAAACATTTCATGTAAGTTGCTCATCCTTTGAGTGAATTATGAAAAAAAACAAAAAGAGGTCCCTTTTTATGAAACACCGTGTAAATGCAAAGCTCTGAGCTGTGAATGCCTCTGCTGAGACCAACTGATCTTTGACCTTTTGAGCCCCAAACCTAATCATTTCACTTTTGTATCAATATTCACCACCAAGAGATGAAAATCTATCCACGCATACCCTACGTACATACATGGGTGGATGCACATGAATGTATGACACACGAATGGACCCAAATGATTATATCAATTATTTACACTGCACAGCAGACAATTATGTTACTTTAAAAATTCAGCATTTTAAGGATATCATCACATCACCCACATACCTGCTGCAGCAATACAGCGCAAAACATAGCAACTTTCATGGTACATTAAACATCCATAATTATCTATAAGCAGGTGTTCATTTCTGGCAGCAGAATAGGCATCTGGGTACCACATACAACAGTCCACTAATACACTAAGTTCTGAGCAGTAAAGCCTGCAACTAACCGGCACTTTGGGCTTATTGAAGTCGAGGTTGTAGACTCGTCCGCTAGGCTCGTGTATCCACCGTTTTGATATGCGGTCGATGATGACCTCGAATGGCACCTGAAGGTCAACGACTATATCTGGCATAGTCTCAGCATGATGCAGAGCTTCGGCTTGCTTCAAGTTCCTTGGAAAACCTGCCACAAAGCAAAAGCAAAAGGTCACAATTTTACTTTCGCTTTCAGGAATTTAATTGTACAGCTTCATTGTAGTAAAAGATGGCAGAATCTAGCAAATTATTTTATGACTAATTTATCTTAAATTTATTAAGTTCCCAAAATTCTTCCTCAAATTATATTTGTTTACAAATTCTTCCTTAAATTATATTTTTCATCAAGTTCTTACCATTATATAAATTCTAGTCTCTTCCCTAAACATTAAACCCATTTTTATGCTTTCAGCGAGTCTTAGCCGTCACAATTCTGTCTGTCTGTCTGTCACACGGGTGGATCAGTCAAAAACGGTGCAAGCTAGGATCACCAAATCTTCACCATTGGCTGCCTGGAAGACTCTAGTTTCAGGAACCATAAAGCTTTTCCACAAATTCGAAGGGGGTCACCCCGAACAAGGGCGCAAAATGAGAGGGGGGTGGGAAAAAATTGTGATTTTTAGCCAATAAGTCGCTGTATCTCGATAACGGTGTGAGATAGGGCCTAGGTTACTAAATCACTAATAAGAAG
>Ga0209454_1000623_pt1 | contig 19165 bp, 12 predicted proteins | sample WorMetHERISLAND1_2_FD_187400 | JGI IMG/M metagenome (GOLD analysis project Ga0209454, IMG submission 187400) | Marine gutless worms symbiont microbial communities from Max Planck institute for Marine Microbiology, Germany - Olavius geniculatus... | ecosystem: Host-associated > Annelida >... | reverse complement strand
TCACAGAGTCATGCGGTTTTCAGCAAAATGTTTTGAAAGAAATTCTTTACATGACTAAAGTCAGTGTTTAAATACAGCAATTAAGTATTCTTTGTTTTTATCGCTCTCAAGTGAACTGTTGAAAAACAGTATTATCTTCAGTGTACCTTGGTTCATAAAAACATGCCACTATTATTTTTTTCAATAGCTTTGTGGCCGATTTCAATAATTTTTGGCATGTGACATTAAGAAGTTTTAGCCATCTCACCTTAATGTTGTCGCTACACTACCGTGTGAAATGCAGAAGTCACAGTTTGGCCATTGATAACAATGGATTCCTACCGGGTAGCGTATGTGTCAGCTCAGAAATTATTAACTGAATAGCGACAAACACATTGGCAGTTATTATCTGTGTCACATCACGCCATCTTCATTATAGCATGTGCTCAAAATGCCCTCCTGCAGCAAGTGGTAGACATTGACATCATTTGCCAACAGCGCGTTCAGTGGGTCTTAACTGCATGACTCAAGCGGCCCACTCGCTGTTGATGTATCATTTCAGTTTGTCAACTTACAATTTTAAAATAAAGACGAAGCAACAGATTTTCAATGATTTTGTGGTCTCAGTAATTTTCTTATCTGATGCATGCACTACCCAGTATGAATTCATTGTTGTCAGTGGTCAAACTACGACTCTTGCATTTCACAATTAAAATTGTAATTGTAGTTACAGCCTTAGGGCAAGATGGCCAAAACTATAGATATTTGCATCAAGTTTTTTTTTAATTTCGCATGCCAAAAAATATTAAAATTGGCCAGTGTTTCACGGAGCTATTCAAAAAATAAAAGTGGCACGTTTTTATGGACCGCAGTGTCGAGGGTAATACTGTTTTTGCATAGTTCAATTGCCAGCAGCAATAACAAAGAATATTTAACTGCTGTATTCAAATACTGACTTTAGTCACGTAAAGAATTTCTTTCGGAGCATTTTGCTGAAAACCACATGACTATGACGTACGGTTGAAGAATTGTGGTGTCATTAACTTTGTGCCGTTTTTTGGACCACCCTGTATTTGATGCATTTCTGTAGTGTAGACATTATGCCATTTCCTGTGTCAATTGTCAAGTTTTTACAATTCCGGAAACTTATTTTATGGGACCCAACATAGTCAACTTTTTAAACTGAAAAACAGCAGTCGTAGAAACATAAGACAGATGAAATCGATGATATGGATTTAATATCTTCTTATCCGCTGTCACTAGTTGAAAGTTGAACAATTTTGAGCAGATGTTGGGGTATCAGTTGCAGATGGAGTACTGGTATATTCTGTGTATATGTTGTAGGGCCAGTACTCTGACATGATGAACTATTACACGCGGCTGCTCACGTACATCAAAAGTGCTGTTACACGGAATTATTCTGAAAAGTCTATCAACTCGATATTAGATTACATTTCAACATCTAGGAAGGTGTGTAGTCGAATGTTTTCTCTATTCTGTTATTTGTACTTGTGGATGTTGTCATTAAATTTGCCATCTTTTAGTGTTAACTGAGAACTCGTTTATTTACTGCTGTGCACATGTGACAAAAACAGCATCTCTGTATCCTCACACTGTTATTATCATTACTATTGTTGATAATCTTACTATGCCGTGTCTCAGAAAAAACAGTCAAAATTGTTTTTGTCATAACTTTGTCAAATTTTTACTAACTTTAATAATTTTTGACTTGTTGATGGCTAAGATGACGAAATTTTGTAAGGTGCACTCATTTTCCACTTCACCTAATTTATGTCATTGCACTACCATGTGAAACATAGATGCTTCAAATTGTTGCATAATGCTTGTTGTTGTCTCAAGCAAACGCTGTAATGAGTTAGTTAGACACAAAATACACTAACACGTGAATTATTTAACAGAATTATAAGTTTGTATAACAACTTGCTTGCAAATTTGAATTTATGCTGAAGTGTGCTCAGCATTCAAAGATGCAATGGCTTAGATGCAGTGCCAATGGCTGATAGCATCAGAATCAATGATTGACTGATCAAATGCATTCACTCATCGATTAGACATGTTTTAAGCTCATCAGCTAGCTATATTGTTGTCTGCTGTTTTCAGCATAAAATATTTAATACCTCAAAATTATTAAACCACGTTGCACCCTTTGTCGAATTGATGATGCAGGTTGCAGAGGTGAGCCATCTAGTACAAATAATATTGTCTTGGCCATCTTTGTGCCAAAAATTATCAAAGGTGGAGGAAGTTTAACAAAGTTATGCCAAAAACAACTTTGACTGTTTTTTGAGACTCGGTGTATATTGCGTGGAAAGTTTATCTGTCTGTCTGTTTTGTCTGTCTGTCATACTTCTCTGGTGCCTTTGGTGTTACACGGTCGCAGACCCCGACTGCCGCGGCGTTTGAATCTTTGGGCTTTAGGTACGTGCGCCCTCATCTTACCCCCACCTGCCCTGATGAGCAGCCTGAGGGGGGATTGAGCTGATGGGTAAAGGAGTGGATTCACCCGTGGGATAACAAAGTGGACCCGCTTGTAGGTCGGGAACGTTGCTAGTGATTGTATCATAAACAAATTGTATCAATTACTTTGTGTATGATCAGATCTGCATTAGCGGCCGAAGCTTCACTCTACTCCAGAGGCACAGGAAGGTTGTTTTTTAAAATAAAATATTGCCATGTTTAATTGTCTGCATGCCATACATGGGAGTAACAAGTATTCAGATAAATGTTGGACGTGTGTGTTTGATGTATGCATTGACTGTAATAGGTTGATCTTCTTGAGAGTTTCTATCAGACGACGTTAAATGCATTGAAAGAGGCACGGAATGACCGGCTATGGTTCAAGACCAACACAAAGCTCGGAAAGCTTTACTATGATCGAGCCGATTGGCCTCGTTTGCAGAAAATTTTGCGACAGTTGCGGAACTCTTGTCAAGTGTGTAAATACTTAAGATTATTTATAGCATGTGTGACTAGTTGACAGAAATTTGTTGCATGTGTTGACACTGCACCATTGTATTCATTTATAGCTCGAATTGGATGTTTTGCTATTTTTTGAGAAAACTCTGTTAGCTGTTTTGGAACAGGACTTTTTGTTGTATGTTACAGTTGCCCTTCATTCGTGAAAGTTCTTAGAAGTGCTTAAATTTGACACTTTCTAATCCAAGGCTCTTAAAAGTCTTTCAGAATGATAATGATGCTTCAGAAGTTATTTAAAAGTTCTTGAAAAGTGCTTTAATTTAGTTGCAGCATTTTGAAAATTTGAAAATTTTTGGATGTTTGGCATTGCACAGCTCACTAAGTCGGAAGTTAAAAGTTACAGGCAGCTACCGTGATTTTGTAGTATTTCTGTGTGCATACGCTGTATAGCGATTATGTGGTATTGTTTACGTTTGTGGACTTGTAGTCACACTGTCACAGTGTACGGGGCAGGTCTCCGATCCAGTGAACATTTATCTTTGAAAGATGCTTTAAAAGAACTTCTTAAGTTGGTGAATGGCAAAAGAGGGGGAACCTGGATGTTATCTGTTAGTGTAAAACAAACTATGACTAAGTCATGTACACAACATTCTCTAACTACAGCGCAAACCACCAACACAACAACCCACCCTGTGTACTCATTATTTATGACTCATACATTTCCTTGCTGAAAAAGAACGTTGTCGGTTGTTTGCTGTAGACGGACGAGGGTGAAGACGACATGAAGAAAGGAACTCAGCTGCTTGAGATCTATGCACTTGAGATACAGATGTACACTGCACAGAAGAACAACAAGAAACTCAAGGTTTCTGATAGACTTGATTTAAGTGAATTATCTGGTCTTTGCAGGCCAGCCGCATTATGCATTCAGCTCTATGCATCACTGTCACATGTAGGCATGTAAGCCATGAAAATTTGCATTTGATTTTGATAAAGAGAGTTTTTGCCATTGTTTTTTTTGCTGTTGTAAATAAGTCCACCAGGATTTGAAAGAGTTGATTAGTTTCAGTACATGTGGTCCCAGAACTATCATTTTAAAAAAAACAATAACTTAAGCAAGGTTGTTAGATTTTATGCTGCTGAACCAGTGTGAACTAATGCGTAACAACTAATAAGCGGTTTTTTGTGTTTTGTGTCTCTGTAAAGGTTAATCATTTTGTTTGAATTTATTGTAAGGGTTACACTTTGTTTTATTATTATGTATTTGTGTGCATTCTGCATAGAAAGGCCATCCCCGAAATGACCTATACTATGTCAGCCATACTCACTCACTCACTAATAAACGGTTGATTCAGGCAAACGTTGTTTTAACGTTTACATTTTTGTCATGTGGTTGTGAAGTTGTCCACATTGTATTACCAGTACTGCTGGAGTTTATAAATGTATTTGTGGTTCTGTTAGCCAGTTTTCTTTGAGCTGAGAAAGTTTGAGTCTAAAAAGTCAACTTGTGGAAGTTGTTTTTTCTTTTTTTCTTCGATATTGCACAAATCCTTAGATTGGTTAATCTTGTGCCTGAAGCAGGACTTATTCATGCTGAATGCATTTCCTGGCTTGCTGCTGTTCCAGTTACTTGCTTATCAGTGTCAAGGCCCTACAGACTGTTTTGTCATCTGAAGTTATCAATTGCATAGATAGAGTGCATGTTTAATGATCAAAAAAACTTGGTTACTGTTGATATGTTATTTGTAAGGGATCAACATCAGTTATTAGTTCATCATTTATTAACCTAAGGAGGTTTTTATGCACGAAAGCAGCTACTGCTTTCAGCGCGTCTTAGCCATTGCAATTCTGTTCGTCCGTCTGTCACATGGGTGGATCAGTCAAAAACGGTGCAAGTTAGGATCACCAAATCTTCACCGTCGACTGCCTGGAAGACTCTAGTTTCAGGAACTGTAGAACCGTAAAGCTTTTCCATAAATTCGAAGGGGTTCACCCCGAACGAGGGCGCTAAATGAGGGGGTGGGCAAAATTTGCGATTTTTGGCCAATAAGTCCCTGTATCTCAGTAACGGTGCAAGATAGGGCCTAGGTTACTATTAATCATTAATAGGAAGTCGTACACTGGCTCTCGATTGGCGCTGAATTCAATGACCTTGAACGCCAAAATAGGGGGCTTTATGGATTTTTTGGTGATTTCAAGCTGCAACACAGGTCTGTATCAGTCACAAGGTGGCGCCACAGAACTGTCGTTATGCGATCCAGATAGAGAATTTGGTATTTGTATATTAACTTCGCCTGAACACTTTAATTTTCAGCTAAACTACTAAACCGGAACTGCTATAGGCTTTCACGCATCTCGTGAGCATTAGCTCAAATTTCTTGTTCATGGTTGTTAAGATGTGCTTACATTGTTCTGTTAAGATGATGCTGAGTGTTTGTGTCTGCTGTGTTGGTGTACAGGCTTTATATGAACAGTCGTTGCACATCAAATCAGCCATTCCACATCCTCTGATCATGGGTGTCATACGAGGTCTGTTTCAGAAACCAGCATCTGTTGTAAATAATATGTCATGTTTCTGTTGTTTTTGTTTCTTACATTAGCTACATACCATCCCTAACATCTGTGTTAAGCGTGATGTATAACTGTACTTGCTTGCATTACATTGTGCATTGAATCATTATAATCACAAAGTAAACACGGAGCAATAATGAAATGAAATAATAATGAAAGTATTCCATTTTATCAGCATTTCTGAAAAATATCTTCCAAAAACTTAAGTGCATTTGAATGCGATTTGTTACTAGAAAGAAGTTGCCTTTGACCATCATACTCGGTAATTTCTGATATAAGCTGTTTGGAGATAGTGAGTGCAGTTAACGGTATAATACGACATCACTGCCCACTAGAAACCTGCTAAAGTTTTATTTCTGTTTTATTTTAGACAACAAAGCACTGTATTGATAAGCCCTTTTGTTTGTATAGTGTATTAGTTTATGTTAGTGCTGTTTTGGAGATATGACGTTCTATGGTATTGTGAGGATACTAGTCATATATATCGCATTGTAAAAATTGTGAAAACATCTAGACTGACACTGTTAATTGTGAGCAGAGATAGTTTGCTATATTATTTAGTAGTTTCTGTTGGAGTTCTCATTGGCCATCTACGTGCAGCCTGTGTTTATTGATGAACTGCCATATTCTTGATTGTTACATTTTTTAAACTCGAGATTGATGTCTCCAGTTGTCTGTGCAGTCTTATGTCAGAGTTACTTTTGAGTGGTGCTTGAGACTCTACCTTTCTGAGAATGCAGCTGACATTTTTGTCATATTGCAGCGTTCTAATTGTTTTTCTTGCATTTCATTGTATGATTTGTAGAATGTGGTGGTAAAATGCATCTTCGTGAGGGAGAGTATGAAAAAGCACACACTGATTTCTTTGAGGCTTTTAAAAATTACGACGAATCCGGCAGCCCAAGGTATGTCTCTGAATTTAGTCAAAATATTCAATTTATTGTGGTTAGTATGATATATGTTGCATTTACTCTTATCCCCATGTTATCACTAACCGTCATTCTCATGTTTGTTTAGTGGTGGCCCTGATAAGCCACATTACAAGTGTTTCTTGTTGGATGCTCGTGTGTCTGTCTGTCTTTGTCACATGCAGGTTCCTAACTCTTAATGATACAAAACGCAGTAGAACAGCCAACAAGTACCAAAGTTATTTGATAAAGATGGAATCGTTTTTATTGACCATGTAGCACCAGCAATTTGTAATTGTATTTTTTGCTGGGGGTTAGACTCCTAAATCTACTCTTTCTTCTGGGGGTCCCTATGTAACACTGTCTCATTGGACGCCATAAGAGTATGTGCCAAACAGTGTGTAAATCTGTATGTTTTAAGGGGGGAGGGTGGGGGGTGCACAAGTGCCTAGCTAGGTGAACAGCCATGCAACATGTTGGCACTGAACTAATGCCTTCACTTGTTTCGGTTAGCCTGTCAGATAGGCCTAGTCCTCAAACATTGCTACTAAACGCCAGAAGTCTGCTGCAACACTAGCAGTTAATGTTGTATATGTTGTCGGTGTAAATAGCATTGGATGTCGTTGATAGTCATATTCTAGTCAGTTGTCACTGTGTGGAAGACAGTGTCATTTCTGTGTCTGGTTTCTGCTTCACTCAGTGTGATGAAGTGTCATTGTCATGCAGGCGGACAACGTGTCTCAAGTACCTGGTTCTGGCTAATATGCTCATGAAGTCAGGCATCAACCCATTCGACTCACAGGAGGCAAAGCCGTACAAGAACAACCCAGAAATTCTTGCAATGACGAATCTTGTCAGGTGAGTCAGTGTTACAGTGTGCTGTTAATATACTGGGTGGGGCAAAAAAAGTCCTGAACATTTGCATGCATTATGCAGCACAGTAGTCGAAGTGCCTCAGTAGAAAAATGCATATGTAATGAGCGAACATCTTCAAATATGTCGAGGAATTTTAAATTAGAACATTACTGTATTAGCCGTGATACAAACAGAATAGTGTTACCCAACGTAAAACAATGTTTTCAAGCAGTTCGTCATTTATGTTGTCACTTCTACACAGCTTCACCGGAACGTCATCAGTCAACTGATCAGCAAAAAATATGCTGAATAGGTCCTCCATTCTGCTTTGCCACTGCTACTGAACATCTTTTCTACTGCAATGTAGTTTTTTTATTTATCTCTGATAGTGTTCCGAAGATCTTTGATGTTTGCAAATGGTTTACTACTTTTTTCGTAGACAAGTTTTTGCAAGATATCTGAAATTGTTAAGCGGATTCAAATCTGACGACTTTGATATGCATGATTTTTGCGAGCTGTTGGAATCAGGCAAATTTTTAGTTGTTTTGGCGCAGTGTGAGCATTATTGATTCACTTAAATTACAAGTAAGTAATAGTACATGCTGAATTTGCTGATCTACAATTGTGCAAAAAGAAATTCTTCTCTATAAAGTATATGCATTGTTATATTTATGTTCATTTTGGCACATTTTTGCACCACCCAGTATTATTGAAGATGGTACTGATGGATTACATAATGTTTTGCATTTGTGATTCAAGTGTTTCTGTGATTTCACTTATTGTCTGGTGAATTTGTAGTTCTTATCAGAATAACGACATAACAGAATTTGAAAAAATTCTGAAGACTAACCGAGAGACAATCATGGAGGATCCTTTTATACGTGAGCATATTGAAGGTAAACCAGTTCCATTTCTTGTACTCAATGCTTCACTGTAATTTAAAGAATGTACATGCATCAGTAATCACTGGGATATCAAAGCAGTAATGACTGATACAATATTAGACTCATCCATAACCGAATGTTGTTGGCAGTTTCATTATGATGTAAAGTTGGAGTGTTTTGTAGTACTGATGCCAGCTTTCTAGCTTGGCATATAGCAACTGATGATATTTACATATATTTTAATGTAGATCTGGTGTTCCATAATTACTAAAGTATTAGATTTTTCCATCTTTTGTTGGCATAACTCTGCCAGTGGTGTCATTTACAGACGAAAACTTTCTGAATATAGTTGAGATAAAGTGTGTGAAGCTGATATAAAACTTGAGTGTTTTTTGCCATGTAAGGAATGTGTTAACGTGATTTTATCACTTATTTGGGGTTTTTTCTCTCTTTACTTTTGCACTGAAGTTACTGAGATTCTGCTGTCATTATTGTTTTACTATTGTGATAAGCAATTGAATTTTATTAAATTTTATGGCTATTTCGTGTTCTCTGTAGCAGATATATTATGTTTAACATACATTTGAGATAGTACTGAGCAAAAACGATGTATGCTGAATTTGAAGCAAACTGCAGTTTGTTCGATTGACCGTGTATGGTGCACATTGCGGACAATTTGCAATAACGTGATTATTATATATTTCGCCACATCGTACATGTGTCTCTACACTACTGTGTGAAATATAAACGTAAGAAAAAACGAACGGTAATAACAGAATGAAAACTAGATGGCGGTTACGACTGTGTCAACTATTATGCCTCCGCCAACATGTGACAAGAAGCTAGCTATCGCAGAGACCACATATTGCAGCGCGTAACGTGAAAAAGTAGAAATCACGAATCTATTTATAACCAAGCAATAACTGAACCCTTTCTGTCGAAGCTTGCTGGTGATTGGTCACGCATGATGAAAATGCAGACGTGATTCGTCGCATCTCATAAATATTCATTAGTTGCATGGATAATGAGCCGCGCTGCAGAACTTTGCAGCGAGAGAAAAATGTTTACACAGAAAAAGTGTTGTTAATTGATTAATTACTAATTAACAAGAAACCCAATGAAATTACTGACCATAACCCAATGTTGCAGAAAGAGTTTGAGTTTAATTGATCGAGAAAGAATTAGGCAGTTTGACGAATTAAAAGCAATTAATAAGAAATGTGACCGCATCACATGTCAACTGAGTAAGCCTACTGTATAATAGCTTGCGAATGCTGTCTAGAAGCACGCAGTGTTGACTTAGGGTGGGTAAACATTAGCCAACTAACTGTCGTTGTTAGTGGACCAAAGTTCAGTGATTTTTTTTGTTCGTTGCACAAGACATCGTAGTTGTTACTGCTGTTTACCGCTTGTCAATATCTTCAGTTGTTTTGGAAATATTTGCGCTCAGAGTCTATGCACGGATGCTCGAACACTCCAAAAGCAATGCCTCCGGCGGCACTACGTTGGCATAGGCATAAAAAACACCTCAGACCAACATTGCGGTGAATGATCCATATGACACTAGACCATGTTAGACCCACACAGTTTAGTGTCATACAGATTATTTACCGCAATGTTGGTCTAAAGTGTTTTTGTTTTTATTTACCAAAATGTTTGTTTGTTATTATCATGCTTTATTTATATTTCTCAAGGTTGTGTAGAGACCCATTTGCATTGTGGTGGGATGTATAATAATCACAGTATTGAAAATTGTCCGCAGAATGTACCAGTGAAAGAATTTTGCAAGTCGGTCCATAACTGACGAAGATATAGACAAAAGTAAAGTGCCACATTTTACTGGTTTACCCTGTACATATATGAAATTGCAGATCTTCTACGGAACATACGGACACAAGTTCTCATCAAACTCATTAAGCCATACACACGAATTCACATACCATTTATATCTCAGGTATAACATTGATAATTAAATTTGGTTAGTTTCTGTATCCACTTTCACTTGTAGCTCATGTTTTCACGTGTGAATGACTTTTGTATTATTGACAGTAGAGTTTTGATTTGCAATGAATAGATGAGAATAAGTAAAAGCAGTACGAATTTAAGTACATTTTCAACTGTTTTCAACTAGAGACACTAGCAGTGTAATCAATAGTATTGAGGCTACGTGTACAGCTGTGTTGTTTTAAGAATGCTCACAACTTGGTTGTTTGATTTTCACTATCTGCTGTCTGTGTTTTGGAAGTTACGTAGTATCATTGACCTTCATTACTGTTGCAGCTGCTAAACTATATGATAGTTATTTACACAGATGATGATTACTGCACAACTCTCTGTTAGGAATTTTTTAGGAAGCTAATGTTACTTGCAGTGCTGTAACTGCTGTTAAAGCAGACAAAAGTATTATTAAATGCAAAGCATCTAAAATAGGGTTTCTGCAGTGATAATGGAATTCTGCAGCAGTACTGCATATTGTGTGAATTGCAGGAGCTCAATATTGATGTCGTTGAGGTAGAAAATCTTCTTGTGTCGTGTATACTCGACAAGTACGTATCATTTTACACTATGCATCATTATGTACACGATGTATGCTGATATTAAAAAATACTTTTACAACACAGAGGTGTCTGCTGTTGATGCCAAGAACACTACACTGTTGTATAAACAATAGAGGTGCTGTTAGCAAACAAAATAAAGTTATAATTAAAGTTTTGTGTCAAGAAGAGGGTGATAGAGTGAAGAACTTCATCGACAAGTTTTTTAACAGAAACTGATCTCCGTCATCTTTGAATAAGTTGTGGACAACAGTGACAAAGCTTGACCAAATCGGTACTGTGGATTGCAAACCTGGCAGTGGTAAAAAGCATTAGATGTGGATTTATTTAGTTGAGGACCTGGTATTAAGTCATGTAAATGCAGCGTGTAGTCAAAAAATAATTCATCAGATTTAATAAGAGACTGAATTTACCAAAACGTCATGCATATTTTCGAAGCTGCTGTGTTGTAAATTTCATATTTTTGGTGAAGCACTAAATATTAATGAAATTGACGTTGTCATGTATTTTTTCTAAACTGATGTGCCATTTTATTGATTTGAGCTACGATTATTATGTCTAAAATTAAAGACAAAAATGATAAAACAGCTTTGCTGAATTATAGCTATTTGTTTAAGGGGCCATCTTTAATTGGGACACAGTTTATACTGAATTACACTGTGTCTCAAAAACACATCCCAAACATTTTCAATTATAACTTGAAGAACTATCGGATTTTAATAATTTTTGGTAAGAATTTTCCTGAGACAACTGGACATCAAATCGTCGTGTAGTTTCCCACCTCACTGAACGTCTTGTATTTGCACTACCTGGGAAATCAGCACCAACAAAATATCGCATTTTTACCTAAAGTGGTATTACTACTTAATCTGAATATCCCACAAAACACATTTTGTTTACATTTTTGACACTTTGGCTGAAACTATCCAACTGTTTCGTTTTCAGCTGCCTGCAATAAAATTGATTGAACTGTTGGCCCATTGTGCAAACACAGGCTTGGAGGTGATTTCTCCATTCATTACGCCAGTATCGATAAGGTTATGCTCTAGACTAATCCAGACTTAGTTGCTGCTTGAATTTGTAAACATTCCTGAATGTCATTTGGTAGACACACTGCTGCACGACAGTTAAACCTTGTAATCGACTGGCTGTTTGGCCTCAGATCTGGATAGACGAAATTTATCAACGTTTCTTCATTCATTTCAACACTTATTTTGCTACGTCTGTTTTCCTCAGGTAGTGCAGAAACAGACATTGTGTGAGATGGGAACTTAAACAGTAATTTAATAGCCAGTTGAGTCAGAAATATTTATGCGAAAAATTATTGTTATCTGTTAATCATGCTTCAAGTTACGGTCAATAAAGTTGGGGTTTTTTTTCACATTTTTTATATATTTCAATGCATATTTTGCTTGTTTTTCTTTCTCTGGGTAGTGCAGAAGCAGATAATGGGCGAGGTGAAAAACTGCACGGTCATTTGATGGCAAGTTGTGTCAGGAAAATTCACGTGAAAAATTATGAGAATCTTAAAATATTTGTTCACGTTAAAATCGAGAATGTTCGTGATGCTTTTTTCTTTTGAGACACAGTGTATGTATGGTTAGTGCTTTGCTAAAACAGTTTGAGTGACTGCACTACTTGTAAAAAGTTGATTCCGTTTTTAATGTTTACTGCAACACATTTAAAGTAGGTGTTCATCACTTGTCGAATAATAATCATTGTGTCTACTTCATAATGCATTGATGATGATGATTATAGTGACTTGACCATAATTGAATGCTTAACGATTAACACTTTTTTAATCTCAAAAAAATTCTATCACATGTTTATTTGTTAATTTCCACAGCTGCGTGTTTTAGTTTGGCAAGACCTGGCCTTACCTTTACTAGTGGAAAATTTAGCCATAGTAGCCGGTTAAACAAGAATCAGTATTACCTGTTGTCGCTGACACATATAGTGTGTTTGCTGTAGCACGGTGCATGGTCGAATTGACCAGGTCCATCAACTGCTCGAGCTTAATCAAGAGTCTGCCGGTGTTGCTCGTTACAACGGCATGGACAAATGGAGTGCGCAGATTGCGTCATTGCACGAGTCGATTATAAATCGGGTTGCTTAGCGTAAATTGTTTGATTCTGTTCATTAAATGGCCATATGTGATCGAACTTTGACTGACTGATTTGCAGCGCCTTCAGTCGAACGAGTGTTGCGGGACACCAAGCTTATCTTGTGGCTTTTACTGCTGTTGTTTTCGGCTCACTAGGTAAGCGCTCTGTTGTAGTCTGCTTACCTGGGAGAATTACCAAATTTTCTTTTCACCATTTGCCACTGTTCGAAAGAGTTAGAAGTAATGTTATTGGTTTGTGATAACTGTGACGTATGTTTTTATGTTCTGATGGTTATTGGTGTGTTTGGGACATTGCTAAGAGTGGCGTGTTTAGCATTAAAGAAGGAGTTTTGGGGACATAGTCCCCCAGAAGCTAAAGCCTCTTTGTCAGCTTATATTTTTCCGGACACTTTGTGCATCGCCTGTCAAGTACAATGTATAATTTTGGCATTTTGACAAACAAAAGGTGTGAAACTTTGTCAGCAACGAAGGGAGCCATGGCAGTTTGCCCCTCTCTAAATACACCACTGATTGCTAAATATTTGGCAATGTTTTATTCAACAGTCGCCACGTGAATGCTAAGCCAAGATGTGAGAATTATTCTTCGTGTCAGAAGTTTTCGTGAAATGTTGACCGTGTATATATTTGACTAGCAGTCTCTGAGAGTCGCAGCATGCTCGTATTGAGTTGGCTGAGTATGAGGTTGTTCCTGTAATGTGTGCGATGTGATAGCCTACTCTAGTATCAAACATGGCGGTATGTTACCTTATTGGTGTTATCTCGTTGCTCAGTGCTTATGTGAGCATGATATTCATGGACATTTTTATCAAAAATGCCGCTTCTGCAAGTTAGGATTACCACTTATTTTCAAAACAAGAAGTTACTGTAAGATGGGGGAAAGCAGGGTTAGTACCAGGAGAAAATGGACATGCAGGTATTAGCTGTGAAAAGATTCATCTTATGAATTTCATGAGAAGATTTATAAACTATTGGGTTTAAGTCAATCTCCCTGAGACCTGCGAGGTAAAATTTGCTTTTACCGCATGTTAAAAGCCAATGTGGTCCAGTTTCTACAGCATCAGCGTCAGTTCTACAATTTACACTGCAGCTGGCAAGTGCCGTCTCCGTGGAAGAAAATTGCACAATATTTTGCACAATGTAATTCAATAACATGTACGCATTATCTTGCGTGTGCTTAGGCAACATGGGTGCCATTTTAACAAACCGAGCTTTTTGTATTGACTGTCTTTTTTTGCGAAATATTAATGACAAAATGTATTAAGCGCATTAGAGATCTTTTTGAGTATGCACTGTATAAATTTACACTTTACTTACTTACTATTTAAAAAGTCATCGAAAACCATGGAATTTGTTCTTTGCAAGTACTGAAAAGCAATACACAAACCCTGAATAAGCTCGTTAACAGACGTGAAAATTTCGTATGAACATGAAAAATAGGCCTAGATAGCTGCCAGTAATGCAAAGAAAGATAATGATTATCAGTCAATGAGCTTATTCGTTGAGACTCGATTGAGTTATCGTGACGCGGTTAGGAGGCTGTATTTTTCTCTACACACGGTGTATCACCTGTCAAGTACAGTATGCAAGTTAAGTCACCATGACACTGCCAGGTACGGTACGTGAGAAAATAGCATATCTGTCTCTGAGCAGTAGTCCTTGATTTTTTTCTTGCTTGTTGATTGGTTGTTGAGTAATAAATTATAATATGACGACAGACCAGGCGGGCGTGGACCGGCCAGTGAGTCTGGTCGTTCCAACTCGCAACAGCTGTCCATGCGGTTTTAATGTACGTAGCAGATGGCGTTGTGCTGATGTAACTGGCTGGCTGGCTGGCCGGCTTGCTGTAAGGTTGCCGTGATGTGCGCTATAGTGATGACAATGCCTAATGACCATCTATGATGTGGCCTACATTTGGGCGCTATCTTCCACTGGGAGCATCAAATTGCAGCACAGTCACATTAGCTCTGACGATATAATACGGTATTTCAATTTAAAAAAGCACGTTCTGTTTTACCTTTTCCTGACTTTCTTATTGTAATAAATTTGCCGAATTGCAGTAAATGTGCATAATATTTATAGCATTGCTGTTGTAACCGAAAGAATACAATTTCAAAATATCTGAGCAAAATTTAGCTGTTAGTTAAAAATTTCTGCACATTTCTTTGCCGTCAACTCAGCCTGTCTTGGCACGGTGAATACCAGCGAAAGCTGGGACGTAAACAAGCTGCACTAAAAAGCGATGCACTAGCCCCGTATCCGTGGTCTTGCAGTGTAAGCTGGTGTCTGGGGGCTAAGGAAACGAAGATCTGTGCCGCCCTATGTGCCTAATTATGGCTCGGAAATGACTGCGTGGACATTTCTTTATTGTCGTTTGGGTGATGATGTGATCAAAGACCTCTGGACTACTGCTAATACAATGCACGGGGAAAGTGAAAGTCGGCGACTTTTAAAGATTTGTGTCGGCAACAAAGTTCGCGTTTTTGTCGCAAAATCGGCGTAATGGAATTCGGGCTTAAATGAGCAAGAAGCAGTCAGAACACGAGTCGCCGTGGACTTCATTTTTTGACCCTATGCTAGATACCCTCTAGAATTTTCAAACATTGGCTTAGCCTAATTAGACAGATGGCCAGATAAGGTGTTTTCTTCGGTGGATGTAATTATGTGCGTGAAAATACAAGAAGCCTAGCTGTCGCTAGAATAGCCGACCGTACTGTTTGTCATGACCTTCAAGGACATGCATGCAAGGCCAATGATTTTCATTTCATCTGAAAGGGCGTGTGCCATTTTATATTAATGATCAATAGCAACCTCGGCCTTGTTTTTCACCGTTTCCGAGATACGGCCATTTATAGCTTGAAACTTTCAATTGAAAATTGCGGCAAAACCGCTGCAGACGGAAACATAGTTACTATTGACAGCGTATAGGAAATTGCCAGTGCCCTATCCGATGGCACCATTGCCGACCTCTTACGACTTACCGTTTAGCCACAATACCGCACGATTGTGCGTTATGACCATTCAAGGTCATCCAAAACCAATGATTTTATGTGATTTGAAAGCCATTATGCGACTTCTTGTTGGTTATCAATAGCAACGTAGGCTTTATCTCGCACCGTTCAGCCACAATACATCGGTTACAGACGACGACGGACGGACGACGACAGACGTCAACTGTACTATAAGCTCGACCGTTACTTAAGTACGATCGGCTGAAAAGCTATAGCGTATTTTTCATGCACAGAAGGCGAACAGACAAGCACCCAAAAATGTGGTCCACTGTGTCGCGATCGCCAGTCGGCGTCGGTAGGCTAATTAGCGGTGACACCGTAGCCAACAAGTGACCCCGCTGCCGTCCAATTTAGACACGCCTTGTCGTCGCCTTGACTGTTTGCAAAGTTAAGTCGAGATCAGTGCCGTCAGTTGATTATAGTCTGACACCGTGACGGCCGGTGGTAGATTAGAGTCGTCATGTTTCGTCATCATCATCGCCATCAGTTTAGCGGAAATCACGAACTCTGCTCCTCGTTTTACACAAACAATCCGCTGCTCTACGTCTCGCACTACTCCGAAATCATCGTTGCTGCAGGTACCGTTTTACTCGTCGTATCAAACACACAATCGAGCAATTCGTAATTCAGTAACCGTAAGACACTGTACACGTCACGCAGTTCTACCGATGCGGCTCTTCAATGTTTGCGGGATGACGCGTAAGCTATTTATTTCTGTATAGGCATAGTGAACCAAAAGTTGAAAAAAGCTGTGCAGCATATTATTCTGCACGAAATATTAACCGCTTAAGCGATGTTGCAATACGTCGAGTAAGCTAATTTCTTAATGACTGATTTTCGTAAACGTAGATGTCAGCGATCTGTTTCGTTGCTCATAAACATAATCGGAATTAAAAGATAGGACCTAATTTAAAGCAGCAAATTTTTTTACAGCAGCACAGGAGATCGGTTTAACCCGTTGAAAATAGGTTTCTGTTAGTCTGTCATCTATTTGAGAAGTACTCGTCGTTTTCTCATGATCGTTATACTTTATGTAAAGCGCTTTTCTCAGTGTTCTGCGCATAATTATTATTGCTGTTTAATGCGGTATGAATTATATTAACATGTATGTGATTTAATAAGCGCAGTGCACTGACGGATTTTGATTTATTTAGGAAAGGAACACTTTTTTTCCACTGTATTTGCGTGTCTGATTGAAGTGGTGCGCTGTTGGCTGTGGTACGTGATATGTTATGAAGTGAGTCGTCAACACGACAGCGACGCTGCGGTAGCGGGGCCGGCGTGGCGGTCGACGTCGCACGTTGGTCCGACGTCGGCAGGACGTCGGCCCGAGTCCTTGGCCACACGGCGTGAGGCCGTCGAACTACTGAGCTGTGACGCGGCGCTGCTGGACTACCTCGTTCAGAACGGAGCAGTCAGTCAGCTGGACGCCGAGCTGGTAGAGCGTGAGACGTCGTCGTCAGCTCGACAGAACATCAGCCTGCTGCGCTGTGTTGACCGCGCTGGACGCGCCGGCCTCTCACTGCTGCTCAACGCACTGCGACTCACAGGACAACACCAGCTCGCTAACTTGCTGGACTACACGCCACGGATTGTACCGCTGCCGCCTGGTGTTGAGTCCACCTCGTGCACTCCAGGTCAGAGACGGCTAGCGATTGTATAAACTCGCTCTATCAGTATCTAAATCTGTATCTAACTGTTGTACTTTTAGTAGTGCAGTAATTAATGCTAAAAGTTAAGGGTAAAACAGATTATTTGTAGGCGCTCGCCGCTATTGCGCCGTAAAACCGAAAATAAGAAACAGAGGTGCTGCTGCTGTCATTGGTCAAGTCTATTGGGGGGTCATCAATGGTACTCACCCGGTCTGTAGAAGTATTTTTCAACATTTTACTGATAACGAGCTGACCCTAATAAAAACAAAAATAAAAGTCGTTTTGTGGCGCCCATGACATTATTATGAATTGCAATGCAATAAATTGATCAACACATTTTTAAATTTTAATACCGGTACATTGCGAATATGTAACTAATGTGACATTCTTATAAAACTGCTATAACATTAGCAACACAATTTTATTTGATGTGATAGTTTCTCACACTGGAAAAATTGTAGGCCTACTTGATGTAAAGTGGTGTTCAACCGTTTACATTTTTACACGCGAAAGCAGATACTGCGTGTCTTAGCCATCGCAATTATGTCCGTCCGTCCGTCACACGGGTGGATCAGTCAAAAACGGTACAAGCTAGAATCACCAAATCTTCACCTCGGCTGCCTGGAAGATTCTAGTTTCAGGATCCGTAAAGCTTTTCCATAAATTCAAAAAAAGTCACCCCCAGCGAGGGCACTAAATGAGAGGGGGTAGGAAAAATTTGCGATTTTAAGCCACTACGTCGCTGTATCTCAGAAACGGTGCAAGATAGGGCCGAGGTTACTATTAATCACTAATATGAAATCGTACAGGGGCTTTCGATTTGCACCGAGAGCTATGATCTTGAATGACCTTGAACACTAAAATAGAGTTTTTTGTGGATTTTTTTTAGCGATTTTGGGCTGCGAGACACATTTTAAGAACGAATTGCGCCGAAATCACTAAAGATAGACAAGGACAAGCTGCATAGGAAATTTTCAGCGTTAAACGTAAATTTCAACGGTCCAAGTCTCGATCTTCTAGGTTTAAGGAAACCTGTGCACGAGGTCATCAAACAGCGGTACCCCGTAAAAGTCGCTATTTTACCGCTTGGCCAGTCTAGCGTAAAACCGTTGCAGATAGACTTGGGCATGCTGTTTATCACAACAAGCACTATAGTGACGAGCTTTTCAGTCGTATCGACATCGATGATAAAGTTTGAATTTTTAAATTGTGATTTGTGCTGTTTTATATCTACAACCACGATGTCACCCTTACACTGTATATAAACTGAACAGTTTTTTTACATAAATATTTTGTTATAAGTTGATCATGGTGGTGACGACAGTGCTACTTGGCTTAACAGGTTGTTAAATTGTTCAATTTTTACGCGCGAAAGCAGCTACTGCTTTCAGCACGTCTTAGCTATCGCCATTCTGTCCGTCTGTCTGTCTGTCCGTCCGTCACACGGGTGGATCAGTCAAAAACGGTGCAAGCTAGGATCGCCAAATCTTTACCGTCGGCTGCCTGGAAGACTCTAGTTTCAGGAGCCGTGAAGCTTTTCCATAAATTCGAAGGAGGTCACCCCGAATGAAAGCGCTAAATGAGAAGGTGTGGGCAAAATTTGCGATTTTTGGCAAATAAGTCGCTGTATCTCAGTAACGGTGCGAGATAGGGCCTAGGTTACTTTTAATCACTAATAGGAAGTCATACAC
>Ga0209454_1000621_pt1 | contig 19181 bp, 14 predicted proteins | sample WorMetHERISLAND1_2_FD_187400 | JGI IMG/M metagenome (GOLD analysis project Ga0209454, IMG submission 187400) | Marine gutless worms symbiont microbial communities from Max Planck institute for Marine Microbiology, Germany - Olavius geniculatus... | ecosystem: Host-associated > Annelida >... | reverse complement strand
GTAAATAATTTTCATGGTCAGGCCAAAGGGGGGGGCATCGCACCGTGGCCCCCCTAAATACGCCACTGTTTGCGACTGTATAAAAAGCTGTCTCAGCGTCATTATCAGCAAGAGCAACAGCATCAGTACCAGCTGTACCCATCATCTGCATGACAGTTTAATGCCGACATTGCGGGCAGCCTGATCTCTGGGCAGTGAGTGTATGGACTAGGGTAGGTGGACGACACGAGATAAGCTTGAGCTTAGGAGCAGAGAAGACGTATTACGGGATTTTTGTACAGGCTGGCAGCGACTGACGTCAGGCCACTTGATGACACTAGCGTGAGTTTGCATGTCTCTATATACTGTCACTCTGACGTAGGCCTAGCATCTTGATGGTCTTGTCTTTTCCTCAGCTGTATACAGCCTCTAAAGACTTGCTTGCTGTAGCTGCCGTGGTCGGCAAACTTGCAAACTATTATTAAGTTTATTATTACAGTGAAAATTTATTATTATTATCACATGAGCTAGCACATAGTCACAGGCTTGCAAACTAGCAGTCGGACAGTTCACTTCATTAACGAGTGAGTTAAAGACGGATCTGCTGTGTGAAGATACCGTTACAGTCAGTAACGCCGTTACTGATCGAACTAAACTGAACTGAACTGGAAATAAATGCGATGGCTGATTGATTGAATATTGAATAAGCATGATAGTAAATTAGTAGTGAGTATATACACTATTATGTGTGAAAGTAAAGATATTAGTTGCGTGAACAGTTTCTGAAATAACTAAGAGCCGGAAGGAAGGCTGACGTTTTCGACATCGTCTTGTGCTTCGTGTAGCCTAATAATGCGGAACGGAAGCATAGCACGTACAGTGCGGAGAGATGTTAATCAGATAACATCTGCATGCATAGTGCAGACTCTGCAGAACGACGAACCGACGGCAGGCTTGTGGACAGCGACCAACGGCGCCAAGCCGGACACCCGCACTGCGTCCATTCTGTTATAACAGCGTCTAACAGCATCCGCGTCGCTGCCCATGCACTGCTGCAGTCCGCAGTCTGTGTAGTCGCACTGGTGCATCGATGCAGTCGACCGGACTGAGGGTCGTGTACTGTGTGTGAATGCGAGAGAGATCGACGATGTCGACTCAGATAGTTTCTGCTGCTGCAAGAGACGCGCAGCGACTGCCAGCTGCAGAGGGTCTCGCTACTCGCTTGTAGACCGAGGCTCAAACTCCACTTGATCAAGCTCGCTGTATAATCCACAACAAACCGAAAGTCTACAGCAAATCTACACCCGCAATAAGTCTGGTAGCTGGTCACGCTAGTGAAGTCAGTCTCGTCCGCAACGTTGCCAGTGAAGACAGCTCAATGCAATTGAGTATAGGCCTAGAGACGAGTTCAACAGTTCAATCTCATCGTTCATCGGACAAGCTGGTGACCTTGGCTGTTTCAAGTACCCAGCTGCGCCAAACCATACATCTCCGTCAGCTGGTACCAGAAACACATCAGCAAGTGTCCTCAGCCCACCAGGGTGATCAAGGGCGGGGATGAAGTAAAATCCACAATAAGTTCGTACGAAGTCGAAGGCCTGGAACAGATCCGCAACATCCCAGCATGTCAGTAGGATGTCGTAGGCCTGCAGCTAGTTGTACGACTTGTGGGCGCCACAAATCAACAACAAAATCCAGGCAGACTGAAGAAGTGGAGTCCGGGTCTGACTGAGTGAGCATTTGCTTGCCGTAGACATACGAGGTGATTGAGTTAGCATCGATCTGGTGCTGTTAAATGGATTGGAACATGTTGGCCGTCTCGCCACTGGATCTGACGTCTGCAGTGTCAGTGCCAGCTGCAGATCGACTAGTGCTCACTGCGACCAGGGAGCAAGGCCGACTGCACTTACGGCCGGTGGTACGGGCGCTATTAAAAGCCAGTTGGTCATTTGCTGCTTCTACTATGGAGTATCGAGTATCGATCTAGGTTCGTTCAGGTTCGAGGCGGCGCGGCGGCACTGCGCTGGCAGCGAATTGACATTACAAGCGCTGTTTACACTGCCGCTTTGGGTGCACCGACCTTTCGTTCAGGCCACTGGACCTTGCTTAGGCCTATCTGCGTCCACTGGCGGCTGGTTGTTTATCATTTTTATGGTTATCCGAAACAAATATTGCCCGGAATATGTGAGCGAATACGGTTGAAGACACCCATCTCATGCGTTGACGAACGCTTTTCGTGATCATAGTTTGACGCATAAGCATAGACCTATAGTTGTGAGCTAGAAACTAGAACTTTATACAACGAAAAAAGATGCACGACGATAATTCACGCCAGGTGTTTGTTATAACAAATAATTTCATATGCGTCTATTTCACTCTATCTCTATCTATGCCTATTGCCTGTTTAGTTTTATTTTGTTTTTTCCGTGCCTTTTAAATTGTATTGCAGTTTATGTTGAAGTACTTCTTGTTAGGTATATAAAATATCCTGCACTTAATCTTTGGTTGTCTGTAGAACATCGGCAACGGATGGTGGGAGGCGAGGAATTCTCATGGACAAGTTGGTCGTGTTCCACGCTCGTACTTCGAGGTATCAGTGTTTCTGTCAGCTGTGCATGCTCGTGGCTTCATCCTTAGCTAGCTGACAGTTAAAGGCGTTCAATTAATGCTCTTCTTTGAAATTGAGTCTATTGATAATTACTCGAATGCTGAGCGTTCAGCTTCTATTTTTTGTCATAATACTCGTAATACCGGAAAAATGGGCCATTTAATCAAAAATTAAGTGGGTTTGTCATAGCATTACAATTATGTTCAACTGACATGTTTTTTGCAACATAGTGTACATGGACTTATGGAATTTAAACTCGTATATTCATTGTACGGTAGGCCTATATTTTGCACGTTTGTTCAAGCAACATCTGACACTCCGTACCACAGTACAAAGCTCAGTAGGCCTATCAGCTTAATGATTAAATAATATGCTATCATATTTTTTAAAACACACAGTTTGTATCGGTACTATGTAACAAACTAGTTGTAGTATAGAAATGGTGATGATTCGTTACGATCTATTTGGACATCTGTTTGTATGCAGATATGCAAAGAGAAATGGAAGACGCAGCCAGTAGTTCGGCGCAACTCGACTCCGCCACGCACGTCGCCGTTGTGGGTCGCCGCTGCTAACGGTCCGCCAGGCTCGTCTCTGCTGCGTATGGTGCTGCCTTCCTTCAGCTGCGACGCCGCCGCCGACGACGACGATCACCACCACCAACGATCCGAGTCGTCGTCGGTGCCGTTGCTGCCGTCGGGACGCCCGGTGCCGCCGTTCAAGCCGCCCGGACTGTTTGCGCGGACCTCCGGACTTCTTGCAGCAGCTGCAGCAGCAGCCACAGCGCTGTCTGACATCGACCTGCCGCTGAGCAATGGCGATGGTGTCATTGAGGACTTTGACAACGACGACGACGACGACTTCGATGATGATGACGATGATGACGATGATGAGGGGGAGGAGTGGGATGATGAGTATGATGTAGACGACGGTGAGGATGTTACTGCTGCTGCTTCTGCCGCTGCTGATGACGATCCTGTTGATGCAGACTCGCAGGTAATACCGTTTATTCGTGGTAGGCCTTCGTAAATGTAAGCGGTATGAACTACGTTCGTTGGTGTTGAATAATGCGCACATAGTACTTGCTGCACTACTGTTTTTCGGAAAAAGTCCTTGTTTTTAAATATTGACAAGAATCAACTTTTTCCTTTGTTTCACAAGTTGTTGTCTACGTCCTTGGAAGTCAAGTTTTAGCTGTTGTCCGTGTTCTCCAGAGGTCATAACGGTACTAAAAAGCTCGTTTTCATAATTCTAGAAACAAGCGTTTAAAGCAATCAACGCTTATTATCATCTGTGAGGCTGGGTTGGTCTGGCGTGCAGAATCTGGATGATGACAGCCAGATATTGCAGGAAGATGAACACAACATCGAAGTCAGTGACGACCAAAGTTTGAAACAGAATTCCACTCCAAAGAGACAATTAAATCGGTAAGATAGTAGTTGTAACAATATAATTATGTGGTCTTCGTGGCTGTGGGGGGGCATTGGCAAAGTTTGGTTATTGTTGTCAAAGCTATTAGGCCTACCGGTACATTGGAATTTTATAAACGCTGCACATCTTCGAGTGATTATCAGTAGTAGGGGCCTAATCTTAATGAATTGACATCTGCTTTAAAAATTTGTTAAAACAGTTTTGAAAGAATTTTTGCAGCCCAGGTTTGATTATTCAAAGTTGTGTTTAGGACAGCTGCTAGCACAGCTTGCAACTTCGATAGACACATCTGTTAAGCTGTTATGCAATCACAGTGTGTGCTGTATAATGTAATGTTGTACTTTTAACGACGGTTTGACGTTGTTGCCATGGAACTCCGGGCGCAGCGCCACTTGGGACGTCACAGTGGTTGACACTCTGGGAAACGCTTTCTGCAGCAGAGTGCCATCACCAATGCCAGTGCCGCTGAGACTGCAGCTGTCAAAAAAGAACAAGTACAGCTCACTCAGCAGCACCGACGACTTTTTTCCAGTGGCACTGAGAACACTTGAACCCATGAGTGTCAGCACCCAGAAGTTCTTGGCACAAATCGGAAGGCGTTTGACCGAGGTGACGACAGACTCCCGTGAAACGACGTTCTTGTTCCAGCATTTGTCAGTCGCTGTCCAAAAAACAATGCGACTTGTCTGGCTGACACGTTCCCAATCTCCCAGTCCGCATTGTGGCCATTCCAGACAAAATTTCTGTAGCTTAATAAATAAATAAACCCACTAAGTACATGATTAATTTTGTGTGTTGTTGCAGGATTGCATACTTTGCAAAGGGTGGTGGTGATGCTTATCTATTTGATATGCAGTTTCCTAATGTTCCCAAGTCTGTAACAAGAACACACATCAGTGTAAGTAATCAGAAAAAGTTTATTGCTATTTACAATTCTTTTAGTACAGTCAAGTCTCACAAGCAGTGTAATTTTAGTGATTTAATTGTTTTCGTAATTAGAAGAAAACGTTATCCGTTTTTATGATTTAGTAAATTTTATAATAGATTGCTGAAGTGACGTGCCCAATGACTGACATTCAGTTAATCTGGCACTAAATCATGAATGTGTAAAACTTGTAGGAAGTAAGCAGTGGTGAGTTTCGTTGGTTAGCGCGAGTTGATTCTTACAGCTGCTCCGTTATGTCACCGACAAAAGAGACTAAGTTCCGTGGCATGAAGAGCTTCATCGCTTACCAACTTACCCCATCAGTAGGCCAGCGTGTTCTCTTGTGGATAATGTTATGTTTTCAATCTTGTGTTATATCAGTGTTTACACTAGATTGCGTATAAGGGCTAGTGCATTGTGTGCTTTTTATGCCCTGGCTCTTGCCGGTACTCATTGCGCCTACTCATAAAGGGATGGCCAGGCTGAGTTGACCTGGGTCAGACGGCCACTGCCTTTTGGACGTTTTGTCACACAAGTGGAATTGATTTTTTAGCAGCCAGTCCACGGTTGTCCTGACCCAATTTTTACTAGAAAATTGTGCCAAGGAACGTGAACTCAAGTTTTTTGTGGCATCTTTACTGATCATTTTTTATACTGAACAAAATCATTAAAATTTGTTAGTATTTATTGCTATTGTCGTTCGCTAGATGACGCTACTTTGTTCTGAACGTTGACTTAAATAATGACAAAATTATGTTAAAATGATTTGTGTCAAATTTTGATGCAGATCTGATCGATATTTCTACAGTTACAAGCGGTAAAATGGTCTTGTTTTTTGCATTACCCTGCAGATATCTAGATGCTTCAGCATGTCAATTTAGTGAAATATGTCCATTAGTTGTTTTGCATTTGTCGATGCAGTTTACTAGCACGGCTGTGAGTCGGCGTTACAAGCAATTTGACTGGCTTCAACAGCGACTTGTTGAGAAGTTTTCAACGATAGCGATACCGCCATTGCCGGAGAAACAGATTGCCGGTATGGTTATGACGAACATTCCTGATGAATGTGAGGTAGAGAAATGTTATGTTTGAGATGCAGTTACTGAAGAAACAGTTCTGATTTTTGCTTAAGAACATGAAAAAACCTACCTAAAACCAGTGAAATTGTGCTGTTTTTTTCTGGAAACATTGTGTGTTATGTTTCAAAGTTTTTCGGCAATGACGTTAGGGCGTCGAAGTGTCATTTAATTTGCATTTGTTGACTTTTAACTGTAGTTCTATTGAATATGTATTGTGTGTGTCTTCTTAGGTCGATTTGAAGCAAAGTTTATTCGGTATCGGTTGCAGCAGCTGCAGCTGTGGATTGACCGCATGTGTCGGCATCCAGTCGTAGCACAGTCCGATGTCTTCCTGCATTTCATCTCATGCAGTGATGACAAGGTCTGTCTTGTGTCACCTTGTATATCTTCTGATAACTGTGAACAGTTTAAAGTTTCTACCATTGCCACTTGAGTGACGTGAAGTGCATTTTTGGAAGACTTGTTTCAGTGTGGATTAACTCATTGTAACATTCTTTTTATAAATATTTTGATTTTATAAATATTTTTGATAACCTTATTGTGCGACTGTTCTAATAGCTGCAGTAGGAGTCTTGTCTGTCCGTCATCTCTCTCTGTCCATCTGTTCGATATGGACTTCTAACTCGAAATCAAGGGGCCATAGAAAAACAAAATTGGTTCCAGAGTTCCCTATGATAGGGGTAATTGATGTGTTAGTTTTTAGCTCAAAATGTCATGTCATGGTAAAAATTAGGCCTAAGGTTCCACAGCATAGGCGGATGACCGCATAATATTTCGGCACTCGGCTGACATAGGCCTATTTTTCTGGTTTATTTCCTTATTTACCTAGGCCTAGGCTAGTCGTTGCTGCTTACAGATGACATATTACGTAGATGTTTAATTGTTTTTTTTCGTTTGATACTTCGTGACTGGTGCAGTGTAATATATAATTGGCAGAAATGGAAGGCAGGAAAACGAACAGCAGAAAGAGACAGATATCATGGAGGCCGGTTCTTCCAAACTGTTGTAGCTCCTTCAAAGCCATTAAATGCACGATTTGTGTAAGATCATGGCGTATTCATTTCCTACCTCACAATAGTGTAAATTTTGAGCGGCATATGTCGAATTGTTAATAGCTAATGTTTTGTAATTTATTTGTTGTATTGTATTTGATAGCAGTATAGTAATTTTAGAAATACTTTTTCAGTGCCTGGCAATGTCAAATGTTGAGCTTACTTGAGTTCACAATGCCAAGGCACAGAATCCGTCACATAATTGAGATAACTGAGATGGCCATACCAGTACTGAGTACTAAGTTGAAATCTGTTGCAGACGTTGCCAGAAAAATGCCATATAATACTGATCGCATACAAAGGAAAAGGTCAAAAGTCAAGACCACATGTCGGTGTGTGGCATTTTTTGCCTCAAGAAGTTTCATATCCAGCACGTAGAGTTGAGTGGCTAATAAACCAATGAGTAACTTTACCTCGTGAATTTCAGACTTGGTGATTGTGCTGATTTTATGTGACAGTAATAAGCTTCAAAAGTCTAATAGTCACTTTTCATGCTTTAAAGACCTGGGTGATGAATACAGTCTTTGAATTGCTGAAAGGCTGGCATATTTTGTCTGGTTAATTTTCTTGCTGTTGTTGCTTGACAGTGAAGACAAGATGGATAAATTCAGTCGATTTGTACGAAGTTTGGATGACAGTATTCGGCATTTGTACTGCATTGGAGATGCCAATGCTAAGCGGCATCAGGACTGTAAGTTAACAGTGATTCAAAATGCATATAATGCAGTTACATCTTGCCATCACATCTGTATTGCGTAAGCAAGAAAATTATGACTGGGGATTTGAGATTTCAGCTGTGCATTTTTGTGGCTAATTCAGAAAATAGTTGATGGGGTTAGTTGCGATTCGTGGATGCACACTTGTAAGTTTTGCTGCGGTACTGTAGCAAATTACTTTCTGGTAGGAGATCTAGAGATTTTTTTGACCACTGAACCCCGAGAAATGTGATGGATGCAGTCCTGTTTTTTTTATTCACTAAGCGCACTGGGCTTAAAACATCGAGACGTCAACACTAAAGCTGCTATATGTAGTCTCTATCAACGTCACTGTGATACTGACCAAAAGCCGTGTCTCTACATGTGGAGTGAATTAGTACTGTACTTACTTACTACATAATTGCTAAATAATAATAGTGTTGATAATGATGAGATTTGTAAGCACTAAATTAGTAAAGGTGCTACCTAAGCCATGTTTGTGTATGTATTCAGTGTTTGGAAAAGAATTTTACAAGCTTGGCACTTCAGTGGCTGCACTGTCCAGAACATTTTCTCTCGACACCCGTAAAGGTTGGTCATGGTGTTTTTGCTGTTTAACATGAGCCATTTAGATAAAGGATTAGAACTGAAGCTACTGTTGTAAGATTTGAGTAATCTTGCTGCATGATTTGGTTCATGTTCAAAATGCCAGTGTTTGACAGTTTGCATTAGCTGTGTATAAAGTTCGCTGCTAACTTTAATGAACAGACTGAATGGTGGTACAATACATTCAATATGACGTAGCTTATTTTGAGTTTTGAAACTAATGCAACTATAAAATTATTACAGGTTTATTAGCCTGTTTAATTAACGTATTTTTGCAGTTTCAAGTTAGTCTCTTGTTATTTATGCATCATTTGAAATATAAGTTGTGCGTTTCTGTAATTATTCTAGTTTCTCAACCTCTGACAAAAGCTTTGGAAAGCACCAGCAAAACTTTTGAAGACATCGGAAAGCTATATGTTGAGGAGGTAATATTGAACCACTTGATAACGTTTTGGGCTTAGTGTTTTTCTAAGGGAGGCAGACGTTATGCAAGTAACAGCAGTAAATAATAAATGAAATACGATTAGATTGCTGTTTCAAATATTTAAAAATACATTTGTTTAGTGCAGAAACTTTCAAATGCAAATTAGAAGCTTTGTGAACCACCAGAGAAAACGTGCATGCATTAGCCTATGAAATTTCTGATTATAAAAGTCTGTTCTGTGTGCATTTTCAAGTTAATGAAAAATCATCAGTAGTAGTAATATTTTGCATGTAATAATACTGTCTGCAAGTTTCCTGAGACAAATTAGCATTAATTAGATTAATTCTCAACCATCTATGTTGGAATTTCAGTTTGCAAATCATGGTACTTTGCGATAAAATATTAAGTTAAGATTGATCACTCAGACACTCAGTCAATTAGTTATTGCCAATAACTGATGATGATAATAATATGAGTGACAACTTATTAGAATTTTTTTTGATTTGATGAATTTGGGTTTTTTTGTCTTTGATTTTCAGCCACAACATGACCTCTGTCACTTACTGGAAGGTCTTAACGAATACAAAGGCTTATTGTCCACATTTCCAGATATACTTTTGGTTTACCGGGTATGTCTCTTTAGTATTTAGTTTTTACCTGTGAAAGCAGCTAGCTGCTTTAGCACGACAGCCATCGCAATTCTGTCCATCTGTTCGTCTGTCCGTCCGTCTGTCACACGGGTGGATCAGTCAAAAATGGTGCAGCTAGGATCACCAAATCTTCACTGTCAGCTGCGTGGAATAGTTTCAGGAATCGTACAGCTTTTCCATAAATTCGAAGGGGATCACCCCGAATGAGGGTGATAAAATGAGAGGGGGTATGAAAAATTTGCAATTTTCAGCCAATAAGTCGCTGTATCTCAGTGACGGTGCGAGATAGGGCCTATAGGTTACTATTAATCACTAATAGGAAGTCGTACACTGGCTCTCAATTGCCACCGAGTTCAATGACCTTGGATGACATTGAACGCCAAAATAGGAGGTTTTATGGATTTTTGGCGATTTTGGGCTGCGAAACACATTTCAAGAGCGAGTTGCGCTGAAATCAATTGAGATAGACACGGGTCTTGAGACTCAAACTCTCGAATTTTTAGGTTCAAGGAAACCTGCACACGAGAGCATCAAAGAGCGGTACCCCCATGAAAGTTGTTATTTTAACGTTGTTGGCCAGCCTTTCATGAAAATGGTTGCAGATAGGCATGGACATGCTGCCTATCACAACAAGCACTAGTGACGAGCTTTTTAGTCGTAGACCCTGAACTTTCAAAATAAGGGTTTTTTTTATTGATTTTTGCAATCTTCCGCTGCAGTGCACACTCCAACAATGAACTGCGATGAAATGGCTGGAGATAGACTGACAGTGTGTAAACAGGCTTTTGCACATCTCGTGAGCATTAGCTCATATTTCTTGTATTTGTTGTGTTAAAGGTTGCTTGGTTGCTTAATATTATCAGTCAAGATTATTGTAGTATTACAATTGGTTTGCATTAGGCCTATTGACTGACGCTGATTTTACAAGACTATTAACAGTTCAAGTGCTGAATGTTAAAGTAATTATTTATATACCCCACATTTTTGTATCAAAAATCTCTAATGCTCAGTGTAGAAGTGTGTTGAGTACAAGTTCAGCATATTTTGATTTTGATATTATTCGTATGTTTCTCGTCAAATATATGTCACAGATATTTTTGTATGTGCAGGCGTCAACTAACAAAATCCAAGAGAATGCCGGGATGCTGACTGAAGCTGAGATTGAGACCGTAGAGAGTCGAGCGGATGTTATAACTTACACCGTGCTTGCCGAGATGGAACATTTTCAGCAAAATCGCATTGTCGACTTTCAAGTTTACATGCAGCGATATTTGCATGGACAGATTGCATTCTACCGTCAGGTATCTTGCCATTCCATAATCTTTGCTACATTTTAGCACGTAATATCTACTACGCCCGTCTGTGACTGATCTTTTTGTCGCATGATGCGCATAATCTCAGACTTGATATTGCTACTGTAAGTTGTCATCCATCTGTCTGTCTGTCTGTAACATTGGTGAATCGTGGGTGGGTTACTTTTGAAGTAATTGCAGCTTAGTGTCTTTGCTCCATGGAGCCTCCATATGACAAACCTGTCTCCCAATGCCAGCGGTATCGTCAATAGTGTAATGTGTGACGTCACTTAGAAGTACGGTTATAAACACAAAGGTGGTGTGGCCACTGGGTGTGGCATCTTTGTATGACAGATAGCCTATGTGTTCTAGATGTGCTATGTATGATATTAGCTTTTAAAATTAATTATACAAGCGGACAGGTCGATCTTTGCCATAGTATCGGCCTGCGGCCTCCGTTTTCGGCTCTTCAGGCCTCAACTCGGCCTGCAGCCTCAATTTTCGGCCCTTCGGGCCTCATCTTGGCCTGCGGCCTCGATACACAGTGCTGCAGCATAGCACAGCGTTGCACTACGCTGCAGCATAATTAATGATGCTGATGATGCGTCGCCATGGTGGCGAAGTCTATATGACGTCACAGCCAATCGCAGTCCAAACTGATACATCCACATTTTAAAGATATAGATACTGGTACAAGTATTGCTTTATCAGGACCCTGCTATTTAAAAGAATAAAAACTAGCAGTAATGAATTTGCTGTTAATTTAGGTAACTAGCTCATGTATCAATTGCTATAATTGCTCAGTTTTCTGAAAGGAAGTGGATCATTGATTACGTAAGATGATAAATAAGCGACTTCTGAATGCATTGCTAATCAGAGAGACATGGTCTGAGTTATATAGTGAGCGCATGCAGTAATAGCATTATGCTGAACTTGTTGTACATCTGTGTTCAGATCATGCTGCAATTACAAGAAGCTCTGCGGCAGTTTGACAGCATCTAGCTACCATACTGTATACTGTTTGCCTTTCTCCACTGTACGTTGCATCGTGTGCCAATCTTGTCGACTGCTGTCACTCCAATGTGCCGTTTTGTCTGTGTCATACTGCCATCATCAATGCATTACTGACTGCTGCCTGCTTGCCAGTTCACAATTTTACTCAATTCATGCTGCACTGCTTAGACTTGGGTTTTAGACAGCTAAAGTTGTCATGTAAAAGGTGTTCAAATTTGTACAAGTCATTCGTTGGTTTTGCAGTCAGCAGCACATGAACAACGCATCCAGTCAAAAAATAGATGCCATGCTCTAGTTCATATCTTCACCAAATATTGACCGATTGCAAGAAGTTACAAGAATTCTTATTCCACAAGGTAGTGTGGTGCACAAGGTAGTGCGGTAACGTATTTCTGATGTTTTGGGTTAATAATGATCATTTTATTAACAGTTTTTCGGAGAATGTGCCAGTGAAAAAATATTAAAAATCAAGCTGTAAATTATGACAAACTTGATGTAGAGTTTTTCCAGGGTGTTTCGAGTATAGGTATGCTGGGTTTGACATTCCTTAACAGTTTTAGAGTAGGCACGCAATGAATATTTTTGTAGGGTTGTTTCAGCTCTAGTTTTGTAATTGGTATCATCGTCTGTGTCACATACAACTAAATACGCTGACCATTCATTTGGTTCATTCATCACAACTATGTTTTGCACATTTGTACTTGGGAATGACTAGCATAACACCCCAAATATTTATTGGGCAGACACGTTTGTTCTGTAGTCCTCCTGTAGGATCAGCGTCTCAAATGGGTGGGGTTACTGACCTTCCACATGGCTCTGTGCAGAGAGTCAGCTAATATAATAGCTTTATGGCATGGAGTCTAATATCGACATGATATACAAATTTTGCAATGTAAAATATAATAATTTGTTTTTGCTTGCTGTTATAATTTTTTGAAGAAGCATTCCACAAAGACCACAGCAAATGTAAATTAAATGAGAATTCCATTATTTCCTATCAGTGAAGTGTAATGTGACCCATGTCAGTGCCTACCATGTGAGTGGATCGAATGGCTGGTTTTCTTGTTTGCTATCTTAGCGTTTTATACGTGCTATCAACAAGCAGTATATAAACAATTCTAGTTATACGGTACATGCCATGCTGGTATGCAGGCTGTCGCCTGTTTATTGTTGCGATTTCAGTGATACCACAACAATTGTGGTTCTGCATATGATCATTTGTAACAATTGTCTTTTTAATTTTCCAATATGTTTTGCCTCACTTTTATGTGGCATCTTCTGTGTTATTCTCCGATTGCTGTTGAGAGTTTTCACCATCGTTTTCTAGGTTTTCGTATGCTGTTTGTCTTCTGTGTACGTTGTATTATGTAGAAGTTTGTAATGTTAGTACATGTGGACATGTCAAGAACTGAGCTATGCAGTTTCTCGAGTAAAAAATGTTACTGATGTTAATGATATGTTCATTCCATTCTAAGTAAGACCAATCTTACCAAGAAAATATGAAGTGTTAATATTAAAACTAAGTTGCTGGATGCATGCTAAATAAACACCACTTATTTACAGCTTGCATGCGTGCGATCAGTGGCTTCTGTCTTCCCAAATCTGGTATCAAAATTGGGCTCTAGTTCTCCCTTGTTTCAGGCTCCTTCCCCTGTCTAGGAGGAAGTTTTGTTGAGGTGTGGAATAACAAAACTTTTCTCCTATTTTCACTGGGCACAAGCTGTGCCCACCTGGTATAGGAATAGAAGCCCCTGTATGCAGTTAATAGTAGTTTTTATTCTATATGTACCGTGCCTCGATACATTTTCGTATTGCCCAAAGCTATTTTCAGCTATATGATCTTTACGCTAGCATACTGTATGCAGAGTTTGGCAATGGGGATTTAAACTTCCATCTTCCAAGTGGGTCCAAGCCAAGCGTGGCTACCAAATGCATTTTAGTAAAATTTTAGCATTTTATCACAGAAACACAAACCACCATTTAGAAGAAAAACAAAAAAAACATACAGACACAATTTTACATGTTTAGAACAGTACCAAACTGATTCCTGAAATTTCTATTCACCCGCAAAGCAGGTTCGAACCCCAGCACCATCTGCATACACCACTGAATATTGCTTTCTCCAATGGACTGGGCATAGTTTGCAAAATATGCTACAAAATTAGTTACAGTCTGTGTGTTGAGGATTTCATTCTGTATGTTGCATAAAATTCATACATAACACAAGTAGCTTCTGTCATTTATTGGAACTGGTGACAACACAGGAACAGGCAACCTGTTTCACCGGAAAGCATTGGGTAGTCGCACCAACTGAATACTATATGTCCACTGTGCGGATATAATCTGTGGATACAGCATGCACCTGCTGTTTAGAACTCTTGGAAATGCAAGTATTAATCTATTCACTAAACCCTGAAGTCAACTTCTTAAGCCACCTAACATTCTAAACCATCGGAGAAATTTTTAGCTGCACTCGCATGTAAAAACAGAACACTCATCACCAGAGTTTTTAAAATTGTAGATATTTCTGCTTACCTTAGCAGTAACTCACCAGTAATTTGCCGAAACTGACCGGCTGCATGGTGGAAAGTGATTAATAAAAGCAGCAGTCTTTTTATGTCTTTTTGTGTCACGTCAATTAGAGTAAGCTGTCGTAAAGGTTCATTTAAGCCAGATAGCCAGCCACAAAGAGTCATAAACTAGCCAAACAAGCTGCAAGCCATGGCTTCGGGGTCTATTCTTCACATTGTGGCTAATGACATCTCTAACGTAGACAGACATTCTAGCACTAAAAGCAGCACAAACATACCGAACAAGCTTACACATGCTTCTGCATCTTAGCAAAATGACTATATTCTTATACAATCATCAAAGACTAGCTAAAATTGATTTTAAAAAATGAATATTCAATAGACACTGTATGCATAGCGCAATGTAACAAACGAGAGAATATGCAACACTTTGTTACCCAAGCAACTGCTCATTAAATTAAGACAGTATTCAACATTACACCAAAGAGCTACAGTTTCTCCAAGCACAATAATCAATGAACTAGAATATTACTTCGACTAAGAAACGTGTTTTCTGTGCAAAGAACTATTAACGTGCACTACTAACATCATCATTTCCACACAACTAACTCTTAGCCGTCAAAATATATTAAAACCACCAACACAATGGCAATGTTACATCGTGACTAATGACTAAGCAACACAATAGAGATGATACTGCAGGAGTGATCAATCAAAGAGTTCTAGCACGTCTACGATTCATATAATACAGCAGTTTAATGTACAGCCAAAGCTAACAATCAAATCAATAGCACGTGGCTGCTGTTAAACAGCAGAAATCAAGTTTGCAGAACCTCCATAGCAACTAAAATCATTTAAGACTCAATTGTGGCACTAAATGTAAAAAATCATCAATCAAAATAACCGAGATAAACTCAATATCACTTCAGTTTGTATATCACATAAATTCTTGTGTATGAAGACTTATACGTACCGATGTCTGCAAGAACTCATAACACATATCAACAGTAAACTGCACATGCTTCATCAGCACAGTTTTCAAGTTTGGCTGATCAAAACCCCGCGAATGCCAGATCATGCACACACGAAACTGCAACAGTAAACTAACAGCCATCGATTCATCTGTAGATCCAAACAAACCTCAATTTGTGCATTAGCAAAAAACAGCCAAATGAAGAAATATATGAAGCGCTGATGTCATTCTAACCACAATCATCTCAGCATGAAAGTGGCTATTTCCATGCATGAGAGGAAAGCTGTACTCTCAGCTGAAAAACTGTGCAGGGAACAGTGCATGAATAGCAGAGTAACAACTGACCAACAACAAGTAACAACAAATGTTACTTCTGCGCGAAAATGTCTGAACCTCAGACATGGCATTCACAAGGCTACATCAGCCAAAAACAAGCTCCTAGCAATCATTAACCATCATCATAGTCTGTAACACATTACACATCTGCAAATATAGTAGTCTACGAGACAATACTGACACAATGCATTCCTAGCATAAAATGACGCAGAGACATCAATCACCGAAAACAGTCTGTGACTTCCTAAAAATGTTAAAATGAAAAGTTGAGTGACTAATCACGAACAATGAACACAACAAAATTTCCAAACGGTGTAACCGCATACAACATTGCTTCTCTCATTCCTGAATCACAACAGCAAAATTACCAAATGTTATATTATGTCTGGTAAGATGGTGCAAAGATAAAAAAAAGAATAGCTCCATATATAATAGCATTTGATTTCCAATATGCCAAAAACACTGTAGATTTTCAACTGTAACTACATCCTCGTACAGAACACAAACGCAACGAAACCGACACTTAACTGACCTAACTAAACAACATGGAGACAAACATTTTCAACGGAATTATCACAACTGCATGTATAAAATCTGCAATGAAATATTTCAGGCGACTGCAACGCAGTAGCACGGAGGTTCGCTGATGTGCATCAGGCGCACGAGTGGCAGGTGGTCAGCACCTTCGTCCGGGTAATGTCGCAGTGAGTCTGACTGTCCAGCGTGTGGAGGATGAAAGACTTGAACTCGAAGGCCAAGCGCATATGCAAGGAAACTCAAATCCAGCTGCAATAGCATAACATCGAGTTAAACTAGCCAATTACAACATATTTCTACTTAACAACTGTAACAAATATGTCTCCTACTTTTACCAGTTCTACTTTTCTAGATGTGTTCCAAGTCAGGCTGGGTATGCAAGGGAACCTTATAGCAGAACTCTAAAGTATTTCAGTTATGTCACTTAAGCTTATAATACTGAATAATCAGATTTATTATTTCTATCTCTAGTTAGCTGCAGCATATAGTGCTGTCACTGATTTGGCCAAATAAAAATTACTAAAGAGACAGTATCTTGTAAATGACAGCCTTAAGTCAAATTTTCAATTGCACAAACAGTAACTCTAAATATTTCAATCATATGACAAAAGACACACTGTTCACAACACCACATTCATTTCCTGCTAAATGCTATCAGTTAACATCAAACAATAAACAGGCTACTGTAAATTACTACACCTTTCTTATTTCATGGCAAATAGCAGTAACATATTACAGACAAATGAAAAAATTAAAACCAAAAAATTTAATAAAAACAGACACCGTAGTTGCACTCAGGATGACGACCGTTCTGATAAAATAAAACAAAAAAATAGCAAAAACTTAGCAGCAGTGTCTCTAAAGAGCAGACAAAAATTTACTTCACACAGACAGCCTACATTTCAAATATGAACTAAATCCATTCTGCCATTTCAGCACAGCGCAAGCGTGCAGCAGACGGACAGATGAACAGACAAATACAGAAACTAAACTGCAGCATACACTAATAATCTGACCTTATCTGCCAGTATGACGCCATCAGCTATGCAGTTGAGATGCTCATGGAAGAACATTTCAGCACTGAGAGACGACCTTCGGCCAAACATCTGCCAGACTATCACAGGACTGTTGGACATCTCGACACTGTCGGAGATGAAACTCTCATGAGCACTGATGGCGGCTAGCATCACGATAACTTTGACAGCTTCTGTCAGCTGTATGTCCATGTCAGGGCTGCCGTTCAGCAGTGCCGATAAATACTGGTCACGCTGATGTCTGCTGCTCAGTCGGTCGATAATCTCCGTCTGCAAACAATCACAACACAGGTCTCTAAAACCGACATTACTACACAATTTACACATGCAATTACATCTTGTGGAATGGTTTACGTACTTTAATTTTGGGTCTCAAATGCACAGTGCAGAGCACTGCTCTTTATGACACAGGAAGGTGTGGACAAGTTAGCAGCATCTGAAATGCAGCTTTGGAGTAAAACAAAAAAAAGCAGCTAGACAAAACAACCAATAAACAAGAAATTTGAGCTAATGTTCATGAGACGCGCGAAAGCCTACAGCAGATCCTGTTCAGTAGTTTAGCTGAAAATTGAGGTGTTCACGCTAAGTTAATATACAAATACCAAATTCTCTATCTGGATTGCATAATGATAGTTGCGTGGCGCCACCTTGTGAACGATATAGACTTGTGTCGCAGCCCAATATCACCAAAAAAATCCACAAAATCCCCTATTTTGGCGTTCAAGGTCATCCAAGGTCATCCAAGGTCATTGAATTCGGTAGTAATCGAGAGCCAGTGTACGACTTCCTATTAAGGATTAATAGTAACCTGGGCCCTATCTCGCACTGTTTCTGAGATACAGCGACTTATTGACTAAAAATCTCAAATTTTTCCCACCCCCCCTCTCATTTAGCACCCTCGTTCGGGGTGACCCCCTTCGAATTTATGGAAAAGCTTTACGGTTCCTGAAACTAAAGTCTTCCGGATGCATGAACGGACAGATGGGCAGAATTGCGATGGCTAAGATGCGCTGAAAGCAGTAGCTGCTTTCGCGTGTAAAAAGTTCTGCAAAGTGTTTAAGACAGTGAAAGCATTTTAAATAAAGTGTAAAAATGCAAGAAATGTATTGCACGATTTGATACATGATTTGCACTGAAAAATTGGCTGCCAAGCTGCCAGCTTATTCCGGCACCACTCGTTTTCAGGCATAAACTACTGTTAAATAACACAATAGAAGAAAGCTGGGTAAAGCTACAAGAGGAAAAATTCTACACACACTTAGAGACATCCCGAGCACAACTTATGAAACCATAAAGATGGAAGATGGAGAAAAGAGCAGGTGAGAGAAAAAAACCATCACAAACCTTTTTGTCACAGACACAAAAAAACACCAGAACAAACTCATTAAAAAATTTTTTTTAAAACATATTAAAAAACGAGAAGCAGTACTTTGTGTCACCTGATCATAGAGGGTTTTCAGGCAGTCAATGAGTTTCTCCAGTGTACTAGCAGTTGACAATGTTGACGTCTCGGGAAAAGCCCAGCTCTGAAGGTATCGATGCCGAATTTCCACACATGACTGCAGCTTCTGAACATACATAACAAAACACACAATAATCATGGTTATAATTGTCACTTTCATAGACAATTTACCAAGTTATGGCTTTATGTTTACGTTCTCTTGTTATTACATGAAAATGTTAAAATATAGGGACAGATTAAATGAAGATAATGTAAAAGCAGTCAAAAGACTTATTAGGTGTTCAAATGACTTTATTATCATCTTATACTATTAATAAAAATATTAATAAAATACTACTGACTTAAAAAGCTGATTTAATCTTTCATTCACAACCTTTATCAATCAAGCCTCAAAACACAAGTAACTCATGACTGAACTAGAAAGCAGTCAAAGCCTGCAGGTACCTCCGCCAAGGCAATGTTATTCGCCAGGTGGCGTCACCATATTCACTTTGCCAGCGGTTCCCTTATGCCCCCTTTAACGCAATGGTAACGAAAATTTCAAAGTGATCCA
>Ga0209454_1000619_pt1 | contig 19187 bp, 12 predicted proteins | sample WorMetHERISLAND1_2_FD_187400 | JGI IMG/M metagenome (GOLD analysis project Ga0209454, IMG submission 187400) | Marine gutless worms symbiont microbial communities from Max Planck institute for Marine Microbiology, Germany - Olavius geniculatus... | ecosystem: Host-associated > Annelida >... | reverse complement strand
ATCATATTTTACTTAACAATTAGATGTAGAAGGTTTCACTAAATAAAGCCGTAAAATTTCATGTTAAAATCCCAAACAGTTGCTGAGAAAACGGCGAAAAACTTTATGGGTCCACTTTTTTGCCGCGCCCTGTAGAGAGCTTCGCAAGATCCCCAGTGGGGTCCGGGACGGAGCTCGGCCGAAAATAAATTTGGTACATTTTTGCGTCACAAAGCACTTCTGGTCAAGTTCTGGTGGAACGATCTGACTGCCCCCTGAGGCCCTAGAAGTTTCTCCCTTTGAAAAAAGTTATACGCTATGAGCGTACGTAGTCCTCAATGGACGTAGGCCTACATGTAGATCGACGCCCCTGGACCGTACGCGCGCCTATATCTGCAGGGGTGTCCGCTCCATTGACCGGTGGAGGCAAAATGGGCAAATGCCTCATGGAAAGGAAAGGGCAGTGGCGTAGAGTATACAAAGGGGAGGGGATTTAGCCCCCCAATTCTCCAGACAAGAGAAGCATATGTTTAAACCATATATGTAAAAACGTTTAAAAAATTTAAAACGGTTAAAAACGTAAAAAAAATCGTACAAAAAATTATTTTTAAAAAACGTTTTAAAATGTTCAATAAAAACGTTTGCCCGAGATTATTCAACCTCTTGTCTAATGCCAAATGCTGTAGGTGCAATAGAGCTGAAAATAGAGCCAAAGAACGTTATTCAGTTTCAATTCAAGCGTGGGTCATAAGACCAAGTATTTTTAGACTAACTAAGTAAACCACCGCTGCGTGTCCGTTTCTGTGGTCTCAAATATGCTTTTCGAAGTGATTGATAAAGTATTCAATAAACGTTTGAAAAAATAAAATAAGTTAGAAATGTTAAAACGTGGCAAAAATAAAAAAGTGAAAAAACGTTTTTTACATTTATGGTTAAAAATGCACTAAATTTACCAAATTGGTCAGTTTATTCTCTGGAAAATAATAAAAAAAATTATTGCCACCAGATCTCGTCTTTTAAAGCTAAAATGCGCCAGATTCGATTTCGGCTGGGGCTTTGCCCCAGACCCCGCTGGCTGAGCTCACAGCGCTCCCCCAGCCCCTTAGCTGCATTTCAGAAGTCTTACACACTAAGAAAAAGAGGGGAAAAGAAGACAACAGGAGAAGGGAAAAGAGGAGAGGGAGAGGGACGAAAGGGCAAATGGAAAAAGAAAGGAAAAGGAGACGAGGTCATTAATACACGTTTCTGGCTACGCCACTGATAATAAAAGGGGGGAAGGCAACGAAAATAAAGAAAACGGAAAGGACGAAAAAAATTAAGGGGAGAAGGGAGAGGGGAGGGCGTCAGAGTTGGGGGGAAGGTTGCCTCCTGGCGCTGAGGGAGGATGGACGCTCCTGATCGCAGCCAACTGCTGACATCACTCAACAAGACAACGACGTCTGCAGTAAAAGTGTGCATGAAAACGGGAGAACCGAGATCCCATGGGATTCCCATCGGAATGCGAATACGATCAGCTATGGGATGAAAAAAGACGAAATTGGAATAAGATGCATGGCAATGAGAATTAGGATGTGGGAGTGAAAAAAATTACTGCATGCTGTAATTAACTAGCATGCACTTTCAACAACGCATAGCCTATTGCAACACTGTTGTTTTTCTTTTATTTTTCAACTGAAATCTTTGTAGCATTGTAATTTTCGAGCTTTCCAGTTGACATTTAAATTTTTATGTGCTGTAAGCTTAAACTAATTTGATCACTCGTTCACTTGCTTTGTTTAATTTGTTGATTGAGGGTCAACACAGGCACGCCGCCTGCATAATATATCCATGAATAACAAACACCCAGATGTCTCGGTTGAGCTTTCAGGCAGCCGACGGTGAAGATTTGGTGATTCTAGCTTGCAACGTTTTTGACTGATCCACCCGTGTGACGGACAGACAGACAGACAGACAGACGGGTAGAAATGCGACGGCTAAGACGCGCTAAAGCAGCTTCTTTCGCCCGTAAAAAGTCACTGAAATGGGAGGGAATTGGTACAAAAAAATCTGTTCCCATCCGGCACACTGCACTAGTGGACAGGCTGTCAAAATTTTAGATCCGTTCTCAGTCAACTGCAGACTGCCGTGTCACGACTAGAGACAGCTGTGGCTGAACTAAAGTTTAAGACCACGACCACGTGTACTTGCGCACCGAAAAACAAAACAGGTAAGCACGTCAACCGAGAAAGCAGACTGGTGAAAGTGGGCAGGAATTTGGAAACAGCTCACAAGAGAACTTGCTTCAAGGCTCGAAGTAACCTCTGAAGACCACTGATCACAATCGTTGTGCTTTTCAGTTACATGTAAATCAATATTGGTAGTTAGATTATGAAAGTTGTGAGTCGTGATATCAGAGACAAGGACACACAGATCAGATATTTTGTTATGTTGAGTAACGGCTGCAGAGTCGACGTTACTAGTAGACAGTAGTAGCCCTACTGTCTATTTGCAGGTCTATTAGCTGCTATAAGACAATCAGGCAAGATTTTTTTGACCATGGGTTTGTGGCCAAAGCCACCCTCTAAAACCAAGACCAAGAACTAACATCAATGATCTTAGAGCCTTGTAGACCTAAGCACAATTCAAATTTCGACCATCTCTATACTATATGCAAAATGCAGATGCTGATAAAATTAAACGTTATAAATTTACAAAATTTGATCTCAGAACCTTGACTACGTCCACTTATGGTCAGGTGGCTGGCTCAATGGCTGGTTAAAATTGCAATTATGAACACAGTAAAAGTAACACTGGCCTTAAAAGTCTGAAAGATCGAAGCAGTTGCTTTATTTCTGTTTGTGCTCAATGCAGGATATGACATAGGCTTACTGCTTTTGAATTTTGTTGGCAGACTATACCTGCTGCAGCAGCAGTTAAAGCAGAAAAAAAGTAGCTTATGCAAAAATGCAGCGAAATTTGCAGCACAATACAGCTTAGCCTATCACAGTTGGCAATTAAATCCAGAATCATATCAGCAATAAATTCGCTGAAATAAGAGAACACGAAAACAGCAAATATTCAGCGCCGAGTGCCGACATGATATGCGACAGTCCGTCCAGCTGCCGGGCGTCTCAGGCGTTGATGGTAAATAATTTGCAAATTAGGTCTAATTAACGATTAGGCCTAAAGCTAAGTTTGCAGTCGGCGCCTGGGCCGCCCGACGCTTAATCCACCACCGTTAAGGAATAAGGAAACACGTATAGCCATGCAAATATGTACAGCAGCCAGGATCAAAGTTCCCTTCTACCGCTAATAGTACTAAAGCCTAATACTTTTGTGATACAGAAACTTGTCCCTGTCGCACAAGCCGCGAGCCATGCGTCATTCGCTGTTGGTCTTTGACTGCCTGCGTCGCTCGTCTCATGAGCATTAGCTCAGATTTCTTGTTGATTTCCAGTGCCCTATAAAGCTAAAAACTGCACGCCGTTACTCTTCTCCTGGGATACGTAATTCTTACGCCACATACTTATACGGTGTTTTTGAGTCAACAGCCTGTATGGCCGAGCATACCGACAGACACACGGGCAAGTTGCATAACGCAGCCATTACACTATAGCAGATTGGCGATTATTATGACGGATAATTCTGATAATAACGTGGGCGGCCGCATATCGTGTCGGCACTCGGCGGCAACAACTTTTTCTCGTTTACTGTATAAGCGAATTCTAACTGCACTGGCTGCCACCACAGTCACATTTGACATCAAAGGACCACACCGTGCAGTGGCGTCGTGAAAAATAAAGCAAGGGATAAATTCCGCCCTCACACCTCACCCCCCCCCCAAAAAAAAAAAAAGAAGTCGGAAAATTTAATTCTTGTACGAACATTTTTTCTCCAAGAGTGCAAGGTTTGGGGCATAAAATCCGCCATTTTGAGAACATTCAGAAACAAAACTGAAATTTTGAGCCCCCAAGACGCCGCTGACATGGAGCTTTGTACACATATAGCGATGACGTCTTGTGAAGATGAAGTATACATATAGACTAGCTGGCGGGACTGGACGACTGTCGACTGAGAAGAGTCTTTGACCCGGCTGCCGAGCGAGGACGCGAGTCACGTGATGCTACTGACGTCATCCTTGACGCAGGCGGATGTTCAACCTCCACTGGCTTGCAGTGAGTCCGACTCGTAAGCCGATGCTCCACTGGCTTGGAATCAGTCTGTCACAGAAGACGGTGTTCCACTGCCTTAAAACGAGTTTGAGACGCAATCTCGTGATGCAGTGGCTTGGAGCGACTAGTAGGTCGATGCTCCACTGGCCTAAAATGAGTCCGAGTCGCAGGATGGTACTCCACTGGCTTAGAATGGCTTTGACACACAGAACGATGCTCCACTGGTTTAAAACGAGTCCGAGACGCAACCTGGTCATCCAGTGGCTTGCAATAAGTCTGGCTCGCAGGACGACGTTGCACTGGCTTAGAATTACTTTGATACGCAAGCCGGTGCTCCACTGGCTTGGAATGAGTCGGACTCGTGGTCTGCAGCGGCGTCGACGACACTGTATCGGCGGCGGGAGATTTGGCCGAGATTTCTGTCGGAGCCAGACCACTCCCGGACCGGTGGATCGGTGGTTTCCGGCGGCCGGGGAACAATGACGCGCGATCGTAGGTGGTTCGTTGGCCGACCATCAGAGGGCGCGCGCCGCTGATTGCTAACGATAAAGCACCTTTAGGCTTGGACGAAGCGGGAGACGAGCCCTCCGAGTGTGAGCTTCCCTGAGCCGACGGTGGCCTTAACTATACACACGAACATATTAAAGCATTCAACATTTAAGGGGTGCCTATAGCTAGTTCTTCATGTAAATCCATCTCAGAGCTACGCAGCGTCATCTCCTATAAGAGATCACAATGTCACTTGACACAGGTGAATGCGTCCCGCCTTAATTTCAGCCAGACAGGCCGCTATTTAATTTAATATACCCTGGGGGATAAAAGACTGAGTTAATTACCTGAGTGATTGGATATGCAACGAAATAGTTTACCTGCCTACAATAACACATACAGTCACCCATCCAAGTAATAACCTGGCTCGGCGTATGCCAACCATACTGATCGGACGCAATGTGTTAACCACTAGACCACGCACCGACTACACAGTAAATTATACAAAAATCTCTACCGCCTCTCAGCCTCTGGGAACCAAATTTCGTTATGACTCACGGTAATTTTATGACAAAGTATAGTCTTTCCAGAGTCACAATGCCCACAGGGCGGCGCTGATCTTCGTTTCCATAGCCCTCAGTCAGACACCAGTTTACACTGCCAGACCACAGATACGGGGCTAGTGTATAGCACGATGTGCTTGCTTACACATCAGCATTCGCTGACATACTCACTGCACCAATATACCCACGAAGGGATGGCCAGCCTGAGTTGAACTTGTTGGATGGATACGTGACGAAATTGTCTACATGCCTGCAGACGGTCACCCATCCAGGTACAAACCGGGCCCGGCGCGGGGCAACTACGTTGATCGAACGAACACACAACGTAAACTGATAACCACACTACATCACCAGCTACGGAGCACTGCAGCAGGTGCCCCTCGACTTCCAACTGTTTGATTTTTTAAGATCACTTTGACACAGCCGCATCTCTGACGTTCAATTCCATATTTTTGTGCGTCGCTCGTAAATTATTCACATCGAATCCTAGCTACGCCAGTGGACACTAGAAACGAACGAACAAGATAAAAATAAAGGTATTTAGTGCCATACCCCACAAAGGGCATAGGCGGGGTGCTCAACTCCCTTTCTATGGTCGTTGAGCTCGTAGGTGGATGGACCACTGAGTCCGTGACGCATGGCCAGTGCGACGCCAGACCTATAGTTACCTTCCCAGCCGCAGAGAGTCACCGACTGCTTGGTGAACAGAGGAACACGTGTGTGAACAGTCTGCCCAGGGTTGTTCTCTGGCAGTGACCCAGCCAGGAGTCGAACCAGTGACCTCGCGGTCACCAGTCGTCGCGACATGTCATGCTACCGCTACAGTACACAGCCACACGAGATGTAGTCAGATACCGAGTCGTTGCTGGCACTGGCTGTTTCCTTGTGGTCGGGAGAGACGGGTTTTACTTCCTCGGTGCTGGTTGGCTGCTCGGTCGATTCATTCGGCTTGATATCATCGATATGCTGCTCCTCTAGCTCGAGCTCGTCACTGATGTCCATGTTGGTACGGAATTCCTTCATCATTTCCAACACGTTCAGACGCTTCGTAGGCTTCTCCGCGTCGCAGTCGTCGCCCTGTCCACGCGTCGAACACAAGATGCCGTCACTGCCGGGTGAAAATCCCATGGGTGCTCGTACCAGCCAAGGCCGCTCATGACGGCTGCCGGATGAATAGCCGGGCCGGCTAGCAACAGCTATTCATCCGGCAAAGAATAAATAGACACTAAGCCATTTATCCAACAGCCAGAATATCCTGTGCTTTTAACAAAAGTGCGATCGTGACAAGAACTTATGAAAATGTTATAAGAAACATGCGTCATGTGTAACTAATTGATGACTTAAAAAGAACTTTGGAAGACCTTCCGAAAAACTCTAGAAAGTGTTATTACATATTAGGCACCAGGCACAGAACAGCAATAAAAACCAAGCAATCAACTAATCACTCAATCACATTTTACGCCAAAGCCAGCGTATACAGATTGCAATAGAAACATAATACAAGATGCGTAAAATTGAATAAATGGCGCTTACACTACTGATCCAAGGATGATCGAGTATTTCAGCAGCGGTAAAGCGATGGGCGGTATCCCAAATCAGCATTCCGCTCAGACAGTCCTTTACTGCAATACACAGACAGACGGACAGACAGACAAACCAGTTCACAACGCGTTATTCACATTATGCGGTTGTCCTACAGGCATTGGACTCACTGGCGTAGCCAGACGGGGCCTACGGTTTCACAAAATTGAAAAAAAACAATGGAAAACTAGAAAGCAGTCATAGTCCGCACACCTCCGCCAAGGCAATGCTGTTCGCCAGGTGGCGTCACCATATTCGCTTTGCCAGCGGTTCCCTTATGCCCCCTTTAACGCAATGGTAACGAAAATTTCAAAATGATCCAAAATCCAGGATTCCTGCCGAATCACGCCCACAATTGAATCACTTGTAGTTTATGCCATGCCCGACATTCCATCAACATTTCAGAAAGATCCGTCCATAACTTTTTGAGTTATCTTGCTAACACACAGACAAACAGACAGACAAACAAAAACCGGCAAAAACAACCTCCTTGGCGGAGGTAAAAATTCTACAACCACTTTTACAGCATAACTGGGACAAATATGTAGCGTACATTCGGTCACTGTTAGGAATATACAGAGTCATAAATGAATGCCTCGCTTTCCAGCCTCCCCCACGTCACAAATTACTGGGTGAGGTGGAAACATGAACAGTCAATGGCCAGTTAAGTCAGGAAGATTCGTACCAAATATTATCAAAGTCTAGCAATCCTTGTTCAAGCCTATTTGCTCCAAAAGTAACTGTGGTAACAATTGCTAAAAACCACGAAGAAATAAAAGCTGCACGAATGGCAAATGTTTAAACTGCACTTTTGACGCTAAATTGCAACTATCACATTGGCATTAAAGTACACTGAATCATTTAGTTAGCGCCAGAAAAAAATGTTTTGTTTTACATATTATTCTGCTGCCATCTTAGTAGGTTGCACTATAGGTTGCCACTTGCCCGTCCGTCTGTACTGTCTCAAACTCGAAAACAAAGGACGTACGCATGTAGGGGCCCAAGAGTAGGCCTAAGCTTAGAAAAACCAAAGTAACATGAACGTTTTTAGAACAAGAGTAATAGGGTGCTTACACGATGAAGCTAATATAAAGCAAATGTATTGAAAATACACGGGCACAACGTGTGCTCCATGTTTGTCATGTTTGCTTGATGTTTGCTTCATCGTGTAAACACCCCATAACGGTATACCAAATTTCAAAAAGTTAGAGGTCAGGGTCAGGATTAGAGTTGTGCAGCAAAGTGTATATCTAAGCGGACGGCCGCACAGTCTGTCATCACTTGGCCAACATATTTTCTACAGGGTAGCCAAAAGGTAAGTCTCCAACTTTTGTCCATATCTTCACCAAATATTGACCGATTGTCTCAGTCTTTTCACCGGTACCTTAGGTGGTAAACTTGCAATAACACAGTTATGAAATATCCCACTGCATCTTAGCTGTGTTGCTACACTACCTTGTGAAATAGCAAGCACAGCTAGCAGCACAGAGAGAGTAATGTTTTCATACCGCAGTCACTAATGTGATTCCAGCGAGGTTCCGCCAGTCGCTGACTGAAGCCCTTACGTTTTGTCATCCGACACAAAAGATCATTGTTTAGATTGGTCAAGCTAACATACACAACATCCAATATATCAATGATAACTATAACCGTGTATGCATTCGCAGCAGCGCAGCGGAAGGGGGCAACTGACACTCCTCTGTATTCTATAATGTCAGAAAATTTTCTTCTCGTCCATGAATTATTGTCCAGAATTACAAAATTTGAGGTGGAAAAATCACCATTTTGGGGAATTAAAAACAAAATTGAAATCTTGAGCACTTGCATCTCCTCTGTCGGAAATTAGCAGCTGTATGTTGTAAAATTGCAAAATGTTGCCCCCATCCCTCCCCACAAATTTTCACACCCAAGACGCCACCGAATATATAAATTATGCGACAAACTCGGACTGAAACTAAGAAAACATAACTACTGCTATAGTAACAGGCTGGTTAACTCAATATGATAAACAGACCCTTAGCATCTATCAAACTGAGATCAGCCAAACGAAATAGTAGAAAATATAGGAAATGTCTTAAACAATTGAGACCTCAGACATATCTGTATTGCAGCCTATAGCCAGATTAAAACATAAAATACTAAGGTAAAAATAAAAACCTGTGTTAACTCACAGTTTAAACGTGATAATTCCCATTGCCCAAACGTCACATTTCTCGCTGTACAGTTTGTTCTCTGTAATTTCTGGTGCTGGAGACATAACAAAATCACGAGTTTTGTAAACTGTAAAATTAAGGAACATTATGAATTTATGATATGTATTCTCAATATGTCAAATTATTTCAAGCAGAAGCTAAACCAACCTACTGTGGATAAAAATGAAAATTTTGCCACGTTAGCTACTATGGCTTATAGTGGCTCAACGTTCTCAAATCCAAGGCATCAACTATGCAAGGTTGCAGGTAGGCTAAACCCAACTCCCGGACATTTTGCTATCTCTGGGCAAGTTGTTCACACATACGCAACAGCCCGCATCAGCAAGCAGTACAATCTGGTACTAGAGCCAAAAGGCATTAAAACATAGACTAACTTGATTAAAAGATGACTGCCCAAAACCAAGAATAAGCTTCGACTCCAATGCTGTTACTGAGTATTAACTAATGCATCTGATCATGTGATTAAACTATTTGTATGCATCACGATAAGACCTGGTTGTACATGCTGTGATGATTAGGGCCCACAGTTTTACGCGGAAGAATGTGTCAAATTCTGCGGGCCAGTTTGCGAAATTCCGCGGCTTACCGCAGCAAAATTGTCCAAATTACGCGGTTCACCGCGGCCGTCCGTGCGTGAGTAAACTGAGCTCTATAATGTTCAGAAACTTTAGTTATTGAAGGCTGAGTTAAGCTAACAACATACAACGAAAGTTTTCAATGTTTTTCTTTTCAAGAGCGCAAGGTGTCAAGTTGCAGTGGTTTATTCACGATCGAGCTGTTCACTGCGACAGCAGGACCTACAGTTTCAGGCAGTTCAGTTTGATTTTTTTTCTGCGATAAAATTTCGTCATCAAGCCAACGATCGTACTAATCACCAGTTATTTCTCAACTTCTGCAAAATTCTGCGAAATTCTGCGGAGCTATCAAAATTCAGCGGAAAAGAACAAATTCTATGGCTAAGCTTGAAATTCCGCAGCCCACAGTAAACGGGGTCCTAATGATGATGAGACTGGTTGTACGCACTGCGATAAGACTAGTCGTACAAATTGTGATCATGACTTCATAAAGTTATTCCAGTTAAGGCCGGATCCCAAAGAAAGAATCCACTGGGACCGCTGGAGCACACTTTTAGAGACCAAGTGCTATTTTTGTCACAAAACCAAGAAACAGAGAGAAGGAACATTTGCCTTTTCATTAGATGCAGACGTGTTTTTAGGTTGCCCATATGTAGTAACGAAAAGCTCTTATGTTTTTGCTTTGTTTTTCGTAACTTTTTAAAATTTTTCCTTTAATTTCCAGTTCTCCTCCAAAACAGTACAGTGGACCAAAACCAAAACTAAAGGGGGAGGGGAAGACCCTTATCTGGAAGGAATTGACGGCAAATTTCAGCGACTTCCATTGAGGGGTTTTGGAGAAAAGGGCATTTTACCACATTTACAGTCGTGGACCAAGAAAGACAATCAGACTTGCGGCGCTGGGCGACCTCACGTTGGGCCCTGTCTCATATTTCTACACCGTGTCTCAATAAAAAATGTGCCACTTTTGCTTCTTGAATAATTCTGTGAAACATTAACCAATTATAATAATTTTTGGTACACTGCATCACGAAGAAATTTGACGTAAATGATTATCGTCTAGCCTACCTCAACTCAATACTGTTGCTACACTACCTTGTGATATTTAGAAGTCGTAGTTTGGGTGTTTAAAACAATGAATTTATACTGGGTAGCGCATGCGTTGGCTCAAAAATTCTTAATTGAATAATGACAAACACGAGTAACAATTATTATCTCTCATAAAGTCTTACGTGTTACATCACATCATTTTTATTACTGCATGTGCTCAAAATGTCTTCCTTCAGCATGAACGCAAGCCGTGGACGTTGATGCAATTCTCCAACGGCACATTCAAAAACGCGCGACCCAGAGCGGCTCACTCGCTGTTTTTGCACCATTTCAGTTTATCGACGCATGACCTCTTGAAATGAAAACGACTGATGTTAAATATGCAACAGATTTTCAATGATTTTGTTGTCTCGGTGATTTTCTGAGCTGATGCATGCACTTTCCAGTATGAATTCATTGTTGTCAACGACCAAACTTCGACTTCTGCATTTCACAAGATAGTGTAAAAACAGTTATAAGGTGAGGTGCGCTAAAATATAGTAATTCACTATAAGTTTTTTCGTGATGTTGCTTGCCAAAAATTATCAAAATCGGCCAATGTTTCACGGAGGTATTCAAAAAATAAAAGTGGCACGTTTCTGAGACACGGTATGATGAACAGTGCCAACAAGAGCAGAGGAAATACTCACACATGTACATTGGAGTGCCACAGAAGTCATCAAGCATACTGTCTGTACCAACTCCGTCTTTCTCAATCGACAGACCAAAGTCTGTCACCTGCTCAACAACACATACCGGTACATACATGTACATGCTAACAGCTGCTCACTCACTAACTAGTGGTATTTGACAAACACCTGCAAATTTCCGACTAAGGATGATGTCACAAATGTGTATTCACAATTTCAATTTTGCCCAAAATTTCCCCCAAATTGTGGAAATTTAAGATCACAATTTTTTACTTATGGAAAAATAATTTTCCAACAAGAAGAAAATGTTCTGGAACACTAAAAGTAGGGGGAATTGACCGCCCAGTATCTCCAACGCCCCCTGCTACGACACGACACGACCGCACACGTCGTTTTAATGGCCGTTTCCATGCAAAGCCAGGTTAGCCGGTTCCTTTCGACTTTTAGTCTCCACTGAGCCTTATCCTAAGCATCCTCCAGAGAACCAGAGCCAGACAAAAACTTATCTGTATCCTTCTGACACAATCCCTCCAGGTCTTCCACTGAGAAATGACTTCAGTGGGACTAAGTTCTGTCAACCAGAATATGTCGTTGTCTATTTTACTTTATTTCCAAATCAAAGTCTAAATTGAAGCACATGATAACCAGCACAACTTTTATTTAACAACGTTAACCAAGTACAGAATTAATTCACGGTATCCACAATTTATTACTCACATTATCATGCTAAGAATCAAAGCAGTTTTGAACGATATTTACCCAAAAAAGGAAGTATAATAACTGGCAGATAAAAGTAAACGTGCAAAACCTTGATGCTAATGTTTTCAATTTCGTCTTCTTTCTTGCTCAAGAGAATATTTTCCAGCTTCAAATCACGGTGAACTTTACCTGGCATGGAGGTACAATACATTACCATCATCAATATAATCATCGTCAACTCTCATTGGCAAGTACAATACACACAACTGTTAGGACTACCCACATCGTAGCTGGAATGGTAAACCTAGTTTGCAGTCGGCGCGGGAGCCGCCAGACGCGCCTGAGCTGACGAGCGTGCGATCAGCCACCCACAATAAATATTGACGCAAGATATGCGTTATTTTCTTGATATACTCGACGTCTAGTGACCTTGGCTTTTAACCTTTTAATCTGAATATTGGCTTACCAGCTATATCTGCCCTATGGAACCTACACTGTTATGTCCCCGTTCAACTCCAAGCCAGTCCGCTACCAATTAAAGTAACAACTCTGGGCAAGTTGTTCACTCCTACGTGCCTGTGTAGGCTGCTGTTCGATTCTCACTGCCGGTCATTTGCAAGCAACCTTGAGCAAGTTGCTAACCTACTGTGTGCTCAGGCCAACTCAGCCTCCTACCCTTCGTGGGACGGGAAATGAGTAGTAGCTTACGGGCTATGGGGGTGAAGGCCTAGTGTGGCTGACTGAGGTGTTGGTATGTCTCCTTGCTGCAAACCGCGGATCCAATTGTTCGCGGTTGGCTGCATAATGCGCTGCGGTATCATTACCTCATGCCAATCAACTGCCACTTCCTTGAGTTCATCTCATGTAAAAAGCGCTAATTACTCAAGCACCGGACTTTACCTTTATTACCTCCACCAAGGAGATAATGTTTTTGCCGGTTTTTGTTTGTCTGTCTGTGTGTGACCAAGATAACTCAAAAAAGTTATGGACGGATCTTTCTGAAATTTTGACGGTATGTCGGGCATGGCATAAGCTACAAGTGATTCAATTTTGGACGTGATCCGGCAGGAATCCTGAATTCTGGATCACTCTGAAATTTTCGTTACCATTGCGTTAAAGGGGGCATAAGGGAACCGCTGCAAAACCGAAGACGGTGACGCCACCTGGCGAATAGCACTGCCTTGGCGGAGGTACCTGCGGGCTATGACTGCTTTCTAGTTTTTTACAAGTAATGCGACCGCATGAGAACTCTATAATATAATTAATCAATGTATGTGGCGTAGTACAATGTAACACAATGCAGAGATTACCGTATCGATGGAGGTACGATATAGCTTGAGCAAGCTGTTCGATGACGACTTTGGTCTCATCCTCAGAAAATGGTCCGTGCTGAGTGAGCAAACTCGAAAGTTCTCCGCCCTCACAGAGCTCCATCACTAGATACATCCTCTATACACATAAGTAAGCAAGTAAGTAAGTAAATGATTTATAAAGCGCCAAAGTCTCAGAAAGAATCATCATCATCGTCATCATTATTCCGCCTATTCCTACACATTTCTCTGTAGCACGGTCTGTCTGTCTGTCTGTCTGTCTGTCACATTCGTGCATCCCGCTTAAACCGTTCGACGGATTTAGTTGCCATTTTTGGTAGGTACACTTGCAAGGTTCAACACACATTGTACTAGACGGGTCTGTCTGACCCACAAAGGAAAGGGATAATTTCAGGGTCAAACGCTTGGCCAAAAACATGTAATTGCCCGGCTTATGCTGCCACCTTGCGAATATAAACGAGAAGTTGGGTGGACTTACCACAGCAATTCCGGTTTTTGCCAAATTACTTGGGTCCTTGTTATCATCGTCATCATCGTCGTCATCATCATCAGCAGCAGCAACAGTAAAGGGACATATCTGATCCGTCAGAACGTGAAGAAAATTACTTCCGGCTCAACTCAAATCTAGACATAAACTCGTGGCCTACCAAACCATCACTGACCAAACCATAGACCCAATCTGTCACAATGCCGACAGTCACGAGAAACGCTGGAACACATGGCTTTCGAAATGTCCAACGACTACAAATCCTCGGTGTCAAACTGATCCGCGGGCACTGGCCATACTGACAACCAATCCGCTGTGTCAGGTGATCGTGTACGTGCTGCAAAAGACCGTTCTCTCGTGAAAAACGGGACGTCGCACTCAGCAGTAGCAGCAACAACAAAACTAGATAAGAATTTCCAAATTTCAAAATATGTTTACTACGCTAGATAGGCCCATATGCTGTTTCTTCTTTATGTGATACACGCGCACAGTCGACTCAGCCTTCTATCCTTGGAGGGTAAGTAAATCAAGTACCGGTGTCATGGAAAATTTGTCACGCCTGGAAAATACTTCCCAGCTTCATATTCTCATAATGTAACTAACCCTAACCATAAAGGGTCGTCCATAAATGACGTCACGCTCCGAAAGGGATGGGGGTTTACATTATAGTGACGACGTGTGACGCAGGGGAGGGGGTTAAAGGAAGTGTGACGTCACACGCGTCACATCTGTGGAAAGGCACAATAGACAGCCAAATGCATGTTGCCAACTCGCCGTATGTGTCAGGACGAGGAACATTTAGGAACACTATGCTTAATTTCACACAATTTTATGCATTAAATTGACAGTACACAATTTTGATAATGGATATGATTTTACATATTAAAATTAGGATATGTCGAAACTCATCTCTGTACTCTACACTACAGGCTGCCGGGGAGTTAGACGTATGTGACGTCATATTTGAATGGAGGGGGTCCAGGAAAGTGTGACGAAGTGTGACGAAGGAGGGAGGGGGGTAAATTTTTCCCCAAAATCGCGTGACGTCATTTATGGACGACCCCTAACCCTAACCCTAATCTTAGCCCTAATCCTAATCCTGATCTTAACCCTACTCTTAACCCTGACCATATAACCCTAACTTTAACCATATCCCTAATCTTAACCTTAACCCGTACTGCTGCATGTGGGAATTATTTTCCGGTGCGACAAATTTTCCACTACACCGGCCTGTCTGGCTCGGGATAAAGTGGGGCGCAGTTACCTGTACTGAGTGGCAGGTAACACTGTGTGATCACTGATCGCATATGACAAGTGACGCACTGACGCTCCGTTGCTCTGAGATAGGTTCCCAAGGAAAGCTGTACACACCTTTAACCTTTTGAAACACAGTTTTGATGTCCATAAGTTAGCCACTTGCCTCCTTTATTCTTAATTTCTATCAATCTTTATTCTAAGCATCCTCGCGAAACAAGCCAAAATGCTCCATATCGTCCGTTCTTTCACACATTCATCCGTGCGCATGCGTTGTTTAACGTTTTAACTCAGGACAGCTTTAGTATAATAAAATATCCGGCTAGTTCTTGTGAATGCAACACACCCACCGACCTTGCACCTATTGTACCCGTAAAGTCAGATGCCTACTGAAAAGAATCAGCTGCCATTAACGACAAAACACGGTAGCTAATTAATGCACACGTAGTAGGAGTGCACAGGAGAGTCAGTGCAGACTGTAGAGTACTGACGGTAGAGTTATTATGCGGCCGTCCTAACAGGCCACATTACAAGTCATGTACGTCCGTCCGTCCGTCTGTCTGTCTGGCCCGCACGGGCTCCTAACTCGAAAGCAATAAAAAGCATAGCAAAACCAAAATTGGCGTGAACGACCCCTTCGCAAGAGTGACTGGTGTGCCAATTTGCAGCTTAAAAGGTCAAAGGTCAAAGTTATGACAGTGCAGTATATAGACAGACAGATGGTCGCATAATATGTCAGCTCTGGGCTGACATCTTCGCCCGTTACCCTTGTGGCTAAATGCTCACACAGTCCACAATAACCAATCTTGAGCCAGTTGCTAGCTACAGTAAATTCAGTCTCCTATCCAGCGAGGAGGTAAATGATTAGCAGCGTATATGCAACTCCCTTTTTCCTTTCATGACGTTGTTCACCTGATGCCCGATTACCTTGACCTTTGACCTCTTCAACTGAAGACTGGCATAGCGGTTAGGCCTACTTCTGTCCTATATGAAGAGCGTTTACACTAATAAGGAACTTATATGTTTTCTATGCCTTTTGTTTTAGAGTTAGGACTCTACACAAGATTGACAGACAGTCGGACAGACAAACAGACGGACGGGCAAGATGAGTAACGCGGCCTACAGAAAGACTGGATGATAAGCCAAACCGCCACTGCAACATAATCATCATTTATTTATTACCGTACGCCAGCAAGGCAGCACAGCATGTACAGTTAAAAACACACACGCAAACGTGCAACATAAAATTCTAAAGTTAAAGTAAGCCTACACTAAAAACATGCACAAAAATTCACAGTATAAAATGAAAATAAAAGTCACAATAAAAATAAAACAGTAAGTGCAAAATTGTCCCATATCATGTCCTTTATTTTCCTAGCTGTTATCGACATCATGACTGCATTTAGCACACACGGCTACAAACTCACTGCGGTTCAGCACTGCCATTGTTCGTAAAATCACATTATCAGAACCACGAGTTTGTAACCAAAACAACAGTTTATGTTGGTCCATTAATAACGATAGTGGTAATGATTTGCAATAAAACTGAAGAGAGCGTGTAGTCTCCCTCCAACAACATAGAAATATACGTCGAAAACAGTTGTTCCAGGCAACGTCACGTTTGTGCAAGTTAGTTAGTGACAACGACCACGCTTCACAACCATACATTAATGTGGGTGTGCAGCATGTTTTCACAATATGAAGGGCAGACATTTTATTGGCATTGCCTCCAAGAACTGATCAAATGTTACTGTACTGACCATAACATTTGCGAGAAACTGCTGATAAGCCAGTGATACAAAGTCACACCTAAACACTTCACTATCATCACCCAAGGAATCGTAGCATTGTTACAGGTGAAAATGAGACGAGGCGCACCTGAGCAGTCTCAAAGACTTCTTTAAGCTCAATGATATTCTCATGTCGAACGCTCTTGAGGATTGACACCTCACGGTCAATCAGCTTCAGTATCTTCTGACCATGCACCTGTCACAAACATTCACTGTTACAACGACTGGTCTTTTCTTGTAACTATTAAGCAAGCATAAACTAAATTAATGCATTAATTTATTCATTCGTTCACTCACTCACTTGGTTTATTGTCTGGCCAATGCATTGAAGAGAATATATAATCACTGGCGTGTCTGTCCCTCCGCCGTCCCTCCGGCATGTGTAGAAGAAGAAATGTCTTCCGCTCAAACGCAAGTACAATTGATAACATAACATCCAATACAACAGTTAGTTACTGAGCCAGGTTGGCAGAAAACCATGCTGGACAACAATGCTGGCCACCTTAACACATAGAATTTCTATTTCTATTTCTTTAAACAGTGTAAACACTTTGACGTCAGTTATGGTCTGATTTTCAACAAATTTGGAAGATAGCTTCCACGTACCATCGAAGACACATAAACACACATAAATATACCGTGATCCATAAAAACGTGCCACTTTTATTTTTTGATTAGCTCCGTGCAGCATTGACCGATTTTAATAATTTTTGGCATGCAACATCAAAAAAACTGGATGCAAGTGACTGTACTTTTGCCCACCGCATTTTAATACTGTCGTTACACTACCTTGTGAAATGCAAGTTGTTGAGCCTGCTGTTTGCGAGTGGTGTCAACGTTTGTCGCTTGCATTCGCGCTGGAGAAAAAACATTTTAAGCACACGCTGTAATAAAAAGGATGTGACGTGAAAGGTAGAACTTTTTCAGATACAACAGTTGCTAATCGTGTTTGTCGCTTATCAGTTAATCATTTCTGAGCCGACGCGTGCGTTATTCCAGTATGAATTCATTGTTGTAAATAGTCAAACTACGACTTCTGCATTTCACAAGGTAGTATAGCGACAGTATCAAAGTAAGGTGGCCAAAACTAAAGTCCTTTGCGTCAAGTTTATTCCTGATGTCGCGAGCCAAAGATTGTTAAAATCGGTCAATGTTTCATGAAGCTATTCAAAAATGGAAGTGGCATGTTTTTTACGGACCACGGTGTATACAGGGTGGCAAAGGCAAGAAGGTTTTATTACAGGTATGGTGATCAACCAGCAGTGTTCAAAGACTTGCCGAAACCCCGCAAATAAACCGTAAATCCCAGTAACTGCAACACGAGACGCCACCCGTGCTCTCTCGAGCGATGGCGCTGCCATACCAGAGTTCATTGACAACTGCACTGTACGTAGCCCAGCCCTATTTTTGTCGCATGCGAGGTTTTGTCGCACATGTAGGCACCCTCTAAGTACAAGAAACCCAGCTGCCACTAGGATAGCCGACCGTACTGGTTGTCACTGATCTTCAAGATCATCCAAAATCGATGATTTTTTTTATCTCATCTAAAAAAGCCTATGCGATTTCCTATTAATGATCAGTAGCAACCTTGGCCCCATCTCGCACCGTTTCCAAGATACAGCCACTTATAACTTAAAACTTGCTGCCAAACCGCTGCAGACAGAGACATGGTTACTATTGACAGCCCATAGGAAGTCGCCAGCACCCTATCCGATGGTCAGTGGCGGTTTTAGCTCCTAATATCCGGGGAAGGGGGCACGGCCCCGTGGCGAGCGCAGCCTATAACGGCAAGCCTATAACGGGGATCTTGGGGCGGAGCCGCCAGCGGGGTCCAGGGGCAGAGCCCCTGGTCAGGGAGTCAGGGGGCGTCACTGCAGTGGGTGCATCCAAAAATCAAAAGTGCTTCAGCGTCAGGGGAGCGAAGCCCCTCTGAACCTGAAGCACTTTTGGTTTTCGGACGTTTAACGAAAGCCGCAAATTTGCCCACTTTTCTAAAATTTTGAAACGCAAAGAAATCAGATATTTGTGTTATTTTTGCCAATTAATGGGTGGCCACAAAACTGTGGGGCCTGGAGCAAAACTTGGGGGCTGCCCCCCCCCCGCCCCGGGCTTAAAACCGCCACTGCCTATGGTACATCGCCGACTCAATACGACGTACCGTTTAGCCATAATACCGCACGATTGGCATACCATAGTGCGTTATGACCCTTCAACGTCATCCAAGGTCACTGATTTTACATCACACTCACACGGTAGTGTGAGTGTTGTAAGGACGACCTTCAAAGTATATGGGAAAATGCAAACTTTGACCCTCAGCCAACCAAAAACCCCTGAAC
>Ga0209454_1000618_pt1 | contig 19190 bp, 16 predicted proteins | sample WorMetHERISLAND1_2_FD_187400 | JGI IMG/M metagenome (GOLD analysis project Ga0209454, IMG submission 187400) | Marine gutless worms symbiont microbial communities from Max Planck institute for Marine Microbiology, Germany - Olavius geniculatus... | ecosystem: Host-associated > Annelida >... | reverse complement strand
AGCGGTCAGTCTGGGCAGCAGGTTGCCAGAGGTCGACAAAATTCAAAAGCGGGTTATTGATAACTAAATTCGGTTAAGCTCGTTTCATAGAATCAAATATAGAAATAGAACGGACGTCCCTCTTTTCCCTCCAATGTATCTACATCTCAAAATCGCTAAGGTCCCATATGGCAAGCAACGAAAATTCTGGCTTTTGCATCCCCTACACTGTTCGCGATACAGTCGATAAGGGCCTGGGTGTATTCGCCAACGCTCCGATACGCAAAGGAACGATCCTGTGGCGTCACATATGCGGACAGTATGCTGTGTACGATGAGCGATCACTCAAGGCATTCCTGGAGCAATTGTCGCACAAAGATGTAGTCTATGAGTTGACACATATGTTCGGCCTTCCCGAGTTACCTGGATATGTCATCAGGATATTTGATGACGATGTCCTGATCAATCACTCACACCAACCGAATATAGCCATGAACAATGTCACTGGGGATAAAGAAATCACTTACAACCCTTCAACTCAAAATATACAGGATGTTGAGGATGCACTCTTGAATGATAGATTTGCACTGATTGCAATACAAGATATAAATGTTGGTGGCGAATTACTTTAACCGATCTCATTATAATGCTATCATTACCTTTCCAAAGCGTTGTATATTCCTTAACTCTCTACCCGCGTAATTTTCATTTGACGGTGTCAAGATGTATGAGAAATCCGATGTAGAAAAAAAACCGGTACTCCCATTGCGACTGCCAATTTTATTAGGCTGCTTGGGGTTTGGTTTCCTATGGTTTGCACTGCCAATTTACAGCAAGATTCTGGGTGCTAACGCCCTTGAAATCGGTGGCATGTTCTCTGTTTTTTCACTGACGATTGCACTTCTGCGCCCCATGATAGGCGTCGCATCAGATAAGCTGGGGCGCAAATTTTTCTTTATAACTGCATTGTTCTGCTATTCAGCTTCGATGATTATATTTTCGATGGCCAACAGTATCATAGAGCTTTATGCAGGACAAATTGTAAGTGGCATCGGCTCAGCCATGATGTTCATTTCAGCCTACACGATGGCAACAGACTTAGCAGGATCTAACGAAAGAGGAAAATTAGTTGGCCGCATCGATGAATCTGTCGCTCGTGGGTATATTGTTGGTGGAATCGTAGGCTTTATCCTCATTTCCAACTTGCCTCAAAATATAGGCTGGCAAATTATATTTTCTGGATATGCCCTATCGGCTGCCGTCGGTGCTTGGCTGGGCTGGAAAAGAATCCCGGAAACAAAGCCAACTGAAAAATCTCAAGTAAATGGTGAACGGTCGATATCACCTAAGATTATAAAATTGATGGTGATCGTCTTTCTCACATCAGCATCTATCGGAATGATTACGCCAATTTTCATTATCTTTCTCCAGGACAAATTTACATCAAATATAGGTGTTTTAATTTGGGCCATCATACCTGGTGCCTTTGTAGGTGCTTTTTTACGCTCTTATTTTGGTCAACTTAGCGATCGCTTCGGTCGCTCTCGAATAATGGCGCTAGGGTTGGCTGGGGCGGGAATATCCTCATTTATACTGCCGGGATTACCTGAAATTGTTTGGCTGGCCATTTTTTGGGTACTTGAAAGTGTGGGCTGGGCGATGGCTGGGCCTGCCGAAGAAGCGATGGTTGCAGATCTGACTGGACATCAGAAAAGAGGCACTGGGTATGGCCTCTATACCTTCGTCAGCAGTATGGGTGCATCTGTTGGCCCCTTAGCCGGAGGATGGCTGTATGATTCTGTTGGGCGGTTCATGCCTTTTTATCTCAATGGGGGTGTGCTATTAACCGGTGCCTTTCTAGTGTTGCTGTTGCTGGGAAAAAATCGTTTTCCTACGATGTCGGATCAAATTTAAAATTTACTCGGTTGATAATCTAGCCAAAATTACGGTAACTATGGTCAGGAATTAAGACTTGATTATCAATGACCATTAATAATATGTGACATCATTATAACCTGCTATTTGGTCTCCGGTGTTGCTATCTGCTACTGGTAACGAATCCGCTATAAATTTTTAATGTTGTTATCCCTTAATTATTTGACATAACCCTGAGATATCTGCGCATTTACATTTTAACAATCATATAGAAAGGTAATAGGAATGAAATTCTGCCAATTACTTTTACTGCCATTGTTAAGTCTAATAGTAGGATGTGTTACTATGCAGCAGCAAAAACATCAGGAAGCAGTCGAACGCAGGCAGGCATATGTAACTGCTCATCCAACTCTGGACACAGATATTAAATGGGCTATCTTGGAAGGAAAAATCGGTGTTGGGATGACACCCGAACAGGTTATTGCAAGTTGGGGTAGGCCGCATGATATTAACAGAAATGTTGGTTCTTGGGGAGTGAATGAACAGTGGGTATATGGATATATGAAGTTTTATGATTCGGGGGCCAGAGGCTTTGTATCAACCCACTACCTGTATTTCGAGAATGGAAGGCTTACAAGCTGGCAAGACTAATGTTTCCTTTCCTGACATGTCGATGTACCTGGCTCCGAATCCGCTGTATTTAATAGCGCCTGGTGAGCGTGAGTTGGACAAGCACTTATAACCTGCTATAAATCTGAAATAATAACGGTCGCTTAAAGTTTAAGATGCGCAAGGCATATTTTACAAGGAGCCATTTTTTCTATATCCGGTCCATACCCGCAATTCACCCCCACCTCAAAATCCGGATATATACTGCGTACAAAATTCAAAGCGATCTGGAAATATTTCGATTCATTTCGAAAGTGGGCGAATTAATTATGTGTTGCCTTGACAAATACACAATAAAATCATTCGTTTAAAGAGAATCGATAGGCACGAAACTCCCACTTTTAGGCCAGACAAAATTGATTACCTTTCCTGGTGTAATATGCAGCCAGACTCCTCTGCGGCCTAAAGTGCACCGATGATGCCTGCGTCAAACGAAAATTAATTACCGATTGATTCCATATTGTGTTTCGTGTATCCAAAAACTATCTGAAATATTTTCTCCTGGGTTGATAGTTGATGGTTTCTCAACTTATTACAACCTGAACTCCGCCATAGCTCGACAAACATGAGGTGGTGAATGGACTTCAAGAATCGAGTTCCTTTCGGAAGGACAGGATTGATGGTCAGCCGTATTGGATTGGCCTCGGGCTTCGGCGTACCCACCGTTGCCATTGAGAAGGCGTTTTATGAATACGGTGTCAACTATTTCTGGTTCTCATTTCTCAAACGGGGTAACATGGTTCGTGCCATTCGAAATATAGCCCCTAAGCACCGGGATAATCTGTGTATCAAGCTTTCTTGGCCGGCCTCAGGCAGCCTTTGCGTTCAGAATTTTGTTCATCGCTGGCTCAAAAAGCTAAGATTGGATCAAATCGACCTCATTGCCCTACAGGATCAGCGAAAGCCGCCGAGCCAGAAGTTAATCGACCGCATGAATCGGCTCAAGGAAAGCGGAAAAGTATGTTTTGTTGGTATGTCCAGCCACCATCGCCCCCTTTTCGGTAAAATTGCTCGAGGTGAGGTAAAGGCACCGGTGGACTTTTATCAAGTAAGGTACAACGCTGTGCACCCTGGGGCCGAACAGGACGTTTTCCCACATTTGCCTCAGGGGAGCCGACCAGGAATAGAAATTTTCACTGCAACTTGTTGGCGTAAGCTCCTTAAGCCTAAGCTCATGCCTGCAGGAGACCGTCCCCTGACCGCTGCTTACTGTTACCGATTCGTTCTTTCTCATCCTGACGTTAACGTTGTGCAACAGGCCCTTCAACAGCAGAGCAGATGGAAGTCAATCTCAAGGCTCTGGAAGGCGGACCCCTCGACGAGGAGGAGATGATTCGTATCCGACGCATTGGCAAACATATCTACGATACTGCCCCTAAGGCACTCATAGAATAAGGTGAAGATGATTTAGCCTGACAGTCAGGAAATATGCTATCTGTATCAGCTTGGAGGTGGTTAATATTCTCAATTTGTCATAAACGCGATTTGAACTGAGAGACGGTGTCTGATTGCTTCTGAACTCTTTTGTTCAATACATCATCATCTCGGAGATATGAAATGAAAATCACCGTGAAACTATTTGTTTTTTTATTTATTCCGATATTGATTGTTTCCAAGACAATTGCCTGTACAATATTTACAGCCACCAATGGTGAAACAGTTATGTTTGGAGGAAATGAAGATCAGACCCCAAATAGCTCATTTCTTGTCGTAGATAATAGCGGAACTTTTGGTGTGGTCTATTTTGCTACACCTTGGAAGGAAATGCCATTAGTTATGCAAATGGGTATCAACGAAATGGGGCTATGCTATGACGCAAATTGGATTCCGAAGGAAAAGCTTAATCCGCACCCTGAAAGAAAAGCCCAGTATGAATGGGCGGTAACTCAACTCATGAGGGAAGCATCTACGGTGGAAGAGGTACTCTCGAAAATTTTCACTTATAACTGGGGCGACTCAATCGAGTATCAGATTCATATTGCCGATAAATCCGGGGATGCAGCTGTGATTCACCCAGGGACTAATGGTGAGCTAACCTATACAAGAAAATCCAAAGGGGATGGTTACTTGATTTCTACCAACTTCAATCTCGCAAAACTCGACAAAGGCGACTGGTCAAGCAGCTATTCAAGCGATAGATATGAAACTGCGAAGAAAATGCTCTCAAATATAGGTGCCCAAAATGAATTGACAGTGGAATTCATGGCTTCAGTTCTGAAAGCGACACACCAACGTTACGGTAGAGCAAAAACACTCTACGCGGCTATTTATGACCTCCAAAATCTTGGTATCTATCTTTATTACGATCGCCTGTTCGACGCGGCTTATGTGTTAGATGTAAAAGAAGAGTTGGCTAAAACCACATACCGCCGAAAAGTTTCTTTAAAGGATTTGATCTCAAATATGAATTTGAAGAAGGAGAAAAACTAAGAATTGTAAGAAAATTCTTACAACAGCACCTTAATTAATTATCCTTGACACACAACTTAAAGGAAGGAGGGTAAACGGGGACGTCCGTTCTATTTCTATATTTACATTATTATCTGAATCTGATACCCTAAAACCATGCCTAGAAAAGCCCGCATAGATGCACCAGGAGCTCTGCACCACATAATTATCCGTGGAATAGAGCGTAAAGCGATATTTAAAGACAGTGCTGATCGGAAGAATTTTCTTGAGCGATGTAGTGCCATTATTTCCGAGACTGAGACCGGTTGTTATGCGTGGGTGTTTATGACAAATCACATCCACATGCTTTTAAAAACCGGATTGGCTCCAATTGCCACTGTCATGCGGAGGTTGTTGACCGGCTACGCCGTATCATTTAACCGACGGCATCGTCGTCACGGGCCCCTGTTTCAAAATCGTTACAAATCGTTTTTGTGTGAAGAGGAAGTCTACCTTAAGGAACTAGTTCGCTATATTCACTTGAATCCTTTACGGGCAAAAGTTGTAAAAGATTTAAAAGATCTTGCTAAATATCGATGGTGCGGTCACAGCGTGCTTTTGGGTAAAGCAAAAGCTGATTTTCAGGATACAGACTATGTTTTAAAACTATTCGGCCAATCGCTAAGACAATCCCGCCGGGCTTACGATAGGTTTATATCTCAAGGAGTCGAGCACGGTCGGCGTCCGGATTTAGTTGGCGGTGGTTTGTTAAGATCAGTTGGAGGTTGGGCTGAGCTCAAAGAGTTCCGGGATATGGGGATTCGGATCAAAGGCGATGAACGTCTATTGGGTTCGTCTGATTTTGTTGAGCAGGTGCTAAAGCAAGCCGATGAACAATTGGAGGAAAAATATCGGCTGCAGGTAAATTCAATCAGTCTACGAGCGCTCATAGAAAAAGTGTCACACTATTACAAGATCAATCCTGAAAATCTAAAATCTGCCAGCAAGGAGCGAATCGTCACAGAAGCGCGCCGGGTTGTTTGTTATATCGCGGTGCGTAAATTGGGATATAAATGCACCGAGGTTTGCAAAGAAATGGCCATCAGTGCGGTTACGGTAAGCAAAGCGGTCAGTCTGGGCAGCAGGTTGCCAGAGGTCGACAAAATTCAAAAGCGGGTTATTGATAACTAAATTCGGTTAAGCTCGTTTCATAGAATCAAATATAGAAATAGAACGGACGTCCCTCTTTTCTGATAATCAAGGATCTATGCAAAAAATGACCCCGTTTTCGAGGCTATAAGTGATGCTTTTGATCCCATAAAAGGCGGTTTAAGGAGATCCCAACCTTTGCATTTGCATCAATCTGCCTTTTCCCTCTAATGCATGATTTCGGCGGTAGAAAGACCATTCTAAGGCCCAATAGTGGCCTTTTTTTTAAGCTCATGCCTTAATTGTCAACGTTCTACCTTGGTCCGACCCCACAAGCGCCCTTTCAATTCCACGTCAAAATATCAATGTTGACAATGTAGCCCTCCTTCGTTATCTAAATAGTGATTGGTCCCAGTTAATTGAAGGCTTATAATATTGAGCTGCTTCGTCCCGACGTCCTGTGGGGTCGCAGCCCGCAGGGCGAAGCTCCAAGCTCGGAGAGCAAAGCAGGAAGCTGACCCCGAGACACAATTCGCATTTTTCCTTGATATCAACCGAAAAAGCGATTTTTAATTTTTCCCATCGGCGTGGTGATATCTGACAACGACGTGGTGCAGCCTGACCATTTTTATGTTTGCGATCCTGCAAAAAAATCAAGGGGCAGTGCATTCGGATCAGGTGCGCCCAAACCTGGCTCTGCCCCACCACTTTCTTTGGCGACGATCCAAAGTCTTCAGATAGGTTCTCAGACCACGAGGTGCGGCACCAGCAGGACATCTCCGTTCATGAAGGAGGCACATGCCTAAAAAAAAGAAAGTCAAGTTGACAACTGTTGGCCAGCTGCTTGAAGCTATCAGCATGGTGGATCGGCCGGGAACGTTTTGCACGAGCGGTGACTTGCCGGTGGTGTTGCCGGGATTGGAAGTTAATGGTTTGGGAGCGGTGGCCTTGCCACTAGACAAGGCCCAGGCCCGTAAGTTGGCCAAACTTTGCCACCAGGCGCCCTACGGCAAGGGCACGGAAACGGTGATCGATCTCGATGTGCGGCTCACCTGGGAACTTGATCCCGCAGAATTTCAGTTGACCAACCCGAAGTGGGAAGCATTGCTCGCGACCATCGTTGGCACGGTGCAAGAGGAGTTGGGACTGGAGAAACGCAAGCTGACCGCTCATCTGTATAAGCTGCTCCTGTATGAAAAAGGAGGATTTTTTCTGCCCCATCGCGACGGCGAAAAGCTGAACCGGATGGTGGCTACGCTGGTGGTCGGCCTGCCGTCGGTTCACGAAGGGGGCGAACTCATTGTGTCACATGAGGGCTCGCGTCGCGAGATTGCATACATCGGGGCCGCGTCGGGCTATGAATTGAGTTATGCCGCGTTTTATGCCGATTGTGAACACGAAGTCCGCCCGGTGCGCAGCGGCTATCGTTTGTGCCTGGTCTATAATCTGACACTGGCCAAATCGCGGGGGAAGAAGGGCATCACTGCGCCGACCAGCCGCTCAGCTATCGCGGCCATTGCCGGGATACTCCAAGGCGGACGCGAGGATGAGGCCCAAGAAAAGCTGGCTATCATACTCGATCATCGGTACACGCAGGATGGTTTGACATTGGACAATCTCAAGGGTGTCGATCGAGCCCGCGCCGAGGTATTATTCGAGGCGGCCCAGCAAGCCGGCTGGGTCGCACACTTGGCTCTGGTCACTCTTTGGCAGTCTGGATCGGCTGAGGGCGAAGATTACGAGTATTCGCGATATCGCTCCGGCAGACGTCGCTGGTACGATGAGGACGAAGAAGACGATGAGTACGAAGAGAACACGAGTGAATACGAGATGGGTGAGATCTATGACGAGAGCCTTTCGATCAACCATTGGTCAGACCGTCAGGGCAACAGGGTGGCGCTCGGCGAGATTCAATTGCACGAGGACGAGATTGTGTCCCATCAAACGCTTGAAAAATGGGATCCGAGCGACGAGGAATTCGAGGGCTACACGGGCAATGCCGGCATGACGCTCGAGCGTTGGTATCATAAGGCGGCGGTGGTGATCTGGCCGCACGAATGGCACTTCGCTGTGCTGTGCGGCGCAGGAACCGAAGCCGCCATTGGCGGTCTGGACGCCATGGTCGCGCAGCTCAAGCGTACCCCAAAAGTTCGCCGGGAAAAGCAACGAGAAATCTGCCGAGATTTCGCCGCCGCCATTATTGAGTCTTGGCAACCGAAGCGCGGCGGATATTCCTGGGATGGCACACTGGACGAAATCGACCGTTCTGTTTTCCCGTCGTTGCTTCAGCAGTTGGATGATTCTGAGTTGGTTCGCCGTTTCCTGGCGAATGTAATGACGCACGATGGCGAAGTCCAACTCGACAAATCATTCCCCGCTTTCTGCAGGCGGCAAGGTTGGCCCAGTTTTGAAGCGGAATTGACTGCCGTGATAAGCGCCGTTTCAGCGACGACAATCTCCCGCAACGTAGCGCTGCTGCAGAACCTTTGCATGAGCCGCGACAAGAGGGCCGAGCGCATTGGGCTGTGTCGGCGTTTGGCCGATCGGATGGTGGCGTCGCTGGTCACGTTTGACGAGCAAGCGGCGGAAGACAATTGGCAGATCGCGCGACTGGATCGGTCCGCGCTGCTCGGATCGATGGTGAAATCGATGCTTGCCGTCGCTGCTGACGAGCCGCTGGCCCGCTTGATCGACCACGTTCTCTCGCACGACGACAAATACGACTTGACCGACTCGCATCTCGCTGCGATCTTCGCCCTTGAATCGTGGCTGGTGAAGAAGCTGGCAGGGTCTCATCGCGCAATCTCGCGGTGGCTTGCCGAGTGCCGATCTGCGCTCGAATCGCGCGTCGCCCAGGTTCCGCAAAAACCAGCCGACTATCGACGCCCCGCCAAACTATCATGCAGCTGCAGCGACTGCCGCGAATTGAGCCGCTTTTTGGCGAAGGCCAACGAGCCAGTTCATCGTTTTTCCGTACGGAAAGACCGCCGCCGGCATCTCCATCAGATCATCCAGCAACACAACTGCGACCTTAAGCACGTCACTGAGCGCCGCGGCAGCCCCTATACCTTAGTTTGCACAAAAACCAATGCATCTTACGAGGCTGCCCGCCAAATCCATGAGCGGGACAAAAAGAATCTGACACGCCTAAAGACACTGGAGGAAAAGATCGGTTGACGACTTGGAGTTCGTGATCGAGTTGCCGAACTGAGGGTGGGCTGCGGTGAGCGCCTGACAATTAAGGATCTGTGTCCAAAATAACCCCGTTTTCGAGGCTTTGAAGTGATGTTTTTAATCCCCAAAAATGTGATTTAAGGAAATTGCAACCTTTGCATTTGCATCTATCTGCCTTTACCCTTAAATGCATCTTTTCGGCGGCAAAAAGGCCATTCTAAGGCCAAATAATGGCCTTGTTTTTAAGCTTATGCCCTAATTGTCAAGGTTTTACCTTGGTCCGACCACACAAGCCTACGTCTGTATTCATTCAAGATCTGGATCGTTTTAAGCTCATCTTCACTCATGAGACGGCTGTATTCCTTGGCATCGGCATACAAAATCGCCGTCAACTTGCGTTTCGCAATCTCGGTATGCATGGGATTGACCTACTTTCTTTATTCGTTATTTTGAGGGCAAACTAGGCGGTATTATAGTTTAATATTATAGCGACAGATTTTGTTGTGCAGCCCCTGACGAGTCAGGCCAAGCATTCGGGCAGCATGGGTGCGGTTGCCCTTTGTCTTTCGAAGTGTTTCAAAAACGACTCGTTTCTCAAATTGGTTTTTGAGTTCCTGTAGATTGCGACTAAAGTCTTGAAATTTAGAAAAATTTTCCGGTGACAATATTATTTTCTCCGACAGATGTTCTTCTCGGATCTCATCACCCTCCCCGATCAGGGTTAAAGCCCTTTCGATTTCATTTTGGAGTTCGCGAACATTTCCAGGCCAATCATATTGTGATAGATGTTCCAATGCCCCACTTGTGATGCGTGCAGGCTTCCGCGTTAGTTTTTTTGAAATGAGATCGATGAAATGGGATGTAAGAAGCGGAATATCTTCTTTTCTTTCGCGAAGTGGCGGCAAATAAATCGGAAATATGTTAATCCGATAAAAGAGATCTTCGCGAAAATTTCCCTGTTTCACTTCTTCTTCGAGGTTTCGATTCGTGGAAGCAATTAAACGAAATTTAACCTTTTTGCGTTTATTGCTGCCAACGTATCTTATCTGTCCGTCTTGAAGAACTCTAAGCAGCTTAACCTGCATCGATGCGGGCATCTCTCCAAGTTCATCGAGAAATACGGTCCCTCCATTAGCAATTTCAAAAATACCCTTCTTGTCTTTGATGGCCCCTGTAAACGCCCCTTTGACATGGCCGAATAATTCGCTCTCTGAAAGATTCTCTGATAACGCTCCGCAATTTTCCGCTATAAAAGGTTTATGCTTAAATGGGCTATTTGAATGGATGGTCCAGGCAATAAGGTCTTTACCAGTGCCGGTTTCGCCCTGAATCAATACCGTCGTCGCAGCACCTATAACTTTTTCAAGAAGGACAAAGAGTTTATGCATAGATGGACTGGAGCCAATGACACCCTGGAAGTCGAAACGGCCATTCATCTGTGACTTAAGTTTGAGGTTTTCCTGTTCTAGCGTATTGGCATGTTGTTTAAGCGCTCCATATAATTTCGCATTTTCAAGTGCGATACTTACCGGTACCGCAAGTATTTCGAGCAATTTTAATTCCTTATCTGAAAAAGTGCCGTTTAGCTTGTTTAGAGCACATAAAACTCCGATTATGCCGTAACGGGTTCGTAAAGGAGTGCAGATCATCGAACGCGTTACAAAGCCGCCGTTGGTGTCGAAGCCATCAAAGAAACGACTGTCTTTTGAAACATCTGGTATTATCATCGGACGGTTTTCACGCAGCACCCATCCTGCCACACCAAGGTTGTCTGGAAGCCGCATGCTTTCCATCTCCTGATGTATACCATCCCTTTGCTCTTCAACAGTTCGGATAAAATAAAAATCTTTTCGCTTTGGATCGTGAAGGGCCAAAGAGGCCCCTTCGATATCCAACACTTTCCTGATCTTGAATAGAACGTCCCTGAGCATCTTATCCAAATCGCGAATCGCATGGATTGAAGTGGATACTTCGTAGAGCAAGGCAAGGTCATTTTTTGAAAATGAAGAATCTTTCTGCAGCGGTCCCTTATGAAGCGCTCGATAAGACGCGGAAGAGTCTTGATGACGAAAATGCTGATTCGTCGAGAAAAGAAGACTAGTTTAATTGTAATCTTGGACATCAAATTCAAAAGACATACATGAGGGGAGAGTGAAACGTACAGTCGATTTTAAAAAAAGGATAATGACAAAATTTTATATTCTGTGTTTCGCCGCATCAATCGTCTTATTGCTGACAGGTTGTTCATCGAACTGGACAAAATCACTTATTAGGTTTGATTAGTTTGAATGTCCCCTATTTTTCGGAATTCACAAGTTAAGTGATCGCAGTCTAAAAGCACAAACGGTCCTCCACAATTACTGCAGAAGAAATTGAGAGGGTAAAACACCGCCTGAAGGATTTTTTGAAGCGAACATATTGATTGTTGGAATGGCTATTGGACAAAATGGATTACCCGGTACGACCCCGGAAACGACTGAAAGTGGCGGTTTAAGCCAAATGGCCGATGTTAGAACCAACCTCAAACAAACAAATCAACATAGACAACAATGTCCCTAATTATTTCCTATGACTCTTGAAAACACGTATGCAAATATCGAAGATACTGCTTTATAGACATGGAGCTTTGTCAACGCTGCATCAGATCCATTATTTATAGTCAGTTGAGCCTATCCAACTCGCTGTTGGGAGTATTCAGGGTCCCGGTCTCGTTATCAACAGCACCTACTTTCAACCAACGTTCACCTTACCAGAGAGGGAGGATAATCCAATGAAACCTTTCACGAAACTCGCAACGGCTGTGGCCGTTATGTTCGGCCTTGTCAGTTTGAGCGGCCCGGCTCAAGCAGCAGATTCCACCGTTTGCAGCAGCGGCGCCGACTTCACCACCATCCAAGACGCCATCGACGACGACGACACCGGTGATGGTGACACCATTACCGTGTGTGCCGAAACCTTTGAGCCGTTCACCCTGAACAAGAGGCTGTACATCAAGGGTGCCCAGGCGGGCGTCAGTGCCTGCGACCGGTCCGGTTCGGAATCTGTCATTACCGATAGTACAGGCAACTTGATCGAGCTTCAGTCGGGCTCAGCCGGTTCCGTCATCGACGGCTTTCACTTGTCGGGTGGCACCAATGGCATTGTATCGACAACCGGCCCGATCGACAACCTACAGATCCTCAACAACTTGATCGGCAGTTTCACTGCCAGCGGTGTGTTCCTGAACGACAACGGCGACGATATAACGGCAGCCCGTAACCGAATCGACGGCAGCAGCCAGACCGGCAACGGAGCCTTGTTTCACCTCGATCAGGACATCTTCGACGGCTTCCATTTCATTGACAACTGCGTGGTGGACGGTGTCAACGGCGTTGGCTTTTTCGTCGACGGCAGCCGCAACGTCGGTGTCAGCGCCACCCGGGCGCCGTTATTCAGCGGTAACCTGATCGACGGCATGGAGGCCAACAGCGGGGTAAATATCGGTCGTCTGGCCATAGAGTTCGCCACCTTCACCCGCAACACCTTCAGCAACAACGAGTTCGACGGGCTGCAGGGCGGCCCCAAGGGCTCGCTTCTCGACCAGAACACCTTCTCCAACAACGGGCGTGCCGGCCTACGGTTCACGGGGTTCGGCGGCACGGGCGACAGTGCGCGTGGTGCCCAGAGCAACACCGTGACGAAGAACTGTTTCATCGACAACGGACTGGGGCAAACAGGTGGCGGAGGTATCCGGCTCGACGACCAATTCCCAGGAACTCAGGCCACCAACACCTTCCGAAACAACAATATCTTCGACAATACACCAGGCGCCCTTAACAATAGCGCCGATGACGTGACGGCTGAAGACAACTGGTGGGGAGCGGCCAACGGTCCCTCGGGAGACGGGAGCGGAAGCGGCGACGCGGTCATTGGTATGGCCGGCGGCGGCTCGGTCGACTTCGATCCATTCCTGACCGCCGAGCAGCCAAACACCCCCTGCTCAACGCCCCCCCTAACCCTGGACCACTTCCAATGCTACGACGCATGGCCGAAACCAAAATATGGCCACGTTCAGGTTTCACTTGAAGATCAATTCGGGCTGGTCAACGGCGTGAGGGTCAAATGGGCCAGAAAGCTTTGCGCGCCTGTGAGCAAAAATGGAGAGCCCATCAGTAACCCCGATGCCCACCTGGTTTGCTACCAGGTAAAGAACGCGGCCAAGCTCAAGTTCCTTCGCGTCGCCATCACCAACCAGTTCGGCGAGGAGGTCCTCTGGCTGAACAAGGCGAGAACGCTCTGCGTGCCGTCCACTAAGGAAGTGTTGCCGCCCCACGGCAGATGACGAATACGATGCGTAGGCTGTCTCGGGGTGATATCGGGGACGTTGTTGACTCAATAGATGACTTTCATTTTAACAATACAAGCAAATCAAATGAGTCAACAATGATGCATAATTCGCTAGTCTACCCTAGCCAAGCAGGAGCCTACCAATCGAATTTACCGAGAAAAGAGATCGGGATCTTGATTGCTGAGATCTCCACCGTTGACATGAGGAGTCGCCGGAAGCAAAAGTTTTATGCTCAGGCGATACTGAAGCTGATAGCAATTACGGATCTAGCGAGTTTCGTCAAGATCCGTCCGCTGAAGAGATCTTTGCCTGATGATGAAGATGCTCGGCACTAAGAAAAACTTGGTGTCAAATCTTGATTGTTGATCAGTAGTGTCCGGTTAGATATCAAATAATTTCAGTTGGATATGGGCACTAGTCATTTGTTTTTTGTAATCACTTGCTGTGAGCACCTGTAAAATGTCAAGGCCATCGAGGATAACCGCGAGTTGCTTGACGGGCGATGGGATAAAACGACACCAGAGACAGCGCCAATGTGGCGGATTTAATCAGCCAAGGCAAATGTCTATTTTATGAGCAGCCCGATGAAGATAATGTTGTAGTCCGCAATCTATTGGTTATCCGCAAACAACTCAAAAGAGAAGAACACAGATTACGGATTCGCATCAGGAAGCATGTAACAAGGCACTTTCAGCCGACAGCTAATCGCTGCGCCTGAAGAACGTCGTTGAATATAACTGCCATTATATGAAATTCCGGGAGGTCGAAACTTATTGATATAATCAAATCTTATCTTCACAGAGTTCGATAGTCGGCGGATTACATAGATTGACAAGTTGTCTGGAAATCAGTGCTGATCATTAAAGATTTAAGAAAGGTCCTTTCGTTTCAAAATACTACACTGTTACTTTACACAACAAAGGAAAAGGGCCGACGGATGTTTTCTTTTGCCAAATAGAAATTCAACCATCCAATATTCCACAAAGAAACGGATTCCAATTTTTCGACTTTCCATCACTTGTTGATTTTGAAGAAATAGACAACTAAGATGTTCATCAAAGCTTAATCAAAATGCACCGGATGACAATCGGAAATTGAACAACTAAAGGCGAACCGGTGTCGTAACACGATGAAGCATGACATTTAAGGATTTATGCTAAAAATAACACCGTATTCGTAGACAATTTAGGGTCAAATGCCGGGAAGATTCAAAAAAAAATGGATCTCCCCAGCTAGGCATTGACTAAATGTCGATAGATCTCATGACCACATCTTTTAAACTACCTGGTATAAAAAGGTGACTGGAGCTACTGACTTTTTGCACATATACTTGTTCTGACATCATCTGAGCGTTCACCTGCTCCATTGCAGCAAGGCTTTCATAGTCTGCAACCCAACGAAGGGTTGTCATATCGCTAAAGCTGTCCATAAACACGTTAACAGGTGGGAGCCCTTCGAACTTCTTTACATAGTCGGCAATTTCGGTGGCAAAGCCCATGGCTTCAATAAATTTTCCGGTAAAACCCGAGCTTTTCTCATCCATCTTACAATTTTTCAATCCTCCGTTTTTATAGGTTCAAAGACCAAAAGAGAAGGCTCTCAACCATGGACTTTGATGCCCCCATAAAAGTATGACCTTCCTGGAGGCCAAACTTGAAAAATTAAGCACTCCCTTTTTCAAAAGCCGTCTCATATTAATTCTTCCAGCAGGCTGTTAGACGGAACAAGCAGGGTCTATGGATATCCCGATAGAGAAATAGATCGTGAGAGGGGTAATCAACTCAGCTGAAGTTGATTTGAAGTTAAGAACACCGATGGCAGCTACCGATAACCGTCTTAAATTTCGGAGCATCGAGGATGATCTAACTTAAATCTTAAGTCTATGTCAACATAAAGGGCAAAATCATCATGCCGGCAATAGTGGGAATACAGATCAGATTCAGCATTTCCTTTGAATGACGGTTTTACATATTCGGGTGCCGGCTGGAAAAAGTGCCTTATTATCCGAACGGCTTCATACGAAATTGAAAAAAGATGACAGATGGGATAATCGGACTCGTTTAGTTTGGGGTTTACAACCCTGGGTGATAATGTTAAAAAATTGCTGAACTTTTTCTGATTGCAGCTCTGTTAGCTCTTCTCCTCCGAAGTCAGCATAGAATTTGTTAATGATCCTCCTGTAGGCACATACGGTATTTTTTTTCGAATATGTAACGTGGTAATCGATCCAAATTTTTGCTGCTTAATAGATTTTCATGGTTTACTTCCTTTTGGTTTTTGGGTTCGATATTGGCATCCGAAATTGGGTAAGCATAAAGTATCCATATCGTATCTGCAATTATTTTTAGCCAGTTTGATGGTTGGGCATCCGCTAACAATAATTATGACACGTTGAGCTTCATTATTGGGATATCATTTACATATCCAAAGTTTGGGAAAATTTGTGATAATTCGAGATATCAAATCTTTTTTAGGGAGGGAATATGCATTCTCCGCTGAAACGTAGATTATTTGTCTCTATCGTGTGTTCACTCTTCTTGCTTGTTTACAGTTTCACATCCAATTCTATGACAATTGGTTTGGCGGATGTACCTCTGACAAAGGCTACCCCGGAGTCTCAAGGTTTAAGCGGTACAAGATTGAAAAAGGCAGTTATCAAGATCAATAATGGAGATTACGGTAAAATACATTCTCTATTAATAACACGGAACAACTATCTGGTGCTTGAAAATTATTTTGAAGGATATGATCGTGATGACCTGCACAAAATTAATTCAGCTACGAAGAGCATAACATCTGCATTGATTGGTATAGCAATTAAACAGGGAAAGATTAATGGTGTCCAAGCAAAGTTAATGGAGTTCTTCCCAGAGTATACTAAGCTGGAAAATTTGGAACTCTCTAAAGAGAATATTACATTAGAGAATCTTTTAGCAATGACAGCTGGTTTTAAATGGGACGAATTATCCATACCTTATACAAACCCATTAAATGATGCACGTAAAATGGCAGATAGCCCAGACCCGTTAAAATATATGCTTGATTTGCCGATGAGTGGTTCTCACGGTAAATTTGAATATAACAGTGGTTGTACCACACTTTTAGGAGGCGTTTTGAAAAAGGCCTGTGGGCAATCCGCAAAAGAATTTGCTGATGATTACTTATTTAATCCTTTAGGAATCAATGACTATTTTTGGAAAACCTATTCGAATGGAACCATCAATACAGGCTGGGGTTTACTCATGCGGCCGATAGACATGGCTCGCTTTGGTATCCTTTTCCTAAATGATGGTAGATGGCGTGGAAATCAGATAGTTCCTAAGGAGTGGTGTCATGCTTCAACCAAAGAACACATTAAAGCTTCAAAACTAAAATTTGCTTATGGGTATCATTGGTGGAGATTTTTGAACGATGATCCCATTGTGAGCAAACTGGCCGTAAATGACGTCTACTTTGCCTTGGGCTACGGTGGACAAGAAATTGTTGTAATCCCTCATTTGCATATGGTAGTGGTTTCAACCGCTGAAAATTATTTGAACATGAGACTTTTTATAAATCTGCTTAGTGACCACATTTTTCCAGCTGTCATAGAATAAGCATTAGTGCTGGCCGTATTCCAAATTAATACATTTTTTTTTACGCACAAAGTGTCAGCATGGTGCTCAGATATTGATATTTCTCCACCTAATCGCAAATAATTCTCAATTGCAGATCTCAACTTTTTGGGAAGTTGTGATATTTCGTGCTGCACAGGTTGTCGGAGGCGTGGTTTTCTGCAAATACTCTCAATAAATCACAGGCCTTGACGGCATAATAATTCCACCATCGTTGCCGATCATGTTGCTGTGAGAAGAATACACTTTGACGATATTTCCGGTGGCATCCGGTTTAATCTTAGTTACGTGGAGATTATGAGCATTTTGATCACATACCGGTCACTAAATGATCGTTATTGGAGGACGCCTCACTATGAAACGGACAATGTTAATTGGCTTTATTTTATCAATGGCTTTTGTTTTTTCTGCCCATGCTCAGAATCAAACAGCACTTGAAAAGCGGCTTGCATATCTGAATGAAATTTCTGAAATATCTTGGACGAAGTTCGATGGAAACAACGTATATATTGGATTGAATAAGGTCTCTTCAGATTTAGAATCGATTGTGCAACGTGCAGCGGTTCTTGGAAATAAGGCATATGGCCTCGGTGTGCATGTGTGGGCAATTCGGGATACAACGAACGTCCCTTCAAAAGATTTTAAATATTACTGTATCGCTACAGCCAGAAACGGAAAGTTACAAAAAAGTGATTGTTTTTTGAAAGTTGATCGACGGTTCGAGCCAAGTCGAAGGTGAGAGCCAAAATAATTATCTGGGGATAACACAGTATGACTTTTCTTTCGAACGATCTCGATGGGATAAGCGTCAAATATCAAATTCAGTAAAAGAATTGGCATCCGGTTATAAACCTGCACTATCTCCGACTAATCGCAACTGAGCCTCAATTACATCTAATAAATAGTATCTGTAAAAATTCATGACTCTCAAGATTGCAGATACTGTAAACTTATACTCTCAGGCTAAAATTCGCACGTACCGCGCTGACAAGCAAAGATTGTCCACCCAAAGGCACGGAGATATGCAAATTATATCCCAACCCAAGAGGGCGATTCCGGAAACCGAGATTTACCCATTTTTAATTTCAAATTACCATTCATTAACGACTCAATTTGACACCCGATTCCCAGATAAGATAGGGTACATGTATCCAAAAAGTATCTGCAATATTTGACAAAAAATTGATATTTGGTAGTTTTGGCAAGTTATAGATGATTTTCAGAAGCTCTAAAACTGAGGTACAATTCCAATGCAAATGGTTCAAAATGAGTCCGCAGATCGCGTAATCTTTTTGGATAATATTCGCTACCTGATGGTAACGCTGGTAGTCGTGCTGCATTCAGCTCTGGGCTACACCAATAATGCTTCATGGTGGACAGTTAATGATGAGAATTCGATCTTTATTGATTACTTATTAGGTGTTTTGGATGTTTTTCTTATGCCTACCCTTTTTTTTATTGCAGGCTATTTCACATTACCGTCCCTGCAACAAAAGGGCAAATGGCTGTTTATCAGGGGCAAATTGAAACGCCTTGGGATTCCCTGGTTATTGGGTATTTTTTTGCTGGTTCCAATTATTAATTATATTCATTTTTATTCTCGGGGTTATCCGGCAACCTTATTGAGCCTGTGGCGCAAATTCACATTAAATTTCCAAGAAGTCCTCTCTTTACCTACTGGTTTAATCACCTCAACGGTGAAGTTCCATCAGCATCATTTTTGGTTTATCTCCCTGCTTCTTGTTTTTTTTATTGTATTTGCCTTTCTGCACGATAGTACGCGTAAGTTAATCCCAAGCATTTTTTCTTATGCAAAGCCAAAGACATCATCGCTGAAATCAATTTTGCTTATATTCTTTCTGGTCGGTTCTTTGACCACCTTGCTAACAATAGAGCAAGCGCACAAACATAAAATTTTCAATAAAAACAGTGTGATAAATTAAAATACTACTTGATTTTTTTTGCTATAAATACTACTAAACACTTAAATTTTAAAGCAGATTGCCCTAAAATAG
>Ga0209454_1000617_pt1 | contig 19204 bp, 7 predicted proteins | sample WorMetHERISLAND1_2_FD_187400 | JGI IMG/M metagenome (GOLD analysis project Ga0209454, IMG submission 187400) | Marine gutless worms symbiont microbial communities from Max Planck institute for Marine Microbiology, Germany - Olavius geniculatus... | ecosystem: Host-associated > Annelida >... | reverse complement strand
CTTTATATATACGCTTGTTTTGCTTTTTCATAAACTAGGCTAATGGATTGTGGTTTATTTGGTTTTATGGCGTTGGAATTTTGCTCACTAACTTGTATTGATTAGCCTTATTTTTATATCAATGTATAAAATTAATTAAAATTAGCTACAAATGGTGTATGGTATTATATGCGTTGAATATGGAGTTGACAGCGTAGTCACGAAATGCATGCATCCTGCAGCATTTTTAATGCAAAAAGTAATTTTATCGCAAAAAATAGGCTACCTTTTGTCTTCGCCGGTAACTTAATTAATCAACTAGTAACAAAATTTTAATTATGGGTTTACAAAATGAACTTTGTCGATTCAAAACCGTGTATCGTTTACAAAATATCCATTTTACTTATTTTTAGCGGAAATAGACGAGTATGTTGTATCTGTTAGTACGTACCTAAATATGACTTCCGCAGAGAAACGATGCGATTTTGACTAAATACTTTTAAAAGCTATCGATCGTCTCTGATAATTCTGGTACTAATTTTTTTAGATTTATATAACTATGTTATACAAGCCAAATATAATATTTTTTCATAGCTGATGAGCGCAAAGGAAGTGAGCCCTCTTTGAAACAAGCTGTGGGCAACGCAGCCAATTGCGCAGGTTAGGCCTATCGTCAATCAATCACTCAATCGACTAACCAATTAATTGATCTGAATCTTTAGTCTTTACTGTGTGGTTCACTGACAATAATAAGCCAAAATTATGACGACGAGTTCTCAGGGCATTGTTTCGAAAATGATTTATACTCCCGAGTCACCTGCATGCAGAGCAATGAATATCGTTCGTTCGATACGGATGCGTTCGTTGTCTTTCGGTGGTCGCAACTCGCTATTGCAAGCTGTGACCACCCATCGCTCAATGGCGACTATCCATTGTGCCCAATCGTCGCCTCTTGTAGCCCAAATGACGGATCAAAGTCTGGTCGGTGCTTTGGCGGCAGGTGTATACGTGCATAGGCCTACCTGTAATGCGTGGTGCCCACTCAGTGTTCTGTCATAAGCGCACATCGACGTAGGTCTATCATGTCGGCGAAGGCACTTGACGTCATGGAACTTACTGTTTCGTCTCTGACGTTGAACAATTTGGTGCTCAGAGTAAACAGGCATGGCTGTTGATTGCTAGAAATATGCTGATAACAATACTTATTGACATATATTCGTTGAACAACGTGAGGTTGCAGTAGGTTACAATATCATAATGTGTGGTGCGCGCACTTACGAAAAAGACTACGTTCGCCCGGCCAATTTCAGTTTTTCTGTATTTTTTTGTTTTCGTGTAGGCCTAAAAACGCGTACAACAGTCTGAGACGGACAAACAGACGGACGGACGGACAGACGGACGGACAGGCAAAATCAGTAATGCGGCCTATTAGAACAGCCGCATAATACTAATAATGCGTTAACCAAAATTTCCAACTTTCTCTTCCGGCCACGCCATGAGAACCAAGCTGTTATAGAATTATTATCATCGATGACGAGCGGCGATCAGTTATTCTGCAGTGAATGGCTGTTTTTGCTGGCTCCGGCTGGCCGTTTAATAGTGAGTGGTGACCTATTGCAGTTCGTCATCATCGGCCAGATGTCGCCACACGACGAAAAGCGTCGCTTGAGCCATTAACTGACGGCATTGCTCTACTAGTAGGTCCTGTAATAGCCAGCCAGTAGGTGTGCATTGTGAAATTCGTTCTGCCATTCATTGTACAAAGTCATATCAGTGAGCCATCGATCTGCACCCCGGCAGTCGTCAGTATCATCACCGACGGTAATTGTACGGCAGATCATTTGCCACACAGCTACTCACCGTCGGTGATGTGAGGTAACCGTTAACCATCGCAATATATCACAACTTAAGGAGGATTAATTTTTTTTTACTCCCAGCTTAAGATCGGCATCCGAAAGCGTTTATCGTCTATTTTGAGCTAAAATATAAAATATTTAAGCAATATTTCATGGCCTAAAGCATGCGCATACATATCAATTTGGGCATGGATGTAAAAATGTTTCTTTGTGTTTTTAAATTAAAGTTTGAAAAACATGTTTTTATGTTTAAAAATTTCTATAATTTTTTTTTCGTTTTTTTATTGTTGTGTTTTTGTTGTTGTTAAAACATAGCATAAACGTACAAAATGATATATTTGTATTTTTGCAGTCTTAGAGCAATCCCGAGACCATGATTATATAACCAACTTTATGGATTGGAAGATGAAAAAAAGCAGAGAAAGAAAAGGGGGAAAAGAAAAAGTGGAAAAACATAGAATAAAAAGGGGGGTTGATTTTTAAAAATCATCGCCTATGGCGGCTGCGGCAGCTGCATCTCCAAAGATGAGTTTTGCAGCCACAGCTGAGCACGACAGCAGCCTATCTAACATCACTGACAACAGTGAGATGTTACTGTGTTACCGCACACCGGACGACGCGACGATTTTGATAGGCCTATTGACAACGGTGATTGATGGCATTTTAACGGTGGTCATGTCCTGAACCAATATGCTGATTTTTTTCAATACAATCGACAAATATTAACGAAAAAAACTTAAGGCAAAATTGCAATCGTCCCGTTATCTAAATTATCGTTAGACTTGCCAGTGCTGTCGATTACGTCCCACGGCCTATAATAGGCGATCTGTCGATAAATTACAAGCAAACCGAAACAATCGATTAGCAGTAAGCTATAGAAAAGCCCATCAGAGTTATTTTTGTCCAAGAATAATTTTCATTCTAGTCTTATTTACGAATATTCATTTTTTTAAACAAGCGGACAAGGAGCGTAGCGACCTGTCTGCTTAATCTTTGCCATATTATCGGCCTGCGGCCTCCATTTTCGGCCTTTCGAGCCTCACCTCGGACTTCGGCCTCGATTTCGGCATGCGGCCTCAATTTTCGGCCCTTTGGGCCTCATCTCGGTCTGCGGCCAGGAATTTGGATTAAGGTGCACTGCACTTCTAAGGCCCGAAAAGTTCAAATTCGAGGCCGAAGGCCGACAACAAAGAAAAAGTTCGAATATTCATTTTCTTTTAAACAAGCGAACAGGTCGCTACGCTCCCTGCAATTCGGCGCACGAACGTGACGGTTGCAGGCAACAACATTGCCTTTAAAACTGCCGCAAATAGAAAAAAACATGGTTACGTTCGACAGCCTATATGAATTTGCCATCGCCCTATCCAGCTGTGCCGTCGCCGACTTCCTACGACGTACCGTTTAGCCACAATACATGCGTTACGGACACACAGACGACAGACAGACGACGTATCGTACCCAAGGCTCGACCTAACGGTCGACCAAAAACAGCGTCAGTAAAATTATGTAAATTTTCACGAAAGCTGAAACATACTGAACTAAGATCGTATTTCAATGCAAATGTGTGTTTATTTTTACTTTTATTAATTTTTCAACAAATTTAAAAGAGAAATGTCAGCGTTTTATTTTTTGGGGGGAGGAAATGGACGCTTTTGCACTGCTGTTTTTTGCAAAAATTTTGGGGCTACATTTACGCGACATATGCGTCTGTGGATATGTACATATCCATGAATATCCACGGAAAATCTGTGGATATGGATATGGATATAAATGGGAAATTTTATATCCACGGCAAGCCTGTGTATTTTGATATCCTCCAAGTCCAATAATGTTTTCGTTTAACTTTTATTTTTTTCTAGTTAGCCGACCATACTTAAGTAACGGTCGAGCTTATGATACGGTTGCCGTCCGTCTGTTCGTCTGTAGGCCTATGTATTGGGGGATGTTTTGTGACTAAGAGTTAGGTCGTGGACAAAAACTTTTTACACGAATAATTAGTCATCTGCTTTAAACCTAGGCACGCATAATGTCAGCGATATAAAGGTACCGACCGTAGGCCTATGTACCGTAGGCCTATGTAAGTGGGTAAAGGTAAAGGTCGTCAATTTTGTATAGCGCATCGTCGCTATGCAAATATATATAGTGCAAAACATTGTCCAATTTGGGATTAAATGGACGGGGGTAAAATGGTCGTTTTCCAACAAAAAACCCGGCCTTATCTCGGAATCGGTGAGAGTCTGAGAAATATGACCAACATTACTATTAATTACTAATAGGAAGTGGGCCAGTGGCATGTGCCCTTTCAGATGAAATGAATATCATCGACCTTAAATGACCTTGAAGAAAGTTGAAGGTCACTGACAACCAGTACGGTCGGTTATTTTAGCGACAGCTAGACTTTTTGTTTTTCATTTACTTTGTTTTAATTTTTAGTCAGCTGTCGTTCGCATAATTATTTCAGTTAGAGTTCTCATTTTCGTGCACAATAATCAGCCAAAATTAATCATTTTTTGCTTTCGTTCTTCTTCGGGAAAACCGCCCCGAAGCCTACGATATACGTGCAAGCGCTGCACGTGAGAGAAAGCGCACCAACAATGTACCGTAGGCCCATGTAAGCTACGTGTATAAAGGCGTAACAGTCTGTTTTATTACCGCTCCATGCATCACTGGCGCATTGTTGGCGACGACTCGCTTCGTCTCGCCGCCAGCAACATTTTATGACCATGATGAGCCAGCGCAGCGAGAAAACAATTAGGCCTATTTGCTCTAAAGAAGTAGTTAACATGGACAACAGCTGTACCGGTTACTGCTGCTGCTACTGCGGCTGACACACGACCTTATGCTGTTGTGAGATCCAGCTACGCTTTCTAACTTATCTCCGCATTACCGAAACAAAGAACAAAGATAAATTATAACGAACGAACTGTGTCTGGTGGCGGCAGATGTCACCATTGGCTCATCATCGGTCACTCGTAAATTTGTCATCGCTAGGCCTACAGATCTGTCGACCCTACTTCGCTTTACTATCACCAAAGCGGGTCCGTTGTCGCGGCCGATTACTCGAATATACGACACGCTTTTATCACATCACATCAATGGACGCTGCGATCATATCGGGACAGGTTAAGTGGATCAAGGTGTGAGAGAGTTTGACGGAAGATGAGATTTATCATTCGTGATTGCTAATTGCCAACCTGTTGCACATCATCTGAAAAAAAGATGAACCGACCTAGATATGTCACGTCACGTGTCGCCTAGGCCTATCTGTAGCGTGTAAAGTTTATCAAAGAGACACACGCATCACTCGTCATGATTTGCTAACTTCGTATCACCTTGTGCAAGTCTGAAAACGCACACAAAAACAGCTTGTGAGGTGGTCGAAAACGCCGATTTTCAGTTTTAGCAATGATAAGGCCAACATTATTATCGGCATTATAGCCTATCAAACGCTACAATCTACGCTACGTAGATGATGGATGCAGACAAAAACTTTGCGTTGAAAATTGCGGCCAAACCGCTGCAGAGAGCGACATGGTTATTATTGACAGCTTATAAAAACTCGTCATCGCCTTATCCAATAATACCATCGCCGAACTCTTACAACATACCGTTTAGCCACAATCCATACGTAACAGACAAACATACAGACGGACGGACAACAGCTTGTGCCATAGGCACGACCCTCAGTACGGCTCTGCACCTGGCTATTTGGCCTCAGATCTTCAGCGCGTGTCACACCTCTACACACGTCGACGACTGCGCTCTTCGACTACGTTATCGCTGGTCTCTCCACGCACTGTGCGTTCTACTATTGGCGACCGCACCTTTCCAGCGACTGATGCATCGGTCTGGAACAGTTTGCTAAAGTCAGTTCGGTCATCGCCGTTGTTGCAAGTTTTCCGCAGCAGACTGAAAACCGAACTTTTTGACCGGTCTTACAGCTATGACTAAGAACGTCTCATTGCATTGATTACTGTTACGTGACTTCACTGTTTAAGCTTATTGTTATACGTGTCCTTGTAGTCTTAGGGCTTGCAGCGTCAAAAAGGGGTGTGGTTATTTTACCGATTTTGGCTCGTCTAGCGTAAAAACAGTTGCAGAATAGGCATAGACATGCTGCTTATCATAACAAGTACCGATGACAAGCTTTTCAGCGGTATCAACATCAATAACCCTGAATGACCTTAAGTGTTTTTGCGATTTTCGGCTGCAGTGCACACTTCAAGGGTGAATTGCGACAAAATGGCTGAAAATAGACCAAGACAGTCTGCGAACAGGAACTGCTAAGGCTTTGCTCAAAAGTCAAATTACTTGTTTTCAACCGATAAAGTCGCCAACTGGCCGTATCCCAGAAACAGTGAGAGCTAGCTAAGATTGCGATTGATCACTTTCCGATGACACGAAAACTATGAACCTGGGATGACCTTGAAGGGTCATTACGCAGTCTGCTATGCCATACAGTCGTGCGGTATTGTGGTTAAACGGTAGGTCGTACAGGGTCGGCGATGGTACCGTTAGATACGAGTTTCTATGTGCGCGGAATTACCGTATCACATAATCGTTTCCTAGCGTTGATTGTAGCGCTTGATATAGGCCTACCTACCATTATGCTTGGGACTGCAGTCACTCTGGAAAATCGCTTTTTTCCGCTACTGGAAATCGGCTGCTAACCTTCGCATAAGCTTGTAGGCGATACGGTCGGCCCACCCTAGCCACAGCTGGGCTTCTTAATTGTTTTCTGTAACAACATTCATATTTCTCATGTGTACATGCAGCATAATTTGTGCAGTGTAAGTACTCAGAGTGTATATAGGCATTGTCACTCGGGCCGAGACTAAATTAATACCATTAGAGCGACACAAACGGCGGTGCGGTCGGCCTACCCTAGCGTAGCGGACGTGTCACAGACTTTGTCGTAACCAGTGGCGTAGCCAGGATCTAGTTGTAGTGGGAGCACTTGAGGGGTGATGTATGGGGAGGGGTGTCCCCTATCCACAGGGAAAAGGTCTGGGGAGGCGGCTGTCCTCCCTTCGCAAAAAAAGTTTTTGGATTTTTTTTCGTGAAAATGACGTGTTTTGGTGCATTTTTGGCACTATTTTGAGTAACTGAGTATAGCTCCTAGGGGGCACGTGCCCCCCAGTGCCATCCCCCATACATGGCTACGCTAGACTGCTATTGGCCACAACCATCTTGACATATCGACTTTTACCGAAACTTTTGCGCTGGGAAGTTTCGGTGGAAGTCGGCGTAATGGAACTTCGATATCGGCTCACTCTGTAGTCCGTAATCGTAAACCACTCGGTTACGTCCATAGTCCGACTTGGTTGCTTACTTACAGTTAGGTGGGTTGGTCGGACGGTTGTTGACATTGACAGGTTGTTGACGATTATTTTCGTCATAGTCGGAGAGAAATTATTTCTGCGTTGTCGAGTGTCGATTAGTGATAATAGAGGTTGAATTTCTTACACAAAACGATGCTACGGATATCTGCGATACTATGTGTCTTAACTACGTTTGCAGTTACTTTTGCAGTGTCACGTGAGTAGATTTCTTTTGTTGTTGCTAGTGATGATTCGATATATCGAAAATATCGAGGTAAAAGGTTATCAACCTGTCCTCAAATTTTTGTCATTTAAAAAGCGTTTTTGCAAAGATTTACGTCTTATGAGTTATTATCTGTAATAAAGTGGTTGGGTTTATGTTATTTTTTGTTGAGGGAGATTTTTTTACAGTAAAACAGCAAGAATTGGCGTAGACATGGCATTATGCCTTTCGATAGCCAATGCGACGTCGTGTATAATTTTAGCGAAATTCTGTTCGATGTAACGTACTAAACGTACCTTTTTTGATGGTTCAGCGTTGAAGTCTTTGATTTAATTGTATTAACTTGGCATCGTTTGAGTTTTTATGCAAGCGAAACAGAATTTGTCGGCACTCTGTTTCTGTGCGCTTCAACATGCCGAATTGTTCTCTAATCGCTCCTTTAATCAGATTCGGTGATCTGCCAGTTTAAAGCCACTTTTCTTCGCTTTGTCAACATTTCCACCACTTCAGAAACTTCCGTATGCTAGTCTGTCTTACGTTTAATGTATTCGAAATGAATCCTTAGTTAGAATTAATATTACCTAATTTTATAATAATCTTCTTTTGCTCCTTTGTCAATTCTTTGCCTGCCGTATCCACCGCACTTCAATCGGTTCGTTTGTCAAAATTTTTGATTAAAATGATGTCACGAATGACGCAATGCATTTTACATGGATAAAACTTAATGACCATAGATATAAATCAGCTAGAGATGCGCTCAAATTCAACATTTTACTTATTTTACTTGTGGTGCGCTTCACGACGTTCTGGCATCGTCATCGCATTATGACACACTTTTGGTCACCCGCTGTAGATAAAGTGCAGAAGATGATTCTGTATGTTGACACGTACGGTCATGTGCATTTGTGATTATTCCCATTTTCTTATACATTGTGGTTCATTGCAGTCAGCAACTGTTTGCTATTTATTTTGCATTTTGCTGGGTTGTTCATGTGATGTGATGATGTGATTACTTGACAGTGCAGACATTGTGTGTTCGTTGCAGAAGCTGATAATGATATTGTTCAGCCAGCAAATGATACGGTTAAGTTGAACTGCACTCTGCCTCAGAATGACACCATAACATGGCTTTACAATGGCGAGAAGATTGATAAAAAACTAGAACAAGAAAATCAGCTTGAAATAACAGTTGGTGAGTTTTTATAGCCATGGGTTTATGTGTGGACAAGCTACCCGGTACTAATTTTCTGAGTAGTTTTTATGTACCCTGGTAGTTTGTTTATTTGCATATTGAACATAAATTGCTTAAATGCCATTCTTTGTTACCTTGTATTTGGTAATTTTTGATACTTTTTGTTAGCGTTGTTAGTGATTATTCTGATTTCGATTCAATTTCAAATCGATTCTGGCCAAAAAATGATTTCGAATTGATTCGATCCTAGGCGTCAGTTAAACGGTGTGATAAAATTTTCTCAACCATATAGATGCTATACCAAACTTTTTGTGCGGCAGCAAAAGTGGGCATAGTGAAAAGTAGACACGATAGAGTCATGCTAAGTTAATTTTTACTGCATAAACAGAAAAATGTGTACAAAATTACAAAAATTTCCATCACATATAAATTACAAAACAAATCTACATCCGGTTACGTAGACTGCTTAAATTACGCAAACTTGAACTTGACTAATTAAGTAAGTAAGTGAGTATGGTGATTTATATAGTGCACCTAAAAAGACTTCTGCTCATGACCACGCCATATCCATAATTACAATTGAAGGCCTTGGTTGCCTACAAAACGGGTTTGCTAAAACCGCTGCGAATTGTTGGCGTGGCCTTTTACAGAGTATTCCAGAGATCATTCACTTCATGGCAGCAGGCATCAACAGTAGGCTTGTTCATAGCAACTGCTCTTACAGACTGTGCCACTGTCAAGTAATTAGGCATTCTATATAGACGGCCATTGACGCTGTGTTCGCCAGCAATGTGTGAATGTAAACTGAAGCAACCACAACCGCGCCCTTCCTGCAGTCGCACTACAGCCGAGCAGCGGTTACCCAATGCTCGTGGACGGATAAAAGGCAAGTGGTGTCGCCGGAGCTGCACTGTGTGAATGTGTGATTGTATCTCATCACAGCATGGAAGCGTGAATGAGCAAAATGCTGCAATGGACAAAAATCGTTTTGGTGGTGGACGGAAATCGCAATTTTGATCTGATTCGATTTCGAGCAAAAATCGCGATTTTCGATTTCGAATCGAATATTGAAACAAAACTACTTTTTGTTCTCATATCAAACTTCTGGTTTGCAGTTTTTTTGCAACCAACTCTTAAGATGTTCTTTTCAGGAAAGTAAAGATTTTTTCGCTCTTGTTATTTATTTTATTTTGCATTTATTTGATATTTGATATTTTCTGCAGGTCATGAAAGCTCTGGTAGATACAGATGCATGGTTGGTAGTTTGGTGGAGGATTTTACAGTATATGGTGTGTACATAGTTTTGTGTCTTTGGTTACTTACATGTACATATTGATTTTGTAATCATGCTCTTTTTTTCTTTTGATGGTTTATATAAACCAAAACCTGGTGAAATGCAGGTACTGTGTGCTGTGCATGTGTCCTGTGAAAATTTCACTGACTAATAATGACAATTGTTATTGGTCATATGATAGTAGCAGTGGAAGAAATGTTCTACTGGTGACATCGTCAGTGATTTTACATTAAATTGCAAATTTGCCTTAAGGTGTATCAGTGAAAGAATTTTGAAAATTATTCAGTATTTGGTGATGGTGCAGTTATGACAGAAATTTGGTATCTGACTTTGTTGATTTGCAGCGTATAATGTTTAGGGACCAACCGAATTCACGGGAAAAAATGCATGATTTCACGGCAGAATTTTTAAAATGTATCAAATTTCACAGAAAATTCACCGAAAAAGTTTTGCAAATTCACGGGAAATTCACGGGCCCCACAGACGTTATTTCGAGGTGCTGTGCTATTGCAAATGAAGAAATTTCAGAACAACGAATATTTACTACGCTAAGTCAGTACTCAAGACAGTCAATGTCAACTACTTAGTGCTGAAGTGTGACATGTAGCAAACAGCAACATCCGTACAAAAGCTGCTGATAACACTCTGGAATTGTCATAAATTAAACTAAAAGCGCTAAAATTCACGAAAAATCACGGATTTCACGGAAATCGGCGTTCTTCACGGAAGAAGGCCAATTTCACGGAAAATGTCACGGCCGTGAAATCGTGAATTAAGTTGGTCCTTAATAATGTTACATACATGTAATGACCATGAATGTGTACATGTGGCAGCTTCTCCAAAGGTGCAGCAGTTCAGCAAGTCGAAGAACGTGATCGAGGATGACCCGTTTCAGGTGGAATGCATTGCTTGGGGAACGAGGCCTCTGTCGGTGATATGGACCTTCAAGGGCCAGACCGTCATTGCCGATGGAGAGCGTGTGATACTGAGGAATAATACGGGCAGTGGTCATCTGTTGGTGAACTCAACATTGAGAATACAGAGTGTGCAGTACGAGGATGGAGGAGACTATGTTTGTGTGGCAGAGAATGAGCACGGCAACGGCACAGCCACGATCACCATACATGTCAAAGGTACGGTAGCTGACTTTAGTCTTGTCTTATCATCTTGCTGCCCATTGCTCTGTTATTACTATACAATTCGACAAAACCCTTGGTATAACAAGAAAGCCAGCTGTCTCTAGGAGAAAGTGATGCATTCTGCCAGAGATTTTTGGTCCTTTTGCTACCTCATCAGTATTTCTCTTTTTGTCCAAATTCCAAAGCCAAGATATAGCAGCACAAAAACAATTTGACATAAAATGACCATTCAGCATACTGTTAAATTTCTGGCCGGTGTCTGTGGTTTATCCAGCAATTAGAGTATCTGTCGTGTTTTACTGTTTTTGCCACTTGCATCTCGGTACGTAATCTGCATTGATGCTTGTATACATTGGCAGACAAGCTGGCGGCTCTGTGGCCATTCCTCGGTATCTGTGCCGAGGTTGTGATACTTTGCACTATCATCTTTATCTATGAGAAACGTCGCAACAAGCGCTTGGAAGAAGAGGCTTCACGCGAGGAGGCTGATCATTTGTGAGTTGAACAACATTATTACTGTTGTTGTTGCTGTGTTTTAAGCCAGAACAAAATCCTATGTAGTTCAAAAATTAGAAAAGGTGATCCGAAATGGTCCTCAGTACAAAAACTGTCATGCAATGAAACACTTTTACCATTTACATGGTAATTATGGGTCATCAAAAGTGGGACGGAAAACCGATGCTTGTCCATTCCACAGAATAATTTACATTCCCTGCCATTTAATTTCCACTGGCTACTGGTGTGAAGAGAGTATGGGTGCTGATTAGTGACTGAGCCATTGTTGATATAAACTGATTGAACCGCAGGCATGCCAGGCGATGCCCATCCAATGGTCAAAAGTCAAGAGCTCTCAAACAGTTACGCTTGCTGCTTATGACTACGCTGAGCTCTCTGCAGTTGTACAATGACCAGTAACGCTCAGTCTTTACCAGCTACTGCTAAATGCTAGTGAGTTTTAATGATTTTGCATTAGCGAAAGAAAGCGAGAACAAAATCTACCAGTAACAAAGAAATAACTAATTTCTTAACAGTATCTAAACAAAAAAAGAACTAAAATGAAACACTGCTAAAACTGAAGCAAAAACTAAGTCATAAGTCAAAACGAAGATCACGCTGCTTTCATTACACGATGAATGTTTCACGTGTGTGCTCTGTAAGGGGGTCACGCCCAGTTACTGTAGAATGGACAATTAGTTTCCTGGCCAGGCGGTGTAAAAGGCCTTTGAACTGGGTTTTAGTTTTCTATTGGCACTTAGATGGCAGCTGTTGCATGTGTGCAAATATCTGGTGAATTTTTACGCGTGAAAGCCGGTACTACCGTAGCACGTCTTAGCCATCGCAATTCTGTCCGTCCATTCGTTTGTCACACGGGTCGATCAGTCAAAAACGGTGCAAGCTAGGATCGCCAAATCTTCATTGTCGGCTGACTGGAAGACCACACCATGACTCAAAAAAAGTCACACTTTGTTATTTTTATATCTTCACGAATGATTAACTGATTTTCAAAATTCTTTCACTAGCACACTCTCTAAACAATTAGCAATAAATCAATTAATGAATATCCCACCAAATCTTAACCGTGTTGCTACACTACCTTGTTCATATTTGTAAAGTGTGGTGTTTATTACTGTGAGCTGACAGAATCTGGCATGTTTTCTCGAAGAAAATTTTTAATTGCTTTGATGCTGTGTAATGGAACGCTGACTTTACAATTAATAATTGGATTTTTAATTTGCCTTACATCATCAAGCAGCATTTAGTGGTGTCATTAATGATGTCACTGAAATTTATAGTTAACTAAGAGTAGATATTAATCTACAAATGCGCAAAAGGAAATTTATCTCCATAAAGTAAGCACACTGTTATAGTTATGCAAAGTTTGGGATGTTTTTTTCAGAGCCAATGGTATTTTGAGGTTGTATGACGGTCTGACTGTTGTCTCTCTGTCTGTCTGTCTGTCTGCTTATCAGCTCAATATTCTAAAATGTTAGGAACAGTGTTTGGTGAAATTTTGGAAGGCGCTGGTCGTAGCTCGAGGAGGAACTGCTTAGATTTTGTCGGCAATACAGAGTCTTTTGTGGTTTTGAGTCTCAATCCATGATTCTTTGCCATTGATAATTAGAGTATAAGGTGACAGTTTGCAGCGTAACTCAGCAAGTTTGTATGGATTTTGATGAAATTTTACAGAGGAGTGAAGAGTGGCCCAGATGCCAAACAGCCATGTTTTTGTGGTGATGTGGTTTTAGGATGCAGATCCTGAAGCTGGATTTGGGTCATATGCACATATTTTATAGTTGTTTCTGTGACGTGTGCAGGAATGCAGTGGATACAAAGCCAAACTCTGACGTCCGACAGAGAAAGTGAGGAAGTTATGTGAATATCACAGAGTGGTGCTGACATCATTAGACCAACTATATTCCTCGTTCATGGTCCCTTGCTCTCGTATAGCATTGCAAGTTGTTCCGTTTAGTTGTTTTAATGAAGTTCTTTGTACCATTTATGTGTATGATCTGATTGCAATCAGATAGCTCGGCAGTTTTTGTTTTGGTTTATTAACATTTTTATGAGTTGCTAGCATCATCAAGCTGATATCAGTTACCCTGTGTCGAAAACATAGTTCTGGAATCCCACAGTATCCAGAATTTTGTTTCTAAACATGGTAAAAATATCCCACAATTTAAGCATTTCACATGTATGCCTAAATTTTCGTAGAAATTCCAGAACTGAACAGCAGAAGTCGAGTTTGTTTGTTGTTCATGTTGTTCTAAACAAAAGAATTTTGTCCCTCTCACGTAACTAGAAGTAACTGTGGTACTGATATATTTGAACTACATTTATGTTGCTGTAATAGCTGACACATTACCGGAAGGTTCTGTGACATCTTGTAACACATACTTTTATATAATTTGAGCTGAGCATAGCTATTAGCCAAGCCCAGTGAACCAAACAAGTGAACATTCAGCGAATATTTCTATTATTTTGGTTGAATTGTCTGATTTTTACTCTTCGATGCTGGATGTCACACGTGATTCGCTGGCACATGGCAAAGTACAATTTGTTCTCAGGAAAAAGCAGAGATCAGCAGAGCCATGCAGGCCATCACCTCTGAAAGGACTTTTCTCTTAATTTTTTTTTATTCTTCAGATTTGTTTAATTTGCTGTGAAATGAAGTCTAGTATGATGGCATGATTTGAGGTTTTCTTAGTTTATTTGATCAGTTTTTGCTTAGCACTATATTGCAATTGTTGGCGGTATTTTGTTTTGGTTTATCACGTGTTTTATTACTGTTCTCACTCTTATCAGTTACTGTTTGTAGTTTAATGATGTTTCTGAGCTTTTTTATCAAACAAGCTCGCATTAACTCTGTGTATGCAATGTAGTTTTGACATATAATACTATTAATATAACAAGTGAGGATGTCAGCCAAGTGCCAGCATAACATGCGACCATCCAACCTAGCTATACGTTGCAGTGCACAGCCCTAACTCTAACCCTGAACTGAAAATTGGCACACCGGTTACTTCTGCCCTGAAGAATTTTTTTACCCCTGTCCTTCAATAGACAGCATTCTGAAATTAATGTCTGTCTGGAGGATAACAGGGAAGATTCTTAGAACTACCATTATTGTTAATTATATATGCACGGGTATAATGGAGTTCTTACAGTTTTAGGTTTAGCTCGTTTTTTGTGTTTTGTGTCTCTGTAAAGGTTAAACTTTTTGTTTTTTACTGTAAAGGTTAAACTTTGTTTTATTATTATATGTTTGTGTGCATTCTGCCTGGAAAGACCATCCTCGAAATGACCTATACAGTGTCAGGCAGGACGTAAAACCTCACTCACCTAAGAATTTTTACACCAAGTTTCGTTTTTTATGCCTTGTTGTTTTTCAGAAATCCTGAGGGACACGTGGATGGATATACAGAGGAGACCAATGTTGCAGCCTAATAAGTATGGCCCACAGTTTTCCACCGAAAATTTTTTATCAGATTCTGTGGGCCAGTTTGCAAAATTCCGCAGCTTACCACAACGAAATTGTCCAAATTCCATGGCTCATTACGGCTTTCTGTTTGTGAGTAAATTCAGCTATGTTCAGTTCATAAAATTCCATTATTAAAGGCTCTCATTGTGCTCAGTTATGCTAGCAACAGACAAAGAAAATTATTTATCTTTTAAAGTGCAATCTGTCAAGTTGCGTTGTGTTTGCTTCATGCGATTTTGCCATATTGCACACATGTATCTGTGTGATAGTTAGTATGGCCCAAACTTTTAGGCAGTTTAGTTTGATTTTTTTCAGTCACATTCTGTGATAAAATTACGTCATCAAGCTAACGATCATACTAATCTTTGGTAATTTCTTAACTTCTGCAAAATTTTGCGGAAAAGGGCAAATTCCGCGACCTGCAGAGAACTGGGTCCTACTAATAAGATGTTTGCATAACAGGTTAATTAATGTGTGTGTGCCATTGTCATATGACAAACAGTGCTGGTCAGCTGTTGTTGAAGATTACTGTGATGATATGGCATTGTGCAGAGTTGATTGTCAGATAGAGCATGTCTCCATAACTGTTAGCTGCTGGAAAGTTCGATGATGTTAACTTGTCAACTGTCCAATCTCTGTCTGACTGTCTGCCACTAATCAGTTGATTCAGCACACACAGGCAGACGGGACTCGTCTCTGAAAAAATTGTTTTTTTTACCATAGTCTTTGAGAAATTAGATTCGACTGGCAAAAAATGTTAATATTTTTGAGCTTTGCTTTTTCTGCATAGCTGCTGTATGCTAAAGAAATTCTACCATAGAAGTTTTGGTCAACTTTTTTTTATTGTATTTTAGTTGGTCGTATGTCATTTCAGTTATTTAAAGTCAGACTATGTCTCATGGGCAATTAACATGTATCTGTGTGATAGCTTGCCCATATAATGCGCACTGTAATTACTGATATTTACCATGTGTCTCTTGTGATGCTTATGTTACTTTGGACACTGATTGTTTGCTACATGTACCCTCCTGTGAATTTGTGTCAAAGCTTGGAGAGTTCGTGTAGTGAATGATAATCGAATAGTAACATATATTAATAATATTATGCTTCTTTTGCACTGTGCAATTGTAGTTTTCGTTTTGTTAAAGAAATATTCGCTTTGGTTTAATTTCAGACAGATGATAGAGATGATGTATTTGCATATGATATGGACTTTATATCTGCGTCACTTTTTCTCGTGCTTAAACGTGTATATTTTCCATAAAAATGTGGCAGTTTTTTTCGTTTGTTATTAATTTTAAGATAAGAAAATGTATCTGTCAAACTTCCAGCTACTTATTTCACAAAGAATTTTTATTTTAAAAACATTGATCTGCCACATTTTGTCGACCATAGTGTATGTTTGTACTATATGTGGTGCATAAAATACCATTAATTTTGATGCCAGCTGCATCCCATGTTGATGCCAGTCTCTAACATAATCCGGGTACTATACAAGTACCAAGCAAGTTGACACTGTTTCAATAAAATCTGGGTTTTTAATACAATCTGTTTTTCTGTTACAAGTAGGTCATTATTTTATTTTAGTAGAAGCTGGGGACTTGATGTAGAAGTTTTATGGTACCAGCATTTTGCTGCCTTGTACCGGGACATGCAGCGCTTGTCTGTGATGTATGGTGGGTGTATGTAAATACATGTCAGGATCTAGTTGTTTGAGAAATAGTATGCATTTCAACAGAGCACTGTTGTGTTATGCTATCAGTATAGTTGCATCTTCGTTGTATACTGATTACATCGTATGTGCCTGCTTCATTTTCTGCAGCCAGATTTTGGTGTTTTTTTGCTGCCATGCCAAAGCCAGCTAGAATTTCTATTTTCAGTTAGGCTATTGCAGTTTTTTGTTGTTGAGTAAAATTAAATGTATTGTTTGGAGGCGCCCTAACATAGAGGTATCATTCTGGTCAACTTGATGACTGTTTCTTCAGTTCTTGTCTGTTCAAGGTGCTCTGATATAAATGACTGATTATTTCCAGCAGTGGGTCTGAATATATTTTAGTTGTCTCGTCAGTTTTCACGTAAGTACTGAATTAGTAACACAAGGCATTAATTGACAAAAAACACTACACAAGCAGATTATAGCCGGGCAGGGCTCTAAGCCACAGCAGGGAATGGGGTTGAATCCCTTCGTAGCCCTCTTAGTTTACCCACCCACCACTGCTGTTACATATAATTAGTGTAATTTAACATTTCATACTTATTTACTATAGCTATCCAGCTTGACGTTATATATTCGTTATAATTGTCAGCTAGTGTTGACACTGATGCAGTATTACTGACACGCCCAGTAGCCAGCAGTGACTCTGTGCTTCATCAACGGTACTAGTGCTATAGTGGTTTGTTCTACTGTTCAACGTGCATTTTAGTGCAGCCACTTTATCTAATGTTGTCATTGTTTTAATACTGTTAAATTATTGTGATCATTACAGGTATATATTTAACTTAAATATATACCTGTAATGGTCACAGTTTGATGGCAGAATAGCAGGACAGATGCTGGTGTTATTGGCTTGCTTCAATGGTGTGTTTGTTCATGACTACTGTACTTTCCGTTTATAATAGTGTGTGCATGTTTAGGTCAACTCCTCGGAGTCAGCCTATTAAAGCTAGTTTTAATGTCCGTCCATCTGTATTATGTTACAGGCAAGCGGACGTAAGTACGCAGAAAGTTTTTTTCGATTCGAACGAAATTTGGTCTGTGGCTAGAAGTCATTGAGTGATACCTGATGGCATACCGTGTGACCTGATTCGAGGTCAAGATCGTAAGACCTATAAAGTTGGGAATTCTTCCTTTTTGAAATGGATCTCCTGCACCATTTGCAATGTGACTACTGATTCTTAAACTAGAGCACCATATCTAAATCTGTCCGGGCCATATTTTCGATATTTGGCTTAGTTTTTTTCGTGTCACGTGACTTTATTTTAAACTTGAAAGTAAATTATGGTGTGGCGAGATCACTTCTGCACAGAGCTAATTTTTCTGATTTCCCAATTTACAATAATTGTTGTGTTTTGTGAATGTTTTGTTAAATGCTTGTTTAAGCAGTTACATTGGCTATACCTTATCCAGTGACACTGCATATGTGGTGACTGAATTTTAAAATTTTAAAGTCTGTTGATACACGTTATGTAGTTAATCCCTCCAGTATCCAGCGCTCCTGATCACTAGTTACATTTTGACACTAATGGCGCAGTGTGTAAAAATTCGCTTTTATGTTTATGTTTAATTTCATGTTCATGTAATTGCTGCAATAAACGTAATAAATATGACATTACGCTGTTCTGTAATCTTCTGTATTTCCTGCAGTGCGGGTAATAGGTTATGGGCCTAGTGCCGACATAGTATGCGGCCGTCCGCCGAATTATTCGTACTCTCCAACTGCACTTAGTAACACCTGACTCTGACCTTTGACCTTTTGGGCGGAAAACTGGCACACCGGTTATTCCTGTCATGGGGAACGTTCACACTAATTTTGGTTTTTCGGCGCATTTTAGTTTTTTTCAATTAGAAGCCCGCACGGGACGGACGGAGGGACAAGACACGCAGTTCAGCCTGTTTGGACGACCGCACAATAAAGCGATCATCACACGTTGGCAGCAGTTAATGGCCACCTGCTGATAGGCCCGTCGAGAGGGTGGAGTAGGGTGTAAGCTACCCCGGCCCCGCGACGTTTGGGGTCCCCGCCGTCGCTCAGAAATAAAGTAAACCAGAGTGCTCCATTTTGACCTAGTTGCATATGCGTAACCAGGGAGTGCAAGGGTGCATGTGCAGTGCACCCCCAGAACCCATAAATATGCAAATTTGCAGTAAAGCTAACGTTTTAGAGCTTTTTCACGGCCAAAAACGTCTACTGCCGGGGCCTAGCCTCGGACCCCACTGGGGAACCTTAGGCTTACAGCGCTTCCCCTGATCTCTTAGGATAGAGTATGACATCGCTGTTTTATCTCCAAACGCCCCGCCCCCACCTTTGGCCTTCGGCCTCGATTTTCGGCCCTTCAGGCCTCAAACCGCCCCTCCCAACTCCAATTTTTGACTAAGCATGTGTCGCACGATTGACTAGGCCTTCTAGGCCTTCTACTCCGAGCTCATCCATGGAGCTCGGTGGCCGAGTGGTTAGAGTGTTGGACTCAGGTCAACTTCACCAGAGCGAGAGGTCTTGGGTT
>Ga0209454_1000615_pt1 | contig 19222 bp, 12 predicted proteins | sample WorMetHERISLAND1_2_FD_187400 | JGI IMG/M metagenome (GOLD analysis project Ga0209454, IMG submission 187400) | Marine gutless worms symbiont microbial communities from Max Planck institute for Marine Microbiology, Germany - Olavius geniculatus... | ecosystem: Host-associated > Annelida >... | reverse complement strand
ATTTCCGGTGGCAGCCGTCTACATTACTGCAAAATTTTATTCATCTTTGTCAATCGGCGGCTGAGTTATTGCTGTTTGTGCAAAAATTTAAGATTGCGGCCGCCACCATTTTGGATTTAATTTTTGTTCAATATTTTGGCATGCGTGTATGTAGGACCTCAAATGTAATATTCGTGCCAAATTTTGTGCAAATACGTGCAATAATAAACATCTTATGAGCGATGAATTAAATTCAAAATGGCGGCTGCTGCCATGTTGAATTTATTATTTTTTGCTCATTTTGGTCAAACATCCCATTAACGGTAGCAGCCCTCTACATTGCTGCAAAATTTCATTCATCTACGTCAATCGGCGGCCAAGTTATTGCTGCTTGTACAAAAATCCAAGATGGCGGCAAAATCCAAGATGGCGGCCGCCGCCATCTTGGATTTTATTTTTGTTTAATCTTTTGGCATACCTACATGTAGGACCTCTAGCATAATACACATGCCAAATTTTGTGCAAATATGTGCAATAATAAATGAGTTATGAGCGATAGATGAAATTCAAAATGGCTGCTCTCTTGAATTTATTATTTTTGTCCATTTTGGTCAAATGGTCTATTTCCGGTGGCACCCGTCTACATTACTGCAAAATTTCATCCGTCTACGTCAATCGGCTGTTGAGTTATTGCTGTTTGTGCAAAAATCCAAGATGGCGGTTGCCGCCATTTTGAATTATAATTTTGTAATGCTGGACCACCCACGAAGTCCATTCGTGCACCTGAAATTGCTTTTCAAATTTCGTGTTGATCGAGTGCGTACTTTTCGAGATATCACGATTTGAAAATTTAGCAAATTTGGCTTAAAATGCCTCTTCAGGCCTCCAAAAATCATTTTTTGGGGGAGTTTTGGCCCCCCAACATGATTTTTTATCATCAAGACCCTCAAAAGGCCCTACCTTACGTGGAAACACACGTTTTGAGCCATTTTGGTGTGACCTGTAGGCGTGAGCAAGAATACAAAAAAGGATAGAACACAAAAAGTAACGGAAAATGCCCATCAACCAAATTTTGCATGTAGGGTCGTATCCCAGATATCTTTCTTGGTTTCAAGTTTCATTAAGATCGGTTGAAAAATGTGGGAGCTGTGGGGGTCGAAATTTCGGCCTTCTCATTGACTTGGCACGTCGCTTATACAACAGCTTGTTGCTATCGCACAAGCTGTGATAGGATATCTGATGAAGATTTTGCTTGTATGGTGTTGGTTTAACAGTTTGAACTTTGTCAGTTCTGACTACACAGTTTGTGTACTGCATCATCATCCTCACTTTTGCTTTAGTTTGCGAAAGATAACATCAACCAGAGGTTGAATTGTGCACTTTTCGGTCTTCTGACTAGTACAAAAAATAATTGAAATTAATGGAATCATTTCTATTAATTTTTAAAGATTGACTACAGATATAGTTTCATGCTATTTAGGGGTGGGAAGGCAATTTTGCCCCACCCTCCCCTGGCCATGACGCCGCTGATGATTATGTATGATAACTTGTGGGTATTTGTAGACCCAATCAACACTTTTCACAGCACCTACAAGACCGACAATGAGCCGATACGACTGAGTTACCACGGCAACGTCCACTACAACTCGGTGGTGGATCCCCGCAAGGCTACCATTGGTGTTGGTCTAGGTCTTCCCGGCCTTCAGCCTGGGGTACGTAGTGCTGGCTGCATGCTAGCCATCCGTACATAGTAACAGGAGGCCTTGTGTTTTCGCTTCATTTCTTTTTTTTATTTTTTCGCTTCTTTGAAACTGGACAGCGGACCAAGACCAGAATTGGGGGGAAAGACAAGCTCTACCTGGAAGAAATTGAGGCCAAATCTTAGCGAGATTGGTTGAGGGGTTTTGGAGGGAGGGGTGGTTAACCACATCTATAATTAACGGCTTGATAAATCAGCAGTCATGAACCAAGACAGTCAGACTCGGCACCCTGCCTCGGATTTCTGATGAAATGCTAAAAATTGGTAAAGTTGTGTCTTATAACTTAGAAATCTTGGATATGAGTAACTGATTGAAAGTTGGCAGTGCAGTGTGTTTGGCAATGGAGTATTCATATTTGATGAATATATTAGTCCATCTTATCAACTGCCACCCACCTAAGATTTAACAGTTAAGAAGGTTAAAGGTCATATTGTATAGTTCTTAATGGTAGCCTATCACGGAGCTGTGGAACATTCAGAGAGGCTGATTTATCTATCCCCATGGTTCCTACAGGTCACAGAAAAACTGGAAAAGGTCAGGGAATTTGTGTGGTCAGGGAAAGGTCAGGGAAAAATATTTTTTTGAAAAGTCAGGGAAAATGATCTTGGATCATGCAGACTGCAGATTTCTGTGATTTTTTGTGTCTCCAAATATTTAAAAACAGGCAAATTTGCGGCTTTCATTGAACATACTAAAGCTAGTCTAAGTGTTTCAGCTTCAGGAGGCTTCATTGTTTGTATATTGCTTTATTAATACTGTTTCATTACCTTTTGATATAGTGTACCATTTCTGACATTTGTGCGATAGGTTATTGTTTCGATAATGTCAGGGAAATTGTCATTTCATGGCTGGAAAAGTCAGCTACAGAAGACCTCTAAGAACCCTGATCTCAGAGAGGTGGAAGGCTGAGTTGACCTTTAGTCAAACCCACAACCTTCCCATCACAACTCCAGTGTTTTAATTGTTATGCCAGGATGCCACCAAGCCAAGTTTGTGATGAACAACTTGTAATGTGTTATTTCTATGAGCTATTTTGTACTTGTATGATACCTGATAGACTGGTGTTAATGATGATAATGGTGGTGATGACGATTGTAGCTAGCTGATAAGAACCTGATTCGTGATGCTCTGAGACAGTCCGAGGACTGCCAGATTGAGCAGGTGATGTGCTCCTGGCTTTCACTTATTACGTTGAGATGTTTTTTTTCTGATTTCATGCTACAGCTGTGCAGCAGTATTTTGTTTCATAGTTTGGCATGAATATAGTTTACTGTGTTCCTGCCAGTTTTGTTGTCATTAGTAATGGACACTTTGTTACAAGTGCTAATTTCACAAGAGTTTGTACGATAAATAAGAACCAACAGTTCAACCTGGTTCTGGATCTAGCATGGCATTATGATGTATGACATGGAAGAACCTGCCTGGCTAGGTTTCTCTTTAAAAATGCACAACCTGGGGGTTTTTGTGTTTGCATTTTCAGTTAAACTTTCGTTTTTTAAAAAAGACCAAATTTGATTATGGGTTTTCATGGGTTTTTATAGATATTATCTAGTGTCATCTGTCCAGTGTCGACATAAAATGAATAAAGCTAAACTAGCCGATCCATAGGTTTAAAAGTTCTAAAAAATTAATAAAACATGCTGTGATTATCGGAAACTGAAATTAGATTAAGTCTGGTATGGGTTTTTCGGCGAGTTATAAGGTTGTTGTGGTCAATAGAAATCGCTGTGTTTTTGGCATGTGACTGGGTGACTGAACCGTGATGTGGTGACTGCCAGCTGATTTGTAACTAGTCCGAAGGGGCGCTTGTCTGAAATTGGCTATAACTTGGTTTGCATCACCAAGGGCCACAATATCCAATGGCCGCCATGGCCAAGGTTTGCCAAAGCCGAGGATGCAATTTATTTGTATTGCTAACTCTATTGTGAATTGTAACCGTAATGCTATCTTTTAACTCTTGTGCGGTTTGGACTAGTGCCCTTTGGACGAGTGAACTGATGTATGCTAATGGTTTCGCAGACGATGTTGGAGGACAAGTTGCGTGAGACGGACTGGGAGTTGACCCAAGACACCATCGAAGAACAAGTGGCTCGTGAATCATATCTGCAGTGGCTCAAGGACCAGGAGAAATATGGCACCATGTCTAAGACATCGGTCAGTCAATGATGATGCCATGTTTTACTTCATGCTTACTACGTTTCTAATGTAGCGAAGAGGAGTATATAAGATCAGTGTAATATTGAGGACCGACCGACGACCGACCTCTATTCCTCGAAGAGCGTTCCTGGAAGAACTTCAGATGGCTTTATCTCAGCAACCAATCATTTGATCCACTTCCGATCTGGTTCTAGGGTAGGGTTGTCACAGTCAGCCAATTTAACAGTGCCATTTATATTTACGCCCTTGGCAACGAAATTTGGGACAAAGTGGCTATAATTCTGCTTCTGTAAGAGTTATTTGCACAGTCTTTGAATCTATAGGGGGTTTTCGGGGTTGGGCCGTCGAATGCTGTGAATCAAATTTTACCCCAATTTACCACTGACAATGTGAGAAAAGTGGTCAATAATTCAACTTGTATAAGATATATGTCTCGGATTTTTAATTGTAGTTGTAGCACTAGCTGTAGTAGTAGTAGTAGTAATAGGATTTCCGGTATCGGCATTTAGAATGTGCGGAGTATACATTGGATTGCTTACAATCTAAAATATTTTTTGTCGTCAACTAGTGATGACTCGATATTAGGATTTCAATTTCGATACGAGCGGTATTTTTCAAAATATCTCGATATCGATTTTTAAAAAAGTAATATGTAAGTAAATCTTACGTACGCAAAGGAATGAAATGTGAACACTGAGCAAGGTAGTATGCTTTACGTAGGTAGGCTTACTAAAAATGTGTCAGTAAATTTAATTAACCAAAAACTGTCACAAATTTCGTTGAAATACGACATCATGTTGTTAGTCTGCTTTGTTTTGTTTGCCATTTTTTCGTGTATTGTCCTTATTTTGGTAAAGCAGTGCCTAATAAGAAGCCCAGATGTTACAGTACTGACCTTCAAAGTCATCCAATATCGATGATTTTCATCTCATCTGAAAGGCATATGCAATTTTCTATTAGTGATCAGTAGCAACCTATGCCCTATCTCACACTGTTTAGCCACAATATATCCGTTACTCGCAGATGGACTGATACACGACAGCGTTGACAACCTGTGCCATAGACGCTTTACAGCATCCTGTAGCAGGTCGAAACTCAAAAACTAAGAATGACATCATGGAACGAGATTCTTTTGGTAACTATTTTGAGCAATAAATCGATGTTCAGCTATTCACTGTAAGAAATTACCGACATCAGGCTACAAGCATTAAGAAAAAAATATTCACGTTTGGCATAAAATGTAATATGTCAAAAATATCTCGATATTCAAAAAGTATCGCGATGTATCGAAAAATTTGATATTTTTTGGACCATACGATACTATACGACATCATGTATTGTACGTATCGTACAATATATCGATATCGAAAACGATATATCGATATTTTTGATATATCGAGTCATCGCTATTATCGACTATTACTCATAATAAACTAAGTTAGTAAGTGAAGTAAAACGTGAATTTGCATAGTGCATAATGTTAAAATTAACCTCTAATGCTTTACTAGCCACTAGTGACTTGCACGGTTACACATTTTGGGAACTGGGTACCCAGGTACCTAGATCTGGTTTTAAGTTTTTCGTACCTAAGGAGAAACGACTAGCAGTAGTTTGTATTACTTAGGCTGCTTTAAAAGTCTCAGATTGCGTGCTTAATTGATAGACCGGACATATCCCATTCTTACAATGATTTGCTGCATTATGGTGTGTTAGAAATTGTTTGCCTTATTATTATCGTTATTGTTTGTCTGCATTTGATTGTAGCCACGGAGTGCATGTGCAACATGCAGCTCAGCTACGGAGGCTGTGGCGTCAGTGTCGTCATCATGGTGGGAACAGACAATATCACCTGAACCTCGGACATCTCGATCACCCCACAGTCCAGCCGTTGAACAGCTGCCGACTGCTGCACCCATCGTGCCTCTTCTTCCTACTGGTAAAGTAATGTGAAGAATAACATTACTGTGCTAGTATAGAGTTGTTGCTCCATAATACTAGGGTTGAAACAACTCACGTTTTTGAAAATGGCCAACCTGATGGGTTTTGGCTTTTTTGGTTTATCCCAGGTTTTAAATGGCCCAACTTAATGAGCCTTGGAGTTATCCGTTACTGCAGGGTGCAGCAAAAAAGTAGCCCCCAAAAGTTTTTCGCTGGTTTTTCAGCAACCGTTTGGAATTTTAATTTGAAATTTTACAGTTTTATTCAGTAAAACTTTGTACATCTAATTGCCTTGTAAAATTTGATTTCGCTGAAAAACGACAAAGTTATAGACTTTTTAACATGACCGCCTACTGATTTTTCAGCGTTAAAATATGTTCAAGCTACTACACCAATGTAATAACATCGTTGAAACAACACAGTTAACTAATGATCAGATGCCAGAATTTTATGTCAGTGTGAATGTTCGAAGTGTCCACCACCAGCTCCAAGCTCCAACATAAGTCTCACAGTCTTGTCGATCGGTCCTTGTGGTAGGTTGCCCCAGATAAACTGAAGCGCTTCTTTGACTTCGGCGATAGTTTTCGACTTTGTTTTAAGCTTGGAGTAAGCCTCCAACATTGCACCCCACCTGATAGTCTATTGGGTTTATATTCAGCAAATTTGGAGGCCAATGGTTCTTTGTGATGAAATCTGGACAGTTGGCTCGCAGCCTGTTTCCGTGCGCTGCGCGCTGTGTGCTGGCGCGCCATCCTGCTGGAAGATGAACCTGGTGAGCAGCCGGCGATTGCTTTAAAAACGATAATTAAGTAATAATTTCTAAACAAAATAAATTACTGTTTATCAAAACATCACTGTGACGTCATCGACCAAAACGTGTTAAGCGGTTTTTGAAAATTAAATAGCATTTTTAGGTTAAACATTTTTAATGCTGAAAAATCGATAGGCAGTCACGTTAAAAGGTCTATAACTTCGTCGTTTTTCAACAGTCACATTTTACTTGGCAGTTTGATGTAGACGGTTTCACTAAATAAAACTGTAAAATTTTACACTAAAATTCTAAACGGTTGCTGAGAAAAATCGAAAAACTTTTGGGGGCTACTTTTTTATGCCGCACCCTGTAGAATGAGCCAGAAGTTGCTAGTTGCTAGAAGATACCATCCACATCGAATAAATACCCCCAAAATTCAGGTTTGAAAGTTCTAAAAACTTAATCAATAACCATAATTACATATGCTATTATAGATGGAATAAGAAACCAAAATTGGAGTAAGTTTGGGATGGTTTTTTGGCAGTTTTTAGGTGGGTTTAACAAATAATGCCCAGGTGCTGGGTTTTTTCCACCTATCTGCCTAGATTTCTCAACTGTCATCTTGCTGTGCTGTGATTGGTTTATGTGTGTGTTTTGTAGTGGGTACTCCGTCATCACCAAGCTGTGGTGTCCGCAGTTCACCGTCAGTCGCTAGTGACCCATCGGGGTTGTCACTAGAGGGCGCTGTCGGTGGGGCACCTGTTCCTGCTCCGCCGCCAGCAGTACCTAGTACCAGCTTCTCTGAAACTGCATCCATCATGAACGAGCTGCCCCCGCACATGTTTGGTAGGTTTCACAGATGGACGAGGAGAGAAAATTATTGACTTGATGTTTGAGTTTTGACTTTCGTGACTTGAAGTTTGATGCATTTGTTGAGTTGCGAAACTCGATGATGCGTTGAACATCAAGTACAGTTACTCGACAGTTTATAGCTAAAAGGCGTTGAGTTGTGTTACTCTGTTAGAGTTAGGTTTTTAGTTACGGTTTTGAGTTAAAACTCGAAACTCAACTTGACAAAGTTTGAAACTCTTCATAGACACTTCCCCATTACTTTTATATCAAAGTGCATTACTTTCTGTTTGTTTGGTTAGGTCTGGGACAGCTTGCAGCCTGTCAAAAGTGAACTGGTGCCTTCCATTTTCAGTTCTTCACACATAATGCTTTCACACATTCTATGAAGCCCCAATGTACTCTATTCGAGGCTTATGATTTCTTGCCGTAAAAATATGGAAGGATTAACAAGTGTTTGGTGAAATGTTAATTGTTGTGTAAAGAGGTTATTGATGTTAAGGTGCACAGAATATGTAACGAGTACATTTTTATGCATTCCACAAAATTTTGAGCCGAGTTGGACTTTTACGGAATTTGGTACTTTTATTTTCCAATTCAAGTCCAAGTTTGTGAAGGTTTCTGGCAAAACTTTCAGTTTTCTTATAAACTGACTACTTTACCAATCAGCAGCACAAAAAAATATAAATTTCCATCACTGGCACTGATGAGGTATAGCCTAATCAATGATTGTTTAATGTTTGATACACAAATGTGGCATTTTTTTTGTTACAAAGTGTTTGATTTGCTTCATAAATTGGACACTGAACAGTGTTGGTGCACATGGTTTTTGACAGGGTTCACAGAGTGGGGAGATGATGCAGACATCCTAGCACAAGTGATTGCCCAGTCGCAGCATGAGTACCTTGCCAGCCTCAAGAAGAACTCAGCCGCTGCAGCAAAGAATAGTGAAGTCGCTGCAGCCGGTACAAGCTCTCGGGACAGTGCCCAGGCAAAGAACGATGCTGCAACTGGGTCTACTACAGCTGATAAAGGGAAGAGCCCAATGCCGAAAGATAGGCACATTTAGCTGCAGGACTGTACAGACTTGAGGACTGTAGCATCGCGTGGTGTCTGGGGCTGTCTGGGGGTTTTGTTGATAAAATAAATGAGCAGGGATGGAAAATTGGCTGGAAAACCTAGGTTTTAGATTTTTAAAAAGTATTTTAAAAACCCTGAAATCGAATTTTTATGTTTTTTTAATTTGTCATGCAATTTAATACAGTTTGTCTTATTTTATTTTATATTTTGTCATGGTTTTTGAGTTCTGATGTCACGTCTTCTCCTCAGCAAAAACGAGCGCGACATGAGAAATGGTGTATAGTGTGTGCTGTTTTTTGTATAAAAGGTAAAGGTGCTACACCCCACAGGGGCATAGGCAAGTGCTCATCTCCCTTTCTAAGGTCTTTGAGCCAATATGTAGATAGACCACTTGAGTCCGTGACGCATGGCCAGTGTGACGCCAGACCTATGATTACCTTCCCAGCTGCGGGGCATCACTGCTGTTTGACCGGTACCAGGTTATACTACTTGTTGAACGGAGGCACGTATGTGAACAATTTGCCCAGAATTGCTACCTGGCAGCGTAGTGGCCCGATTCGATTCGAGGATCTTTGTTCACCAGTCTGGCACGCTATTGTTACACCACCAAGTCACAACGCTTAAAAAACTGAAAAACGTTTTTTGAAAACCTAGGTTTTTCCATTTTCATCCCTGTAAATTAGCAGTGTGAATGTGCGGGGGAGGATGTTTCAGCTGGGTACAATGTCTTAGGAGGTTTTTTGGATGTGAAATGTCGTCACATACACTGATGATAGCTTATTACCATACTGTTGCTTTCATTTCTTTGTCGTTTAACCAGCCTCCTCTTCCTGAGTGAAGCTAAATCTCCAAGAATGAACTTTTAGTGATTTTAGGGCCCATAGTTTTTCATGGGCCATGGAATTTTGAACCAAGCCACAGATTTTGCCTTTTTCCATGGAATTCCGATATTTCTGCGAAATTTCGCAGGAGTTAAGAAATGACTGGTGATTGGTTCAGTTGTTGGCTTGATAATGTAATTATGCACTAACTATATCACAGAAGAAAACACTGAACTGCCTAAAATTGTGGGCTTTGCTAATAGCTATTGCAGTAGGGCACAGTCATAAACAAAAACAATGCGACTTGACAGATTGCTGTTTTGTAAAGAACAGATTTATTACTTAGCACAATGCCGGCCTCCAATAACTGAAGTTTCTGAACAGGATATACCTCAGTTTACTCGCGAATAGAAGGCTGTGGTCAGCCATAGAATTTAGATGATTTTGCTGCAGTGAACCACAAAATTTTGCAAACTGGTCTGCGGAATTTGGCAGAATTTTCCATGGAAAACTGTGAGCCCTAGTGCTTCAGCTGATGTTTGCAGCCACTCTGCAGGGCCGGATTTATACAGGATTGGATCCATTTCTGTAAATCCCCACACAAGTTTTCTGACATTTATGTAGAAAAACTTGCCGTAAATTAAGCATTTTAACTGTGCACAGTTTTGCTGTTATTGCCTTACGCAGCTTTTCGTATTTGGTAGCAGTATTTAGGCCAAAGATTTGAAGAATGTTTTGCTGCACCAAATAAAATTCTCAACGTAGAAACCTGCCATTAAGAGGCCCTCACAGTGGCACAAGCCAGATAATGTTGCACTCCTGCCTGACATTCTGGAGGCCCCTTTTTGGGGGGCCCTGTTTAGTGGAACATGCTGAACATGCCTAAATCCACTGCCTCATGAAATCACAAGTGTTATGTATACATAGCTTTCACCAGAATTTTGTTTGTCATCCATTGGCGATGCAAAGCAAAATGTTGCCTGTGAATATGCAGTTTTTTATGGTAGAGGATCTGATCTGATATTTATTCAGTGACTTAGTCATTGATTAATTAGCAGTTTCGTGCACTATATTCAGTATAACTTTACATTGCATCTGTACTGAAGCAATGTCCCACGTTGTATCTCTCATATCCAGTTACAAAATTTCTCAGATAAGTTTCACTTACATATGAAATTACATTAAGTCTTTCCTTGTGCTGGCTGTTCTTTCTAAGCTGCTTACATAATTTGTATGTTTCATGCTATTCTATTGAATGCCCAGTAGAAAGTGTGTGTTCATTGCACACGATCATGAATGATAACCATATTTGAAACTAGAAGGCGCTCGTGAGAGTGCATATCTCCGCCAGTGTAGAAGTTTTCACAGGAGGGCGCCACCGTTCCTGCCGAAAGCGGAGGCAGAAGGAAGAGCCACTTCGTTGCAGGGGAGGGAGGTTAATGTAATAGCCGGCGTTGCTGCTTGCGCTGTTATCGTGTACACAGACGCACGGACAGAACGGCCAATCTCATAATCATCTCCAATTCACTTCGTTCCATTAGCGGAGATAACTACAGTGGCGTCTTGGCAGGGGGACCCTTTACCTCCCACAGATTTACCTTCTTTTTGAAAAAATTTACCAATGGAAAAAAATTTCTGTTAGAGTTTTCTTCCAAAGATACAAAACTTTGGGCTGAAAATCTTATTATTTTGGAGAAGTTTAGGGACAAAATTGAACTTTTGAGCACCCAGTTACTCTGTTACTTGTTAGTATCCTAACACGATGCACCGTATATTTTGGTTATTTTGAAGCGTTTTTAGCAGTACACCGTATTTGGAAAAAACATCCCGAAGATTATCGATTGTCACTCAAAGAAATGTCCACCAATTTTAATAATTTTTGGTACAAATATTGCTGGCACAACTGGCCATTAAATGACCGGCCAATTTACCATCTCCCTCAGTGTCTGCTTCTGCACTACCTAGAAAACCAAAACAAGTGATATGCACATTAAAATGAACAAACTTTAATAAGTTTTATATCTTCAACTGTGGCCCCAAATAGCCAGACAATTACATTGTCTAATTGTCATGCAGCACTGTGTCAACCAGATGACTTTCACGAATGTTGATGAATTCAATAAGTGACTGGTGGAGTCTGGATTGGTCTGAAGCAGAACATCATTGACACTGCTGTCAACGAAACGAGAAACCATCTCTGTGCCTGTGGTCTCGTAATGGGCTGACACTTTAAACATTTTTTACTGTAGGCAGTCGTAAAACGGACAATTGGATGAACTGTCAGTCCAGGTGGCAGATATGTAAAAAATGTGTTTTGTGTCATATTTTGATTAAATAATAAGGCTCCTTGGACAGAAAAAACTATTTTGTTGGTTCTGTTTCCCCAGGTAGTGCAGAAGCAGACATTAGGTGCGGTGGGAAATTAAGTGGTCATTTGATGGCCAGTTGTGTCAGAAGTATTCCTGTCAAAAATTATTAAAATCTGCTGATTCTTTTTTAAGCTACGATCAAAAATGTCCAGGATGTTTTTTCCCGACACGGTGTATATTGGCTTGGCAAATTTCTCATTTCAGGACTCTTTATTTTAATTGTGTTAGAATTCTCATTGCGCTGATTGGTGGTGGTTTGGAGTCAACTATTTGTAATTAGATGACCACATTTTCATTTATTGCTGAATAGCTTTGTTGTTGCTTTGCATTTAAATTTTGTAAAAAATGTACATTATGTTTGGGTTCATTTTGGTGTGATGGTAGGCCTACGTTTGCACATTACACGTACAGTAGAGGGAACAACACGTGTTCTATTGTACATTATAGGCCGTAAGTGGTGCTGTTCTTAACTTTTTTATCACAAAGTAACAACTGTTATTAACTTGCTAATTTTTGATTATATGATGATTCTTGTATCAAATTTATGTTCATATTGAATCAGGATAGCTAGAATTATTTGGAAATTTATAATGGGTCCATTTTTTAGACACGATAAGTATACAAAACATCAGTTTATACACTTGTTAACGGCAACATTTAAGGACTAGCACATCGAAAACAGCAAAAATCACAAAAGGTGATATTGCCCGCATCGCATCGCATTGACAATGTGTCAGTGTGCTGCTGAATAATATCACCTTTTGTAATTTTTGCTGTCACGATCTTGACTTTTTGGGCTCACGTGACATTGGTCACATGACTATTAAGGTTGCTATGGGAGTTTTCTATGGATGGTCAGTATTGACCATGCATCTTTCTTGCACGGTTATGTAGATATCGGGCCACAGATATTTCGGGCTATCTATACTACTACTGTGCAAACCCAGTTTTGGCCAAATTTCACAGATTTCGTTGTCATGGCCACAAGGGTCGATTGTGGTAGAATTAGATTGGCCTCATTTAATAGCTCGTCTCCTAAAACCCCCATTAGACGCAAAGAATCCAAAGATCTTAGAAATATCTATTACAGAAACCGAGTTATAGCCCATTTTTCTCAAATTTCGTTGCCATGGCAACCAGATTCGATCCGGGGAAAATTTGAATGTCGCCATTAGATTGGCCGGTCCCAAAAACCATACCTTAGAACCAAAAATTACGACTCTTACTCTATACACAGCAGGAGTTATGATCGTTTAAAGAATCGCTTAATTTTCCCCATAGGCGCCATATTGTGATTTTTTTGAATACATACGTTAAATATTAATTTCAAATTTTTAACTCTGAAACATTTGAACCTTGCCTGAGACCGCGTCGTTTGCGGCATAGCGCGTGAAAATCCCTTAAGGGGTCTGACCTGTAGGTGCGTTGAAAAAGGTATATGTACTTCTAATAAATAAAAAAATTGCGTATATTTTACCTATTTGCCGAGAACCCCTCCCCGTGGACGGATTTGGACGCCCCGGCAAACTGTTCCAGACCGATTTAGCAGTCGCCGGGAAGGTGCGGTCGCTAATGGTAGAATGCACAGCGCGTGGAGCGACCGGCGCTGATGTAGGGGGCTAGTTGAAGAACGCAGTCGCCGACGTGCGTTGAGGTGTGACAACACGCGCTGCAGATCTGAAGCCAGTTAGCCGGGTGCGGAGCCGTGGACGCAGCGATACACCAGCGCTGTCAGCCGGCACGAAATACGTTCTGGCATCCGAAACCAGTGTAACCTGTGCATTAGCGGCTGAACGTTGCCCTGACGACAAGCTTGGAAGATCAGCTGGGTAGCGCATGCGTTGGCTCAGAAAGAGTGTGAGACCACAAAATCATTGAAAATCTGTTACTTATTTAAAATCGTACATCGGCGAACCAAAACGACAATCAACAGCGAGTGAACCGCTCTGGGTCAGCGTTTATTAAACATGTGCTGTTGGCGAGTGACATCAACGTCCACCGCAGGCATTCGTGCTGGAGAAGAGCATTTTGAGCACATGCTATAATGATGTGATGTGACACGTGTGACTTTTTAAGAGATAATACCTGTTACTCGTGTTTGTAGCTATTTAATTAATCATTTCTAAGCCGATGCATGCGCTACCCAGTATTATTCGTTGTAAACATCCAATCTACGGCTTCTGAATTTTGCAAGGTAGTGTAGCCACAGTATTAAGATAAGGTGGCCAAAACTATAGTCGTTCACGTCAAGTTTTTTCTTGATGTTGCGTGCCAAAAATTATCAAAACCAACCAATGTTTTGTGGAGTTATTCAAAAAATAAAAGTGGCTTTAATTTTCCTGGCCCGCCCTGTAGGTCATTAGATCGAGCCGTCGTTCAATGTGCCTGGCCTCCAGACGTAGTAGACACTGTCATTCCTGTCGTCGTCGGTCCGTCAAGTACTTGTTTTCAATCGTGAGCCACATTCTAGTCCGCCGCCCACATCATTCAATTCAACTTTCTGCCCGTGGTCTGTAAACATAGCTGTAAAATATGATTTATGCCCTTAAGATGCATTATGTAGGCCATTCTATAGGCTATAATAGAGTCGCGTTGAAACGCCGCCGAAATTACTGAAACAAAACAAAAACCGTTCTGCTTTACAGCGATCGTTCGATCGAACACCTGTTTATTTGTTTATTATAACTGTTTATCTGCAGAGCGAGATGTAATGTGATAGCCTAAGTAAGTGGGCAGGTAGATGAGAGGTATGACGTATATTCGGCATAGAGCGGCGGTGGTTTCAGCACAGCTGACGTATAAGGGTTCCTACATGTGCGACGAAACCTCGCACGCGACAAAAAAACGGCGCGGCTACGTACAGTACAGATGCTGCCAATCACCTCGGGTTTGACAGCGCCATCGCACGATACGTCAGTGATAGTGCTGCCAAACCCGAGTTAATTGACAGCTGCATGCACTGTACCTAACTCTGTTCTGTTTTTTTTGTCGCGTTTGAGGTTTTGTCCCACATGTAGACGCCCCTGAATTCAGCTATTTGCAGTAGGCCTACGGCGGCCTCACCTAGCGCGAGCAATGAGTGACGCACGTGCCATGGTTCAGCCGCTATATAAGCACGCGCCAACGCGCCGACCCGTTATTATTATCAAATTACTATTTATTCCGCGGCTAATCAGGGTCTAACGTCTAATGTTTGTGTCTTTGCGAGTTAAACTTGTACGAGTGAAAATGACGGCGGTTCTGTCGCGGCTTACGCAGCTCATCTCGTCACAGATCATACGAGAGTCCAGCAAGAGTCCTTCTCCGGCGCAGAAACGCACCAAAAGTCGCCGTAAGTTTACTGTGCAGATTTGGATTTTATAGGTTACTCAGGCCTGCTTAATAATAGAGACTGGGAGGAATCATTAAATTTGGAAAAAAAACTTATAATTTTCTGCAAAAAATAATTACGCTTCTATGGTGTATTTATATTAGGCCTATAAATTTCAGTAATTAAATTTATAAAGAACACAATAGCATGTCGGCGAGAAACTCGTGCAATGTTTGCGTCCTTCGGCCTACACAATTCTATCTTAGTTTTGTCATTTTGCAGACTTTGGAACCAAGTTGATTAATGCGAATTAATTTGATGTATATATTTACGGGATCTGCTTAACAAAAAAAGTTGCATCGAATTCATCAGGCCACGTGCATTGTGTGTATAATTTCGTTATGTATCTAAAGGAAAAAAACGGCAGCTGAATTGTGCAAAATTTCGGTTAATTAGCGTATAGCAAAAGATCGTGCAAGCTACGTATAATTGTGTGTTACAGTGGAACGGAGGATGGGTCATGATTTGCTGGAGAGAAACTACGAACTGGGCTGTGTGATCGGCAGTGGCGGTTTCGGCACGGTTTACTCCGGCAAGAGAATTAGCGACGGACTGCCTGTAAGTCCATCGACAGCGTTTGCTTCCTTTGTCTTCTTTGCCTAGAGTGTTCAAAACATTAAATAACTCGGCAACTAGGAGGCTGCATTATACACTGTAGTGTTCCGATAAAAACACCCAGCACATTATAATCGATTGTATCGGTTGTAACTCGAAAAAGGACTATCAGATTTCAATAATTTTTGGTAGGCTACGCATGTTTTTGAATCCTGATACACTTGGTTGTCGAATGACTGTTCGCGTTCTCATCTTATCTAACGTCAGCTTTTGCACTGTCTGGGTAAAGCAAAAACAAGCGAAATATGCTTTGAAATGAACAAAAAAGCCAACAAATTTCATATCTTCGGATCTGCGGGTTTTAACTGCCGATCAAATACAATTAAAGTTTGACAGTCGAGCAGCAGTGTGTCTACCAGATAACGTTTAAGAATGTTGATGAATTCAAACTCAGCCAGAGACTATTTTGATATAGAGACTGCAGAACGCACTGTTATCGCACTACAATAAACGACAAACTATTCAAGGGTGAATTAAATTGAAGTAGTAAGCAGTGCTATAAAGATGTCATAGTTTAATGCATTTTGTTGTAAAAAGAGCTAATGAGCGGTGCTTAAATGTTAATCTGCAGGTGGCGATCAAACACATACACAAGTCCAAAGTATTGAATTTAGTCCTGCAGGTACGTTGTTGGGTTTTACATTTTTAAGAATGGCAGTTGCAGATATACTTGGATTGTACATTTACTGAAATGAATTTGAATTCAATATATCGTTTTCGACAAAATCCTCTCTATCACAAACTACTTGTGCTCGTTGGACTGAATTCACGAACTTGCCGCTATAAAACGTTAGTCTTAACGTTAAACTGCTGATATCGCGGAAACGGCAATTGTCGATTTTGTTTGGCTGACATTCCATAAACTGCACAAAAATACAAGATCTATTATTTTTGCAAAAACGAAGTGAAACGTGCGTCTGTTCAGGATGACGGGCAGTACGTTCCAGACGAGGTCGATCTGCTACGTCGAGTGGATCACGTGCCGGGAATCCTGCGTCTGCTGGAGTTCTACCGGCGTCCTGACGGATACGTGCTGGTCCTGGAACGACCGGCACGCAGCATCGACCTGTTCGACCACATCACTCAGTGTGGAGCTCTCGACGAGGTCGAGGCATGCCGGGTGTTTAGGCAGATCGTGACGACTCTGTGTGACGTGCGAGACGCCGGGGTCGTGCATCGAGACGTCAAAGATGAAAACGTCATCATTGACCTAGACACTGGAGATATCAATCTGATTGATTTCGGCTCCGCGGCAAGACTACACGACGACATCTATCGCGACTTTGACGGTCAGTTCATGATTTCGCAGTAATAATAATAGCAATAAGAGATTTCGGGGTCGAGTGCCAGCATTATATGCCGCCGTCCGTCCAGTTGCCGGGCGTCTCTGGCTTTGACAGGGAAATAGGTCACTACGTCACTACGCAAATGTGTGTTTTTTTCTGACAGTTTTGATGTCTGGTGACCTTGATCTTTGACCGTTTGGACTGAAAATTGTCACACTGGCTACTTCCAGGTCTGCTTTAAGAAACGCTCACACCGATTTTGGTTTGTCTACGTTTTTTTGTTTTCGAGTTGGGACGACAGACAAACGGACAAGCGACGCATACTGCTGCCTATAAGACGTCGTAAGTAAAGTGATATTGTGCATTATAGTATTATAGTTCATTCCATGGATGGCTTAAGTAATCTAGAGGATAAATAGCTAGTTAGTACTGCATAGAGATTTCCAGAGAGTTGCTCGTCGACAGCGCAGTAGGCCTGTATGAGTCTGCAAATGAGTTGTCATAACACAACAAATGTGGTGTCCATTTTTATCGTAGCACTGCTGCATAGCGAAGAACATTCAGTCAGCTGAGATACAGCTGAGCGGCGCCCCTATAGCTGTAGCTGTAGCGCGTTCTCGACCGGTGTTCATTCAGCCCAGCGAGCGATGAGCGCTCTTATTAATAGGACCACGGCCCACATTGCAATGTCTGTCTGGTACTGTGCGGCCTATCAGTCTAAAGCGTGTTGACTGACTGACTTTCCACCTGCCTGGCTGGACAACAATAATTTATCAAATTCACAATGCACGGTGCACCGTCTACAGATCGCCTCAACCGCAACAACAGCTGTACTTGAGTCTGAAAGGAGAACGGATTTTATCCCCCTGGATGTAGCCCTCCACGAGGGTTAGTTAAAACCTTCAGCACAAAGCCCCATACAGTTAAACACTTTAACTCATTATTTAACTGGTGCGTTGCTCTTGAAAGTGCTGTGATAAGTACATGTACGTTTCTTTATGGAGATCGGACTAGAAAGGGGGGGGTTATATCTGTCAGTCAGTTGCTGCACTTGCCGTTCTCCACAGCCGAAGCAGCTCAGGTAGGTCTGTACAGGTGATAAAGCATGGCTGATGACGTATTTACAGTATGTGGGTCTTGCATATAGACGCCACAATAGCAGCTAGAAGACTCGCAACAGATCATGCCGACAGTCATCCATACTCCAGGCGTGTTTACCGTATAGCCAGCCGTGCTCATTAATAAACACTGATTTACTAGGTCTACAGGCCCCAGAAAAATATGCTGTTTGCCGGTTAAAAAATCCATGTTTTACGAGTTCTTTAGCACGAGCCCCAGATCGATTTTCAAGCGAGTTTTTAGACCAATAGTATGATCATTATGTGAGAGATGCTCATATATAGGCCTATACGAATCTTCAGAGGGGCGATGAAGTGTTTATGCAAACACATAACTGTTGTCTGAACGGAACTCGGCGAAATTTGACATCACAGCGATTTTAAGCTGCTCAGAATGTTGAAGTCACGAACGTCGTTAAGTCGTCGGCTTTAGCCTTCAGGCCAGTTTGTCGTAGCGCTTTTCGTATCATATTACTAAGAAGCGAAAAAAAATTCGGAGATCCACACGGGAGACGAATAGTTTGGAAAAGTAGAAAGAAGCCCTGCTGTTCGGTTTGGCGGCGCTAAAACGGGATAGAATCCGTGGTTCAGAGTGCTGCTGCTGCTGTCTGCGCTGACGCAGTGTTGCGTCATCAGCACTTGCAGCAGCTATCAACTAAGCTGCATATTCGATATTCGACGTCCCAAGTTCATTTCATTGGTCGCTGAAGGTGTTGCAAATGCTGTTAATTAATGCCGTTTAAAGTAATGCTGCAATTTAAAACTATAGGCCGCTGCACTAAAGACATTTTTGTTCGGGTGCTGAGATCGCGGTGCATTGTGGCTAACTCTTAATCTGTTCCTTCGAAGCTATTTTAGTTTAATACTTTGGCCTATACCTGAGATGACGCGAACTTCCAACATGCGCGATCTCATGGCTGTCTATAATGTATAATTATTGTGATGTATATACTCAGTGTTTAGACCAGCGCTAAACTGCAACATCATCAGCTTGCCGTGCCCGATGTACGAGCGTTGGCGGCTTCATGAACTAACTCTTTCTGTTTTCAGCCTGTCTTACCATTTCGACCAGGCTCCTGTCGCCCCACTGAACGATATCATCGATCCATTGCTTCTTCTGACCACCTTG
>Ga0209454_1000614_pt1 | contig 19236 bp, 19 predicted proteins | sample WorMetHERISLAND1_2_FD_187400 | JGI IMG/M metagenome (GOLD analysis project Ga0209454, IMG submission 187400) | Marine gutless worms symbiont microbial communities from Max Planck institute for Marine Microbiology, Germany - Olavius geniculatus... | ecosystem: Host-associated > Annelida >... | reverse complement strand
CCACTGTATGACTTCCTATTAGTGATTAATAGTAACCTATGCCCTATCTCGCACCGTTACTGAGATACAGCGACTTATTGGCCAAAAATTATAAATTTTGCCCACCCCCTCTCATTTAGTGCCCTCGTTCAGGGTGACCCCCTTCAAATTTATGCAAAAGCTTTATGGTTCCTGAAACTAGAGTCTTGTAGGCAGCCGATGGTGAGGATTTGGTGATCCTAGCTTGCACCGTTTTTTACTGATCCACCCGTGTGACAGACGGACAGACAGACGAACAGAAATGCGATGGCTAAGACGCAGCTGCTTTCGCGCGTAAAAATAAAAATTAAAATACAAATTTTTCTGATCCCCCTGTTGTCCCTACTTTTTGTACAGGCTGCAACTGGGAGCACATAATTTTTTTCTATGGCCCAGAAGTCAAGTCTGTTTCAAGCAATGTAGTGATACTGCTTGGAGTTTTCCTTATCCCTCTCCATGTAGTCGCGATCGATCAGACTTTCTATTCGCTTCTTCAGGTCCGTCGACTGCAAAAAAACAATTGTTAAACAGTACGTATCTGATAGCTATGAAGCATCACCTGCCATATGCGATCACACAGTGTTGTCTGCAGAAAGTCACCAATCCAAGTACTAAACACCTGACAGCAACCCAACCGGGAGTCAAACCAACGACCTCACAATTACAAGTCCAGCATAATAGCGCCAAAACCATCTTAGAAGAGATACGGAGCATCAACTGCCATATGGGATCACAAAGGTGAACGTGCCCTGCCTTAACCCTAGCCACACAGACCAGTAGTTAGTTTGATCCATTCACTCGACTGCAACCAATAATGGTTAAACACATCTCACAGCTATGGAGCATCACCTGCCATACAGGATCGCACAGGTGATGGGTGTGTTTATCCGTGTTGCCTGCCAGCCAACACGGATAAACACACCCAACCTTAATCCCAGCCAGACAGGCTACCCTCCGCAGAGAGACGGAAGACTGAGTTGACCTTTGACCTTGGTGTTGGTTAAAGATTGAGATAGTTTACCCGTCCACAGACAGTCACCCATCCTAGTATTAACCAGTGACCCGACTAGTAGTCAAGGTCTTGGAAGTCTTGATGACATGTCCTATGCCATCCCAATAAAAACCAAATTCAGCGTAGAACCTCTTCACTGATTGAGACTAGGGGCAATAAAAAGCAACAGAAATAAACAAGATTTCAATTCCGTTCATTACTGTCACTTTAACTCAAAAAGCCATCTAGCTCTATAAAAACCTTTAATGGTGTTTAATCACATAGATTTAAAACGGTCGTTTCTCACAAAATAGCAGACGGAAACGGCTCGTAATGAAGCCACACGAGTTAGTAGTAGTAGTAGTAGTAACAATGCACTACTACTAGCAGTTATAACCAGGGATGCCCACAGTCAGAAGTATCTCTCCAGAACATCAGAACATATGTGGAAAACTGGAGGGAGTATGATCCCAGATCCTGCTTTAGTTATCAGAAAAATCAGTATCATGCCTTGCTTGATGCCACTACTAATACTAATACTACTGCTGCTAGTACCACAACTACAACAAATACCAGTGCTATTACTACAACTACTACTACAAACACTATTACTACAAGCTGTTGCTACTAAATGTATGAGAAATTTGCTCTAGTGAGAGCTTGGCTATTAGCTGATTGTGAGAGTCTGTTACTACTACTACTACTACTACTACTACAAAACCTGTATGGGGAACTTCAGCTGGTTGTAGAGCTCGGCAATAAGCTGATTGTGAGTAAGGGTTTTTCTCATCTTCATTATACGGACGATCGCAGCATCCACCTGGTATTGACGGTCCTGGAACACTCGCTCTGTGGTGCTGACATTCTCTTCTTGCTGCAACAACAACAGGGGAGTACTACTACACATACTACAACAACAACAAATACTACTACTGGATATTGATGGTCCTGAAACACTCGCACAGTTTTGTTGACATTCTCCTCTTGCTGTAACAACAACAACAACAACTACTACTACTACTACTACTACAAGAAAACAACTAATACTACTACAAATAGTATTGAAGATCGATAAACATTCACTGTGTAGTGCTCAAATTCTCTTGTTGCTGCAACAGCAACAACATGGGGATACTACTACACATATTACTACACACACAGCAACAAAAACAGCAACTACACTGTGTCTCAAAAAAGTACCCCCGACATTTGACTGTAACTTGAAGACCAATTATCAGATTTTAATAATTTTTGGTACAAATATTCCTGACACAACTTGCCATCAAATAACCATTCAGTTTCCCACCTCACCTAATGTATGCTTCTGCACTACATAGGGAAAGCAGATCAAGCAAAATATGTGCTAAAATAAAAGAAAACCTGAAAAACATCCCCAACATTATCAATCGTGCCTTGAATAAAAATTAGCAGATTTTGATAATATTTGGCAGAAATATTTCCGGCACAGCTGGCTACTAAATAAATGTTTTAGTTTCTACCTCACCCAATGCACTACCTGGGGAAAGCAGAGCAAGCATATAAAGATCTTTAAAAAAATAAACAAGCATCAATAAATTCCATCTATTGTAATTTGTCAGAGCAGAACATTATCGATACTGCTGTCAATGAATGCAGAAAGCATAGTGGGCAAACACTTCAAGGAATTTTACTGCAGGCAGTTAAAAAATGAACAACTAAATGAAATGTCAGCCACAGTGTCAGAAATGTGAAAAATGTGTTTTTCCGCATTTTGTTAATTAAGCAATCACATCACATTGGATAAAAAAGTAATATTTCACTGGTTGTGCTCACCCCAGGTAGTGCAAAAACAAACGTTGAGTGAGGTGGGACATTGAATGGTCATTTGACGGCAAGTTGTGTCAGGAATACTTGTACCAAAAATTATAAAAATCCGATAATTGATTTTCAAGTTACAGTCAAAAATGTAGGGGATACTTATTTGAGACACAGTGTACTACTACTACTACTACTACTACTACTAGGTATTATTATCATGTGGTTAATCAAACAACTTGTACTGGGGTCATGTGACTTCTGTGTGCAGACAACAGCCTGAAATGAATATGCAAATCTGTGCGACAGCTGTCACGTGAGTACAGTATCTTCCGGTTTAGACTGCGAGTGCTCCATCGTCTGACTAGGTGCTAGCCCACAGATTGCCAGTCCAGGCTATTAATAGAACATCCTTGAATACAACTCACCGTTTCCTTCATCTGGATCTGATTAATCTTGATTCGGAACAGTTTGTGGGTGAAGTCGTAGTTGGCGTAAAACTTGTCCTTGTCTTCAACATCCTTACCCTGCACAGACAATTACTACTACAACAACTACTACAACTACCATAATACTAATACGTGGGTTTTTCGGCATTTCCAATTCCAGGGAACTGTCGCTAATTTTATCTGCTCACGCACAGTATTTCCTGCGGTTTCCGTGGAAAGTTTCCCATGCAGGTCACCAGTTCAAAAAAGCCATCGTCTCTGCTGAAATTGCAGAAAACTGCCATTTCTAACACACTGCCCCAGAACACGTTGGGGAAGCTTATAGCACTCCCAAGCCTCCTAGCTGGTGAACAGGGGTAGGGGGCTGCCACCCATCCCAAAAAAACCCCTTCGTGTAGGACCGCCAGCAAATCACATCAGATTCCATCTCCTGCACGCTTGCATGACTCGCATCAGCAAAGGTCAGTTGCTGCGCATTGTGGAAAACAATTGACAATACGACAATAGTGAGAGCGAATGCTTATGTTGCGTCATGCCTAATCAATTGATCCTTACCTCTCAGTGATAACTGCTAATTCCCCTTAACTTAGGGTTAACAGAACTTCCATTACATTCCTGCTTTGGCTCACTGGCCCTCGACTTCTGGCCTCTCGAGCATCGTTATCTGATCACTCAAAAATTTCTGCCGGATACAATGTAAATGAATATAGCAATTACCTTTGGCTGCTTGGTGAGAACCCTTGCCTTGCCACAAGCTAGTGACTGCAGAGTTCGCCTTAGCTCACCATCCTCTATAAAAACAACCACAGCGCCAAGATACTACAACTATAAAATACTACTACAGGATACTACTACTACTGCTAAGTACTAAATTACTACTACCCTTGCCTTGCCACAAGCTAGAGACTAAAAAGTTTGCCTTAGCCCAATCATCTATACAAAAAACAACAATGCCACCAGAATACTACAATTACATGATACCACTACTACTACTACTATTACTACTACTACTATTACACTCAGTGCATTTCTGTGAAGTGAAAAGTGCTGCATTTTCAGCCGTTTCTTCGTAAATTCTTGCATGTTTTTTGTCGCAGTTACTAGTCCGTATTTTGAAGTTAATGTTCTGCGTGTTTCAAGCTAAGCTATATGCCATTTTATTCCCGAAAAGTCTATAAGTAGTTAAATACTCCTCTTGAAGTAAATTCAAGTACCAACTACAGTAGTTGCTGTTCATGTAATACAATTTTAAATGTTGATTCTGACTGCAGCATTCAAATACCTGATAAAAGTATATGTAACTACAATTATGTACAGAACATAATACCTCCTGATCATGTTAGAGGGTTTTGCTTTTATTGGACCACCATGTAAAGTAGTCAGAAAGACGTGTTAGCACTGCTGGGTACAAACCAATTTTTGTGGCATCCTGTACGTCTTGAAGCAGATACTCTTGAGCGTCGTTGAACAGTAGAAGACAGAGGGCTTGAAACAATGACACCTGCAACTCCTTACGACCCTACAGACAGACAGACAGACAGACGCCTCCATATAGCTAACACAGAGCACATGCAATAGCAATGCCCTTTAAAAATGGAAATCAGACAAATTTTCAGAGAGATATGAGCTCGGATCAGACAAGAGTAAATGCAATACAGGCTCCGCTATATCAAACATTACATCTGATTATCCACCTGTCAAAAGTTGACCATGATGTCTTTTGAGAGATCCATGTCTTTGAACATCTCTTCTAACTTGCTTGCGAAACCACCGCCGCGTTAGAAGAAACTACCCTATCCTTGCTTAGTACTAATGGCAGCTACTACTGGACAATGCTGAGCAGTGAGAACGAGATTAAGCTCACAGATGATTAACTCGAACCACTGACAAGCTATGCAATTACGTAAGTGCAATGCTACCAACGTAAAGTCAAACCACAAAACACAATGTCAAAAATGCTGATGCTACAGTGCTGATACCTTCTGCTACCACCAGTGGCTTTCATCCCCCAAATCTCAAATTAAAATTGGGTGCAACTTAACCCCCACTTTTGGGCTCAAGTTTCCCCCTCTATTTTGGGCTTTCTATTTCCTCCCGCGGGCAGTTTTGTTAACGAATTAACTTTAAAAAATAGGACAAAAGTGCAGAATAGGGAGGAGGAAGTTTTGTTGTGGGTGTTGATTTCCCAGTAAAAAACAGCGGGGAGAGTTTTTAATCTACACCCTTAACAAAGCATTCTCCCAAGCTGTGCCCACCAGGTACAGGGATAAAAGACACTGGCTACCACTACCGCTATCAGTACAACTACTCCATACCGAGGTAAAGTCAGCACGTAGAACGCAGTGTCCAAGGCTCGGCTGCCACTGTAGCTTACGTCCACTGTGCTTAGCATGGTAGAACTTACTAAACACTTCCTGAAGCTTCACCATCTGCAACATACGCAAGCAACATGTCATGGTGGCGCCACCTAGCAAATAATAATATATCAGTACAAATCGCCATGTGGCCATAGTCTCATGCGCCTGCCGACTGTTGAGATTATAAATGCCCCTTCCTCAGAAACCCCTTAACTGAAATTCGGCCTCAATTCTTTCCAAATAAGCTTTGTCCTTCTCCTTAATTTTGGCCTTGGTCCACTGTTCGGTTTTGGAGGAAAAATTAGGACAATTTTTTAAGTAAAAAAGAAAGCAAAGAAAGAGGCTTCCCATTACTACGAACAAACAGACTAATTAACAATTATGCAATGAAGCAAAACATGAAATAAAGTAATTTGGCTGACGGGGGTCGGCTGCAGATTGCAGTTGCGTGTTTTGGCTGGAGGTTGGACCCCAAAATCTCTGCTTCCCCTGGGGCTCTGGGAAAATGAGAAGTCAAGAATAAATAGCTTTTGCTAACACATCCGTGGCTTCTGGTCAACTGCCTAGCTTTCTGCGACAGCCAACAAATTCACTGACACTTGCAGACAGCCATACAAAAGGTCTGACTTTCAAATAGGGGCATAAATAGACCAAAATGGGGACACAAGGGCACAGAAAGGGAGAGAGAGAAAAATACTGCAGACAGATGGATGGACAGATTTCTTACATCTTCAGGTAGGCTGACGTCCATTGGTGTATACGTCGGCCAATAGCCCATCGTCAGCACGTTCACCATTAATTCAATGTTGATGCTGGTTTGAACATGTTCCATGTGCTAGAACAACATAAAACCAGAAGTGATGATCAAAGATCTCAAACTTCTGCCAAATAAGGGGGGTGCTGCCGCCTGGAAAATACAACTATCCAGTACTCACCACTTGGGCCCTGCTTCACCCCTCAAATAAATTTGATCCAAAAATAAAAAGTCTGCATTCAGAAATGCTGGATACAGACAATTACTGCAAAGTGACAGTTAACTAACAAGAAATTTGAGCTAATGTTCACGAGATGCGCAAAAGTCTATAGCAGTTCCTGTTTGCAAACTGTCAGTCTATCTCCAGCCATTTCGTCGCGACTTTTACGGGGGTACCGCTCTTTGATGCCCTCATGCGCAGGTTTCCTTAAACCTAGAAAATAGAGACTTGGACCGTCGAAATCTACGTTCAATGCTCACAATTTCATATACAGCTTATCCATATCTGCCTCAATTGGTTTTGGTGCAATTCACTCTTAAAATGTGTCTCGCAGCCTGAAATTGCCAAAAAAATCCCTATTTTAACGTTCAGAGTCATCCAAGGTCATTGAATTCGGTGGCAATTGAGAGCTAGTGTACGACTTTCTATAAGTGAAAATAGCAACTTAGGCCGTATCTCGCACCATTATTGAGTTAAAGCGACTTATTGGCTAAAATCACAAATTTTTAACACCCCCTCTCATTTGGCGCCCTTGTTCAAGGTGACGCCCTTCGAACTTATGGAAAAGCTTTACGGTTCCTAAAATTTGAGTCTTCCAGGCAGCCGACGGAAAAGATTTGGTGATCGTAGCTTGCACCATTTTAACTGATCCACACGTGTGACAGAGAGATGAACGGACAGAATTGTGATGGCTAAGATGAGCTGAAAGCAGTAGCTGCTTTTGTGCGTAATAAAAAATGCAACTCCAAACTATGTTGCACCATTTCTCAGATACGGTAACTTACTGCTTACAATCTCAAATTTTTCATACTCCATCTCAATCAGCCACCTCAATCGGCGTGACCCCTTTCAAATTTGCAGAAAACCTTTACAGATCCCGGTAGAAAGGTCGTTCATGATGCGGAAGGTGAAAATCTTGTGATCCTAACTTGCATCATATAAACACAGAATAAGAACGTGATGAACCTTCGCACAGACAGATGCCTCTGCTATAGCTAACACAGAGTATCTGCAACGGCAATGCCCTTTAAAAACAGAAATCAGTCAGACTTTCAGAGAGATATGAGCTCGGATCAGACAAGAGTAAATGCAATACAAGCTCCGCTTTATCAAACATTACATCTGATTATCCACCTGTCGGAAGTTGACCATGATGTCTTTTGAGAGCTCCATATCTTTGAACATCCCTTCCAACTTGCTGGTGAAGCCGCCGCCACATTCTGTTACCGACACATCATGCTATCTTAATGCTACTGTTAGCGTCAAAAGTTCATCTGTTCAAATTATGTACAACTGCATCACTGTTTAGACTCGCTACACGGCGGGTCGAAAAATTAACGTTTCTAAAGTTCATAAAATGCGGCTCTGCAACTGTGCTCAATAAACTACAGGGTGGGCCAAATAACTTAGCAATTTTTGAGCGTTGATAACTTACCAACAGTTGGCAGAAACAAAGGTGTCATCATACGTCAAAGTGTTGAAAATTTTGTAAGCAAAAAATGCACGAATATAGCAGAATAGTTCACAATTTCAGCATACTTTATCACGCATCATTCTCTCTTCACAGACTCACACTAGACGTTTCCACGTCTTCTCTAAAGGCCGTGAAAGACAAGGAAGCTTCAGACCTTGTTTCAGCTTGGACAGCATCGACTTTTCAGCATCGACCGATGCGCTCTTTCCAACAAGAAGTCTCTTAGCCAGATCTTTCTTATAGAAAGCCTCAAACACATCCTTGCCTAGAAAAACAACAAAGCTGAAACAATACACTACTGTTAAACACATATTTTTGCATGCACTAAATTTTTGTGAATTTCTTGAGAGGATAAAATGTAACACGCACAATTTCAGCTTGCCCATCACCAAACTAGATGGTGGTTGCGACTCTGTCAATTATGCCTCTACCAACATGTGACAATTACAATGCCAAAAAGTGCATTATGGGGCATATTCAACCCCACTGTGACCTTGACCCTTGACCTTTTGACCCCAAAACCTGACGCGTTCATCCTTGGCCCAAAGTCCGTTAGTGGTGAAAGTTTGGTCAAAATCCGTCAACAAATACTCAAGATATCTTGCTAACAACATTTGTTCAAGACGCACGCACGCACGCACCGAAAACATAATGCCTCTGACCAGTTCGTTGGTGAAGGCATAAAGATTCATCTGCAAGGAATATCAGCAAATCAGTCAATCTATAAACATGGACCGAACTGAGAATACATTATACACGCAGTAGCACACGATTCTATTCACACGCCAAAAGACACTTTGTAAAATACACCAACGGCAGAATACCAAATTGAACGACTGCAAAAATAAACACTTCAAAATCACAAAATTAAAATGCAGGGAAAATGACAATATTTTACTGTGTATAAATCCTGCAAATTGGAACCACTATTAATCACAACTCGATGTCACATTCTGATGAAACATTTCTCTTTAAAACATGTAAATAACAAAAATGCAGCTTACGGTCGTGAGACCACTAAAGATATAGCACAAAATGAATTTAACGATAGACAAATTATTTAATAACACAGGATGGACAGACAGACAGACAGACGTACCATGAATAAATCGGAATAAAACCATGATTTTGTCCAAAAGTCTCTCCAGTTCTTCTTCTGTCGATTCCTATCGGAACATATGATCACAAAAATCTGATAGGAAATGTTCCAAAAAACATTAAGTAAATGAACTTAAAGTACTAAAATACTGAAAATGACTAAGGAAAAAAGGAAAGTTTCAAGAATGAGAATATGGTAACACCATATAGTCAGCAAAAAACATTATGTACTGCACATACAGGGTGGGCCAAATCATATATAGAGCTTTGTTACATAACAAAAGCACGAAATAAAAAAGCTAAAGTGCTTACAGCTTGCTGACCAAATTTTGCATGCCAAACGTCTTCCTTAATCAACAGTTTCAAAAATCGACTGAAAAAAATGGAAGCTAAGAGGGGTAGTCAAAATTTCAGCCTTCCCACTAAAAAGACACACTGCTTCACTGGAACCAACCTCAGAGCTACGGAGCATCACCTGCCAAATGAGATCACACAGTGTCACCTGACACCTGACACAGGTGAATGTGCCCCCCACCCCTGGTGGATTGGTGGCTGTCTGTAGACAGGTAAACCACCTTGGTATAAAACCAGCCACCCAAGTTAACTCAGATTTCGATCCGTCTAAAAATCAAGTAAAAAATAATAAGAATACTATTACACATGCCATCATACCATCTGGCACGAGGTCATTTAGCTGCTTGCAGAAAATAACATAACTCGTCCAATATGAACAAACGATACTAAATACAAAATATAAAGTATGCCGACTGACTGACACACACCTTATTACCAGCTCGCAACTTGAAGTCGACATATTTTGCTGCAACAAATTTGAGCAAAATACAGTTAGTGAAAAGTTTCGATCTAACAGTTACTACTTGGTAGAGTCATCAAAAAAGTAAAGTTTCCACAAAAATGCAACTATTTTTAATGTAAATGATAATAAAAATGTGCATGCAAAGAAATGCTGAAGGTTCTAAGAAAATTACAAGAATGCTTTTAAACGATGAACTACTACTACTAGTACAACTAATACTATCCCCTCGTCCTCCTACTACTACTACTACATTGGCTGCTGACACCACTGCTACCGTTACCCCAACTACAACTACAACTACCACTACTATTACTACTACTACTAACCAATGACTTCAGCTGGTTTGTTCTGCCTCTGGTTAATAAAGTATTCAAATGATTCTTTCATGGCATTGACAAATTTTTCGTTCTTGTTGAAACAAACAACGACGATGTTATCCAGTTTGTCCTTGAAATCTGCCAGCATACCACAAGGCAGCAAGGATGCATAATCATCATCATTACCATCATAATATTATTATGTTATGTTATGTTAACCCATCTCCATTCTACCACAAATTTGAGGGTGTCTCCTTTCATTAGATTGTTAACGTAAAGCAAGTGAAGATCAGACAGTTAGCCAATTATACGTGTAACGAAATTCGGCGTAGCCAAACTTATGTCGCCACTGTACCTCAAATTTTCACCAGACAGATGGAAAGACAGACAGACAGACGAACAGATGACATACAGGGTGGGCCAAAAAAACTGGACCTGTTTGAGCGTTGATAACTCAGCGATGGTTATCCGTAGAAAGACGTGCAATGTCAAAAATAAAATTTTTTTGACATACTGCACACCTTTCTACGGTTTTTCATTCATTGTGAAATTTATTAGACATCATATTTTAAATCACACTTAAATGGTAATTTTTGAGTTATGATGTCAATCGCATCATTATGACGTTTACTCATAAGAGGGTGAATAACATGTTTCTTCCCAAATCGTAATTCTGCGTATGGCATTAAGTGGACACCAAACTAAAAAACCTAACAACCTAAAAAAACTAAAAAACCTAACAACCTAAAAATTTTCTTTAAAAAACCTACGTTTTTTTCCAGCCCTAGTGGCAGTGCCATCACGAAAGCACCATAAATATTGTTGCTCACCGTTACGAAGTATCTTACCATAACTAGCCAGCATAAAAACTGGAAAAAGACAGATAGAGATATAGATACAAAGACCAGAGATGTGCAGATTCAGAAATTTTGAGTCCGCATCAGTCCGCAGATTTTGAACAAAAATCCGCGTCCACATCTGCATCAAGAGAGAAATATTGAATCCGCTGTCAGTGTGCGCTTGCACTGAATAGGCCTAGTCTTCAGTACATAAGGTGGGGCACTAGGCCTATAGCAGATATCGACAAAATAATAGCTGTAAAATGTTTGGCAACGAATTTTGCTGATTAAGGTGGAAATTAAACATGCTTTCAAAGTCAGCTAGCAGTAATTAGACAAAATGCACTCGTCATGAAACGGGATCTATGTCAGTCCGCATCTGCAAAAAAATTCCTGCGGATCTCATCCGCGGACAGACAAGTCCGCAGTCCACACATCTCAGAGAGAGATATATAAACAGAGAAACACAGAGAGAGGCAGAGAGAAAGAAAGAGGTACAGACCTAGAAGGTTCTGCACCATGTTGCGATCCTTGTCCGGGTCACCATCCGGATTTATGACTATCATCCGTCCCATTTTCTGCACATCATATAGTCAGCACTATAAACAACATAAAGATGTTAGAACATATATTAAACATCTTAAAGAAAGGTCAAAAATCGTGTGAACCCATCTCAGAGCTACCGAGCATCACCTGCCATATGAAATCAAACAATGTTATCTGCTATCAGACACAGGTAAACGTGCGACACCTTAACCCCAACCAGACAGACCGGTTGGTACTAAATTCTTAACCTACTCATAGAAGAATGAAAAGTTGAGATTGTCTACCAGTCAGTTACTTGCAATTCCCCGGCATAACTTATCCTTTGGTTCTCGTTCCTTTCGCATCTCTGCTCCAAGAATTTGGAACTCCTTAACTCCTCAAATTTGTCAATGTCAAACCTTGGCTACATTCAGATGTCACTTAAAGACCCACTACTTTCAGTCAGCCTTTTCTGCCACCTAGTGTCCATCATCCCATGCGCCCTGATTCTTTCTGAGACTTTGGCGCTTTATAAATCATTTACTTACTTACTTACTTACTTACCTACTCCAAAACAAAGTTTCCATCCTTATACCTGATAAGCGCAGCTTGCACCCAGTCAAAAATAAAAAGGAAGGAAAAAGTTGATAAGGGATGGGTTTACACAAAATTTTTTGTATCACCAGAAATGCTGTTTTAGCTCAAAATGTAATACAAACCGTTTGGTGGCTGGGCTCTGCTAGGTGAGTTTACAGCACTCTCATGGATCCCTTAGCTAAACTAAGGGTAAGGGGGCTGAAAAAAGAGGGGGAAGATAAATTGCAAAGGGGAGAAGCTAAGAGGGGAGGGAAAAATACAGTGAAAAGGAAAAAAATAAGTAACAGGAAAAAGAAAGTGGGGAAAATGTGGCGAGAAAGGTGGGGAGGGAGTGAAGGAAAATAACGGGAAAACTTTAGCCCACTTTTGATCATTGATTTGGGGGACAGAAGCCCCTGCCCCTAAACAAGGTTCAAAGTCGTTATTTCCTGCTAAAATCCTGTGCTTGCTACAGCACTGCCTTACCTTACCTCAGGGCTGGGCAGGCTCTCACACCTGCCCAGCGCTGAGGCCGTATCAGCTCGACCCAATGCGCATCCCCAAATGTAACCATAAGATTACAAGAAACAGCTATGAAGCCGTGAACGGCTGTGATGCCGTAAATAAACGACTGTGAAGCTGCAGTCTGCCATGAAACCAAAACCAGCACAAAAGCACTGGTAACATGTAGCGAATCTGCTCTCACGGGTTTGGTCAGCTCTTAGTTAGCTCTTCACCTCCAGATTTGAGAAATCTTTCGCGTCATCGGTGCAAAACCCCACCACCACAACAAGGTGGCTGACCACGGTGGGGCTACAGCACTGCTTACATGAGTAAAACTTGTGACCAGAAGTACTTTACGGTTGTGGAAGTGGCAAACGGCCTCTTATTAAAGCAAAGTGCACAAATGAGACAGACAGACAGACAGACACACTATGGTAGGATCTGTTGCAACAGCCAGGATGCTTTTCGCTTTAGACAGCATCAACTAAAAGTCTTCATCTTTAAAAATCTATGTAACGGTGGTACGAATCACTGACCAACTTCGACAGAAGATAATTTTTGAAGCTCAATAATGATATATTATATAACAGAGCAACCACTACAGAAAATGCCACCGTAAACACATGCAAATAAGACACGGGGACAGATCACAAAACCGGTGTTTTTAAACATAACTCCTCCTCCTCCTGCTCTACTACTACTACTACTACTACTGCTACTACTAACCTTGATGTAGGCAGCGAAGCTAGTGCATAGCTCTTTCAGACCATGATGAACTCTTGACAGCAGCTGATAGAACAGTGTCAGGTCTTCAATTCGATTCTCATCTAACATCTGATCGAGACCTATGGACACACATAAACTATTACTACTACAAAATACTACTACACAATACTACTACAACACACTACTGCTACATCTTACTACTACAATGTGGTAATACTACTACTACTATTACTACTACAGTGTTGCGTCTTCTATGCGATTCTCATATAACATTTGTTCTATGCCTACAGGCACATGCGATACTACTACTATACATATACACTATACTATAATTATACTACTACACAATACAAGTAAGCATAGACAAACCTTTCTGTAGCAGAGCGGTGAGATGTAATTCAATCAGTTGCTTCTCCAGACACATAAACAAAGCCTTCCTGCTCAGTTAACAATCGACAACATACTAAATTACTTACTGTGAAGACATCCTAGCAGCAATCACCGTTACGCTTGCCATTATGTAGCCTAACACAGACTCAAGAGTCAAAAAGGATGAACAAAGTGTACAGGCTTTATTACAAACGCACTGCAAAAGACAACCCATTGCAGAGCTACAAAGCATCACCTGCCCCATGGGATCACACAGTGTTACCTGCCACCCGACAAAGATGAATGTGCCCAGCCTTAACCCCAGCCATACAGAATGGTACTCAATTTACATATCCCAGAGGGAGAGAAGACTGAGTTCACCTTGAAACAAGTTATAAACCTGGATAATAGTGACCACTTGATAGCAACCCGACTGGGAGCCAAACCCATGACCTTGTGGTTACAAGTCCAACACCCTGATGCCACCAAGCCAGAGAGAAAAAAAGACACATAACCAACGCCTTCCTGCATCCAACAATCACCAACATACTTATACCCCGTTCACACGAGGAAGCACACATGAAGCACATGTATTCAATATACACCGTTATCAAGCCAGCTCAGCTCTAAAAGTGCTCTAAGTTTGCTTCACGAGTGTATGCTTCCTCATGTAAACAGGGTATTACTTACATAGCAGCCACATTATGTACATTGCCCATCTTTCTCTCTGTCTGTCTGTCCCGCAAGTGCTTCAAATTCAAAAATAACAGATAGATGGTTTCTTGTGCATGTCTGACAGTAGCTGGATTGGTACAGTAAGTCACAATACAGCTAGTGATACAGTATTATTTACACAGACATTCAAAATGCTGCCAGAAAGGACTAGAGAACATGACAGAACAGTAATATGTTATTACGCAGCACAACTTAGGGGTGTGTGCAATCCGTTGAAAATTTTTTTTTTTTTAAAACCGAACCAAAATTAAATTTTGAAAACCAGAAACACGATTTCCATGGTTCGGTTTTCGAAATGCCAGTTTTTAAATGGTTTTACACTTTCTATGCCAGTCAAAGTAGCTTTCATTAGGCTTAGTTTCAAAGCACTTCAACCAACGATTAGTTGGACCATTACAGCGGTCAGCACACAAAGTAGTCTGCGTAATTTCTGACATCATACATGCAACAACTGTTATGCAGTGTATCATTACACACCAAACATCAGATGGTAAAAACTGAAAACCGAACCAAAGACATATTTTGAAAACCGCACATGCATAGCACAACTATTATCTAGGCCACTCAAACCTCTCACCTATAATGATGACAGTAACAAAGGAAGGAGACAGAAAGTTATGTGAGACTGTTTACTGACTTTGTGGACTGATCGAGATAATGCAGAATGCGCTCCGTCTCTTCATTAAGCCTCTTCTCCACATGACTAATGTACGCTGGTACCTTTCACATAACATAGTTAACACGTATTGTGAATTGCTTCGCATAACAGTGCTTTCACATAACAACAGAACAGAAAGGCTTCATATAGCACAGTGCTTTCACATGACAAGAGAATAAAATGCCCTCACATAACATCACGGTACATAACATCTCTTCTCAATGTGATTAATACATGCTGGAACCTTTCACACAGCAACAGAACAACATGGCTTCACACAGCACTCACATGACAGTGCTACAAAATGGTTTCACAGAGCACGATGCATTCGTGCAAGAATGGACTAAAACTGCTTCACATAACACACGATGTCTTCACATTACATTGCAAATCTCTTCTCAACACGACTGTATGCTGAAACCTTTCACATTACAGCAGGGGTCTCAAACTCGCGGCCCGCAAGCCGCACGCGGCCCGTGAAGGCGTTAATTGCGACCCGCGACACATTATCTGAAATTCTAAAAATTTAGGATAAAAATAAATTGTTTTATTCATTTTACAGCTTTTTTCCAGTAATTAAGCGAAACTACTATTTTTCTCATTTGCGTTCTCTTTATTGGAGCCACATGCTGATGCCGGCAGCGACCAAAGCTGGCACTGGAAACTTGGACCATTTCTCATCTCTTCAGGTGGTAGGCCTAAGTGAAGTCAAGCCACGGCGGCTAAAAGATTATGCAGATGTCATTTCTGGATTTTTTGCAGAGTTCGACCGATGTTTAAAAGAGTTCAATAATCTTAAACCACAGTTTGCACTCTTTGCCATTCCGTTTGATGTTGACGCAGAAAGCGTTTCCGAAGTATTCCAGATGAAGGTATTGGATTTGAAGTGTGACAAACAGAAGCAGACGTACACGGACGTCTTCCGTCATTTGTATTAATCACTGCATTTACTGCATTTTGTCGTTTCTAAAAATAATGCGGCCCCGCGACTGAGTGATATCTTGCAGTGTGGCCCGCACCCCAAAATGAGTTTGAGACCCCTGCATTACAACATGACATACCCTGGCTTCAAATAACAAGGAAAAAAGTAATTTGGCAGAAAAGCTAACCCAGAAAGCGGAAATGCTAACCGCTCACTTTTTTGGCCAGGTGATTGCAGCAATTTGCAACTGAGCGTATTGATTCGACATCCTACTTTAAATCTTCCCATCCCCTGATGGACCAGCGATCCCACCTAACACCACGTTACAAGCAATAACAACAAAATAAACCGACAACAATGCAAGTCTGTAGAAATATTACTGATATTAGCTACTGATAAACAGATGGCTAACCTCCCACTCCTGGATGAGCATCTGACCCTCAGCATGGTATAGCTCTTCAGTTGACTCGAGAAATCTTGTCTCAAATGCCTCCTGGTATATCTGCAAATACATCACGTATACAAACTCTACTACTACTACTACAACTGCTACTCTCTAAATGACTTTAGGAATACCCGATATCAACCAGAACAATTACAGTGTGTTTACTAGTACTACCACTACTACTAATAGTACTACTAGCTTAAGTCTAACCAATGACAACACAAGAATTTCAGTGTGACATGTGTGCCATTCTGCGGACAATAACATGTATGTGTATCAAGGATCAAACACTGCTGAAGTCATCTGTGACCAGAGATGCATCAACATCGACAACTCAGTCCACCACTGCTACTAATACTACTAAATTACCTGTAGGTCACAAAGCATCCTCAGAAGGCTCTTCAGCAGTTGTCTGTCAACAGCCTCTCCATTACGTTCCCTCTCGATTAGTTCAAGAATTCCGGAGATTGTCCGAGACTGGACTACGCTGTTGGTCACCACATGGATACGAAACAGCTCCAGACCTAAGTCCCTACAAACGCATGGGTTATAAAGGGTTAAAGGACTACCAGACCTAGAGAAACATGCATGGTTAAACCCACAAGGGTTAATTCTAAACCAAGGTTCCTACACACATGCAACTTGAAGTGTTAGCACTAGGTTCCTACACATACAGCTTACAAAGGTTAAAGGAACTCAAGACCAAGGTTCCTGCATGCATGAGTAGCAACTTACAAGGGTTAATTCTAAACCATCCTTTACTGTATACACCATCTCAAAAAACATCCTCAACACTTTTGACTGTAACTTGAAAACCAATTATCAGAGTTTGATAATTTTTGCTACAAATATTCCGGACACAACTCAAATGACTGTTTTGTTCCTCACCTCACCCGACGTATGCTTCTGTGCTACCTAAGGAAAGCAGATCAAGCTAAATATGTTTTGAAATAAACAGAAAACCTGAAAAAAACATCCGTGACATTATCGATCATAACTTGAAGACAGATTAGCAGATTTTAATAATTTTTGGAACAAATATTTCTGACACAACTGGCTATTAAATTTGTGTTTTAGTTTATACCCAACGTCTGCTTTTGCTCTAACTGGGGAAAGCAGACCAAGCATACCAAAAATTATCAAAATATGATAATTGGTTTTCAAGTTTCATTCAAAAATATTGGGAATGTTTTTTTTTGCAACACAGTGTTCATATTTACTACACATAATATAAACAAACATAAGCTCCTTCCTGAGCCAAAAGCGTGGCAATGATCTAAATTTCCTTAGCCAGACATCAGTTTACACTGCGAGATGAGATAGGGCTAGTGCATTGCATGATGTGCCAGTTGAAAGCACATGATAACAATATATTCACTAGCATGTGTTACAAAAGTGAAGAAAATAAAAGCAGCTAAAATTACAAACTAAAATCTCAAAAAAAAAACAAAAGTAATGGCTACAATAGAGAAGCTACTAGACTACATAAATCATAAATCATTAAAAAACACCAATTAAGCCTTTAAATAAAGACTTTTAAACAAAGTCCTCGTATTTGCACTGTGACAGCGTTTTAATATCCTAACTTTCACTACATTGCAAGCACATATTTATCTAGTAAACAGCAAAAAAATAAACAAAATTTGACGCAGATACCAGAGCGAAGCTATCCCAGAATTCTGCAGGACATAAGTTCTATCCAGAACGAGAAAAATACTGCGTATCATTGTCTGCAACAACATCACGTCAAAAATGAATACAACTAATTATCCATGCAAAAATACTATGAATCTGGCAGCCTGCCACTGTGTTTTGCTATTGTTTTACACCACGTTATGTCTGTTGGCGAATAAAATTCTCTCTGTCTCTAATATTGTCTACAGGGTGATAATTAACCCCTCCTAGATTCAAGCTCTCCTGATCGCCCTACAACCTACTGTTTATCCAGGGTAAATTTGTCACAGAAGACAGACAGATGACGATAGACGAATGACAACCATGCCATAAGCTTGACCGTTACTTATGTATGGTCAGCTAATAAATGCTGGAAAAGTCTCTCATACCATTTGTCCGCAGTGTATTTGCCAGCACTGTGCCACCATCTTCAGAAACTGCTCTTTGTCTGACGACTCTGTGCCCATGTAGCATTAACGAAATGCAATGCAAAACTTCACGATACAGGAAGACATTGGCATACATCTCCAATGTCTATGTTAGATCACTGTCCAAAGTGGCATAAGCAGATGCTAAACAATGGCTTGCAGGCTGCAAACGTATTATCTGTGGCCCAGGGTGAATTATTTAAAATGATAATAAAATTTGGAAGTTCGTATTGCTCATCAGCAGCATTTCTCAACTGTGCTCGCCAAATACACTAGTTACAGTGTAAAATGCACTAAAAAGAATCTGGTGGCCAAGCTCCACCTGGACCTGCTAGGAGAACACTCTCCCTAGCCATCAAGCCTAATGTACACTGTGTCTCAAAAAAAACTGGACCCATATTACGTTTTGAAATAACTCCAACAAACTGTGCCTAATAATAATAATGATTAGCTGAGAAAATCGTCAAAAAGTACTTAATATCGTAGTGTGTTAGGGGCTTACAATATTTCATAAAACGGGGTACCAGCTTAGGTTAGATGTGGATG
>Ga0209454_1000612_pt1 | contig 19241 bp, 11 predicted proteins | sample WorMetHERISLAND1_2_FD_187400 | JGI IMG/M metagenome (GOLD analysis project Ga0209454, IMG submission 187400) | Marine gutless worms symbiont microbial communities from Max Planck institute for Marine Microbiology, Germany - Olavius geniculatus... | ecosystem: Host-associated > Annelida >... | reverse complement strand
TACACTTGTTAACGGCAACATTTAAGGACTTGCACATCGAAAACAGCAAAAATTACAAAAGGTGATATTATTCAGCAGCACACTGACACACAGTCAGTGTGATGCGGGCAATATCACCTTTTGTAATTTTTGCTGTTTTCGATGTGCAAGTCCTTAAATGTTGCCATTAACAAGTATATAAACTGATGTTTTGTACATTTATTTCTCAATAGCGTGTATTTCTTTTTTTCATTCGTATACCGGTGACTATGAATAAAGATTTTTTTTAACTGCGTATAGAGTGTAGACAAGCCTTGATTTCGTGCATCGGTTCGTCCTTGTAGAAATGCCACAGCCGACTGTCGTTGCTGTATGAAAGTCGGTAGCCGGTCACCCAGTGCTTCTTGCGTCCGTCGCCACGACCCTTTGTCACGACGCCGGTCACCAGCGTCGGTGGGCCGACATCGAACTGCAGCCATTGCTCCGCTGACAACACACGCGTGCATGCATAGTGCATACAGACTGAAGGACATACAGATGTGCATCACCTGCCATATGGGTGACATCGGGTTTCTTGCCGATCGACACCGGGGTGAACGCGTCCCGCCTTAACCCCAGCCAAGCAGACTGGTACTCGATTTACGTATGCCAGAGGGAGGGAAGACTGAGTTGACCTTAGTGGGTAGTTAAATATCGAAATAGTTTACTTTTAATCGCAGACAACCATCCTTCAAATAATAACCACTTGATAGCGACCCGACCGGGAATCGAACTCACGACCTCTTGATCGCAAGTCCGACATCTTAACCGTTATGCCACCAAACGCCCTATAATTGTCCATTACGTAGAAGGATATGCACAGTACGAATGCGTACCATTATCTCGTTTGGCGCACCAGGCCGTGCTGGTGATGATGTAGCCGTCGTTGGCGGCACAGGTCCCGGCGTGGCGTGAACCCAAGGCGCGCTTCTCACTCGACGCCTGAAGCTTCCCGTATGGCGGCAGACCGATCGGCATCTTACATACTGCAACGCACACGCATACATTAGTCAGACAGCACCAGTAAGCAATTACAACATTGATTCAAGTATGATATTTGGGGTGAAAAAAGTTGGGAATCGGCAGTGAAAATGTGCTGCTAATGAATAAAGCGTTGCTGAGTTCCTATGTAGGATGGTTAACCATTCCGATATCTGTAACGGTTGGCAGCGATCTGCAGCGCAAACTGTGACTGCGGGTTGCTAACTCTGAATCTTCCCTTTTACTGGCAACAAGAGTCCTGCCTAATACACCCGGTCACATCAATGTTTTTGATGCAAAATTGCTAAACATTCCTTCCAACGACTAATGTTAATATCGCCAAAAATTATGCAGCTAAACGGTACATCTTGCACTAGCTGTCCCTCCAATAGACAGCATTCTGACATTGCTGACTGGAGCACATGAGGGAAGATTATTAGAACTGTTATTATCGTTAGTCACATATGCACATTTTAAATTGACAGTTCTTACAATTTTAGGTTTAGGTTGTTTTTAGGTTTTGTGTCTTATAAAGGTTAAACTTTGTGTAAAAGTAAACTTTTTCTTTTATTATTATGCGTACGTGCATTTTGCCTGGAAAGGCCGTCCCCGAAATGACCTATGAACTGTGTCGGGTGTGACGTAAAACCCTACTCACTCACTCGCACTAGCTGTCACTGCTATTGTAGCCTGCTGTTAATTAGAGCACTTGTGAACAAATAAAATGTAAATGCAGCTGTTTAGAAGGCAGAGACCTTGACAGCCGATGACCTCGACCCTCATGCTAGGGTGCCGATGCCACTGTACTGTGTGAAACTTGATGTAGCGCGCCAGCACGGCGTCGTCCAAGTAGTAGTGTTTCACCGAGTACGCGTCCACGTTACCGTCGAACACCTGTAGACACGCCACCAAAACAGGAGAACGGCCAGGTACTGCTTTGCAACGTAGAGTCAAAAACCTATCGTTGTATACCGTCCGGTAATGTAATGCAATCGACAGACGGACAAAAAAAATCAAACAAGAGCACGTTACTCTCGTAACGAACATCGCGGGATGCGTTTGCATTAAATACGTTTACAAGCGTGACGTCGGACGTTGCGATAGTGATTGGTAAGCAATAGAATTACGGCGCAAACAATGTTTTCCACCCGAAGTTTGAGATATTCTCTAGGACCAGGTCGCCAATGTCTGGACTTGGACTCCAAAGTGGGAAGACCGTAAACTAATTATGTGTGTAATTACTTTCCAAGTGACTCCACCCACTGACCATGCACGTCACATCAACGTTACAGACGGACGGACAATTTAAGATCGCAATACCGTTCTTTACACGGTAGCAACATTATTTCCAGCAAAACACTTGTAAGTCTTTTACGCCTTACAGCTGAACAACGGTCGTCGTATTTACCCGCTGGTTGCCGTACTGATCGGTGATGTAAAGCCAGTGATACGCGTCGAGGCTGTAAGAGACGAGAAATGACGTCACCCACTCGTTGCCTTCTCCGCGTCCTTGACTCAGCAACCCTGTCACCTGCACAATGTGCACAATGCTGCAAAGATGTATACGGCGGCTATAAACAATACAGAAACACACCTGTAACAAGCACATGCAACAGAAACATGCCTATATAAAACAAGCGAATAATCCATAAGCGAATACGCCCAGTGTTCACATGTTATGCGGCCGTCTGTCTAGCTATACGTACTCCCTAATGCACTGTGCAACCGTGACCTAACTCTGAATTTAACCTTTTGAATAAAAAGGGGTATTTACCTCGATGACCTTAAACGACCTTGAACCCCCAAAATAAAGGGTTTTAGTGGGTGTTAGTCATTTTTGTGATTTTCGGCTGCGGTTCGCACTTCAAGGGTGAATTGCGACGAAATGACTGAAAATAGACCAAGACAATGTGCAAACAGGAACTGCCAAGGCTGTCGCGCGTCTCATGAGCTTTGCTCAAATTACTTGTTAAAACCGACGCCGTCTTGCTAACTCAATTCATTCAATTGATTCAAACAGCATTACTAAAAAAATTGCATACATGACTAGAAGACAGGGTATTTTTCTAGATAGATAGAAGTTAATTTGCAAATAATTCGTTAAGCACGACAATTTTACTTAACTTACAAGTGCATCGCTGACTGCGATTCGCAAACGAACACAAAGCAGGCCCAGTTTAGCATATCAATAACATCTACAAAAATTCGTTTTTCTTAGCAACGCCTATATTGTAGACATAAATGTATGCTATGCAAATTTCAACTTTAAACTCCGCTATCAGCCCACTAAATTCAACGTATCGCTGAGATTATGTTAGCAAACAGACAGAATTGATAGCATCGTTCAAGAATCGTCGTCGTTTACGAAATAGCCAACATCCGAATCATTCATGGGTGGGTGCCTTTTATATGATTATCGAAAACAGACAATTCTTGCATCTTATATCAGAGCCGAACAGCATCGCCGACGCATTCTGAACCACAAGACTGTCATGTACCCTTCTCTTGTTGCGTTTAGTCGAAACACGTCGTTAAAGCCGAACGAAGAACGGAATTCTGAATGTTGCTGTCTTACGTAACATCGCCTTCAGCGTAAACAAGCATAAATCGACACGCCAGAACTGGGGAGAAATGACAGGAAAAAAGTTGGCGTAAAACAAGCGTCTGTGCATCGTGGCTTAAACGCTCGTGTTCTATGTGTGTGGTCTGATGGAGTAAAAAGTTGGCCGGACATCAAAGGGAAACCGCCAGCGACATGCCGAGCTAGCGGCAAGTCTACGAGATACGTTTCATTCTACCGCTGTTCGATCATCAATGTGAACATCGAACAAAAACACCAATACTTTGTGTCTGAGTCAGCTCTGCAAGGCCAAGGCGGAGGCCAACGACTGACATTACTGGTTTCTTAATGAGTTGACTGTTTCTTAACAACACAGTGACATTTTGTCACTTAACATGTTTAATGAAAATATGATTTGTACTCAAGCAATAGCAAATGGGAATAATTACATAATAGCCTATAAAATGTAAAATATGAGAATCTAAACGTCAGCCTGTTCTTATCTCAACATAGCGTCGAACTGTATGCAATTCATGCTACTTTCATCTGCTCCAGCTTCGAGAAGGAAATCGACGACACCCGTTGTCGCTGATATTCAAGTTACGGAGTCACGCCCGAACCATGCTCGTATTAGCTTATTCAACAAGACGCAGACAGATCGTTGAGGTGACATTCTTTTCTGTGATATGGTCGTTAGTTCAAGGCCGCTGTGTGACGCTATGTGACAACGGGTTATACGTTAGTAACTATGGTCGTATTACAAGTGAGCGAAAACGACTAACAGAATGACAGCTTAGGCCTAGTATTATATTAACCCACGGACCGTATTAGGCACACGCCTTAGCATTCTTATTCTGCTTCTTTTTGTGCACACGCACCTGCCACCCGTTGTGATTAAAACAATGAAGCTCCAGACATTTCATTTCGAAAAACGTCTATTTACTAACGTTTACTAGCGATTTTAATGGCGATCTACAATCAGAAATACATTGCCACTTACCGTCATGCTCGCGTGGGCACAGACAGCGAAAACGTCCAGAACAAGGGTTGCTTTACAGGGGTTGAGGCATTTACTTCACAGGCAGGTTTTTTTGGGAAACAGTTTGAGCAGATAATGCATAGGATTACATTACACCAAGTCACTAATCCTCCTGTTGAGAAAACTTGTAAGCCCAACTGCACTATTATATTATTATATTATCTAAACGTCTACATCAGAGATGTTAGGTCTTGGCCTGCTACTTGCCAGCTAATGCTTTGAGCTAGAAATTAGGTGCTGATGCACGACACGCAATATGTTTTTACTAATTACGTGTGATTTTTCTTCAAAGGATAATAAACCAATTTAATATAATAGATTACGTGTCCAAAAAGAAAATACGATAAAACGCATCAGGAACGTCGAGAGGCAGAGCGGGACCCATGAAAAACCATTCTCACGGGGTACGGACCATATCACTCACAATGTCATTCCGACTGAAAAATAATTCCATAAAAGCATCTGTTATAAAAAAATTTAATTACAAAAACTTAAAACCAATCATAATGTCAGGATATCGTCGTCGCACAATAATTGACGACTGACGTTAGCCCAAATCAGATGATCAGTAATAGGCCTACCCCGTTTGCACGATCAAGCAAACAAAAAGCAAACGTATTTAGTATAGGCTTACACGTGCACGACGTATGCTTAAAAGTTTGCTTCGTGTTTTTGCTTCATGTTTGCTTTATCGTGTAAACGGGGTATAGGTCTAATTCTGCTGTCGAACATAATAGCAAAAATATTTTTGAGCGATGGTAAGGCCCCAAAACATCGCGGAGCCCGGAAAAATCTTCTTCTCACTCTTGACGCCCTGAGAAAGAAAAGCGAACATCAGTATTATCATTTTAGTTTGAAAACTACCGTCCCAGTCTATGCTATATTAGGCCTAAGCCTTGGCCTTGGCGTAGGCCTTGTACTGTACTTTGTAGGCGTTGCACGCAGTGTCGTTGCTATTATCACATGGTATACGTTTGTCCTAGGCTATGTTATAATTATATGTTTGTAACTTTGTCGCTTTGGTTTGTATTAACGGCATTATTGGTAGCTTAAACTGGGCGCTTGCAGTAAAAGCAACCGAACGCGGTGAGGTGATATAGCAGACCTGTCACCTTGCGTGTTACGTTTCGCTTGCGAGCCTATATAAGCTGATTATTTGCGTTCTACTTTAGGCCTAACCTACAAGTACAAGATGCGTTCCTCAGTATGTCTGTACTTGCAATAAAGCACGTTCTTTATTAGGCCTACTTCAATTAAAGATTCTTTCGGACGTTCGATCGAGCAAAGTCAACATTTTTCTTCATGTATGCCACGTCCGTCATTAAGGTCAGAAACGTCTTATACCGCCCACTGTACAAAAGTTAGGCCTAACGCCCGATTCTCGTTAGCGTCGAGTATAAAAACTCCATGCCGCCCTCGAACGATGAAAAAGACGACCCGCTCGGCCAATAAGGGTGGACTGAAAGGGACAAAGCCGCATGCTTCGGGACATCAGAAATACAGCCTGCACGGCTAACGAAAAACGCGCCACTTGATTCCAATTTCATGCTACGTCACGCAGTCGACGTAGTTGTGCGTGCACGCATTTTTGTGTGCGATTCGATTAATAATTTCAACTACTTAACACCTCTGTGTGTGTGCGTATGTGTGTGCGATTTCAAAAGCCAAATCCTCAGGCGAATCTTAGCAGAACGTTGCCTCTGTCGACAAGCAATACGATCTGGTACCAGTCAGAGCTGCTCACGAAACAGTATAGCCACGTGTCCTGCGCGCGGTTCATGAATCACAATGCGAAATTTGCGCCGTCTCTCCGCCGGTTTCATTACTCCCTAGCGGTTCTTTACTTTTTTTAACCAAAATTACTACCACAATCACCCTCTGATCCTTAATTTATGCTTTGCCGGTGTTGGCTGGATAAAATAGACTGCAACGCCCCAAAAGAACTGCCCACAGTAAAGCCCACACAGAAGTTTCATTTAAGCGTATATGCCAGCCTATTGCCTAACCTGTAGTAAGACCGTGGTTACATTAAAAACAAAAACAGAATTTTTAAACGTTGTTTTGCAAACGCATTGCGGTTTATAAACAATTTCCAAAACATTTCGAAAACGTTTCAGAAGCGAAGATCTAGATTAACTACGTTTGTCGGACATCAGTAGGCTACGATGGGAGACCGTTGTGAGATGGAAAAACTATCTCGGTATGTAACTAGCCACCCAGGTCAACTCGTCCTAGCCATCCCTCTGTGGGCTGGCGCAGTGAATACCAGCGATCTAACAAAGGCGTGAACAGGCACACCGCACGGTGCACTATCCGCGTATCCGTAATCTGGCAGTGTAAACCGGTGTCTAGCTGAAGGCTAAGGAAACGGAGATCAGTGCCACGCTGGGCGTATGGTTCGCAAAAAACTTCACGTTTTGCTTTACGTTTTATGACGTACCTTGGCTGGAACGCCGAGATCCACTTGTAGCCACTCGGAGGCGGACTTGTACTTGGCACACCAAGCCTGGTCGCCGGGCTGGTAGACACGTGCAAACTTCTCGCTACATCCGCGGTCCCACTCGGGCGGGTAATTGGACGAGGCCGAGATCTGCCCGGCACGAATGTCTCCCGTCGTCATACCCAGCGGACCATTGTACGTACACGCTATACACACGGCACAGTACATAGAACACGTCAGTAAGTATTAGTTACAGCGCTGCTGGACTGAATAAACCCAGTACCAGCTTATACCACTCCAGACAGTACTGAAACATATTTAAAGCCACGCTCAGATCGCACCGTCGTTTGCTTCATGACGGACGACTGCAGTCGAAAGTTGTGAAAACAGCACCGGTGCAAGCTGAGTAGGCCTATATGGTTTTAAGTAAATTAACTGACCGAATTGATCGAGTACTGATTAACAGACTGATTGATTGGCATTACATACTTCTCCATCAGTGGCCGAAAGTACTGAGAGTTATGCCGAGTAGTCAGTCACAGTCTTCTTGTTCTTTAAGGGCGTAAATAGACATAACTGAACTGAACTGATCACTGATGAAGTTTATTTTTCGACAAACTCACAAATGGGCAAGCAGTAATGTATTACAGTAGGCACCGTCTAACGGCGTAGGTCACTACGTGACTACGCCCACGTACGCGTCAATACGTAAGCAAGTCAAGTTAATGTCTATAAATCGCAATGTCGGCAAGAAACCGGCATATCTGATGCATAGTGCACAATAGCAGTATGTAGGGGCCTACTGCATTTTCTTAAAACTGTTTAATAAATACAATATTCAACGTCGCACCTTGCAGAGCTTGTAAATACGGCAGCGTCAAAGTGGGCGGCGACGACGACGTGACGTATGCCAATGACGTCACATACAGTAGCCAATGAGCGGCTCGCAACGCCATCATCTGTAATAGCAACAAACAGTTTCTACAGCAACCACATAATGCATTCATTTATAAATTTTATATGATAAAACATGTTGCATTTACAAGTATATTTACCATGTTCAGTAAAAACCAAAAAGCAAGAATGGGATCCTTTCTGCATGCAGTGGCGTAGCCAGAAATCTGAATTAAGGAGGAGAAGGGCTAATTGCTTCTCTTCCCTTTCCCTTTTTCCCTTTTCGTCCCCTTCTCTTTTCCCCTTTCTTTTTCTCCCCTTTTTGCCCCTTCCCCCTTCCTGTTCCCTTTTTTCTTCCCCTTTTCTCCATCTGCTTAAAAGTAGGACCCTTGAAATCCAGCTAGGGAGACTGGGGAAGCGCTGTAAACTCCGCCAGCGGGTCTGAGCCAGAACTTGAGCCGAAATCGAATTTGGTGCATTGTAACATTAAAATATGAGATCTGATGGCAACAACTTTGATTATCTTCGAGAATCAACTGACCAAACTGACACATTTAGTGCAGTTTAAACGAGTGTTTGTTTATTGCCTGAGGGATTATGGAGTGGGAGAGGGGCTGGGCAAACTGCCTCCTTGGCTACACCACTGTCTGCGTGCAAATCTTCAAAGCCACAAGCGGTCATTGTAAATGCGATTGTAAATGATTTGTTAACAATTCGTGAATATCGTTTTAGACAAACGTCTGCAAAATATGAAGATAAATACAAGCAGCTTTCTGTGTGTACAAAATATAAGCCTAAAGTAAGGATGCATAAAATAAGGCACATTTTGATGCAAACATGTCGCAATGCATCACTTATCACGTCGTCATTTGCAACAAAAAATCTTTCTACCTATAAAGTCGAGGAAAAAAGAACAGTCCTCGGTAAAAAGTTATGTACTCCCCGAGTGCTTACTCGTCATTCTCATTATCTGCTTATCATTATCATGTTATCAATAAAAATCATCATCGTCATCAGCATCATAACAGAATCGTGTTATTTCTAAACCCCAAATTTCTAAACCCCAACTCGCTATTTCGATTTGCTATGGAGTTTTTTGGATGTTAGACAACAAGTCGTTGAACAAGCCGCGTAAACATCTTGACATCTTGAATGACATGTTGTGGATTTGTTACATTGTTACATGACTTGCGATACGTCAGATCCACGACAGATCAAAGTATAGAGTTTTTGCTTCGAGAAAACAAAAAAGTCGATGCAGCACCGCTCGGTGCGATTCGACCGCTGACAGCAGTCCGTCCCGCCTGTCAACAGTTTGTTTTCGTTGCGTTTCCAGACAAGGTCGTCGTTTGACATTTTGACTTTGGAGATCGAAGACAGACGAAAGGACGGCAGCTACAGACTTTCGCTAAACCTGTATTCCACTTGCTTCGATTTGTTGCACAGTACGATGTACGACAAGCTTTACGGCAAGTAGGGCCTACACAGCAAGTCGCGCGACACAACTCCATATCACGTCGATGAAGGCCTACAACAAATCTATGTATCTTCAGCATCCCATGTGAGGATTCCCCACATGGGATGTTGTACAGCTTGCTATACGACCAAGATATATTCCTCGAAAATTTCCTTAAAACAAAGTCAATTGACACTCGTTTACAAACCCAGACAACAAATCGACGCAGTGGAGTTTGTGCGTTGTCTTGAGACGAACTGTAAGCGGTCGCGTGGCGCGGCAACCAAGCGACGACGTCGCGTCAGCGGCACACACAGAAGACGTTCCAGACGACGACAACTGCTGTCGTCACGCCGTAGCCGCCTAGCTCTCAGCTCAACCTCACATCTAATCCCTGGGGCAGACCGGCTAATGTGCCGGTTTATGGCTTCACTTCACGATCTCTTCGGCTCGCTTACATACTGTCGGCATGCGTCGACATCGACAACTTCTTGGCATCCTTCCAGTGGCGTCGTGGCCGGGGGCGAGTAGGGGGGAGCAAATGCCCCCTAAATTTTCTAGCTGTCGGAAAACTGTCGGAAAAGAGTCGTGTGCCCAATAATACAACATTTGGGGCTAAAACCCCTTTAACCAAAATTTAATTTGAAAATTTAAGAGAAAAATCAAAATCTAATGCACCGATAATTTTCTCTGTCGGAAATCCGCACCTGTTATTTCAATCCACGACTAACGCCGCTGGATCCTTCATTCGCTGGCGCGGTAACATCATCATCGCAGCGCAGAGGTTTTCATCGGAACGCGCTACAGAAAAAAAACAAAATTCACATTTTACTAGCACTTAGTACATTTTAACTGTGCTACCATGCACGCTCACGAAACAGGATCCCGATTTCTTAAATAAGTAACAACTAATTTAACCGCTTGCTGGAGATAAGTTAAAGCTGAAGTTGTGTGTAGATATTGATGGAAACCCATCTCAGAGCTACCGAGCGTCACCTGCCATATGGAATCACGCGTGTTACCTACCACCTGACGCACAAGTGAACGCGCCCCACCATAACTCTAACCAGACATGTAAGTATCTCGAAGGAATGAGAGGCTACTGTTGATTTGGGTTGCTGGTTTATACCGAGACGGTCTACGGGTTTGCAGACAGTCACCCGGGCCCGTCGTTGACTGGGAGATTCAAGACAAACGCGTTTAACCACAAAGTAGGCTACTGAAATATTCGGCCGCACGCCGGACGTGAAGCGAGGAGCTACCGTTGCGTCGCTCGAAGTTCTGCTGTCAGATCAGCGCCGAGCATGTTGGCAATTAGCCGCAACGATTGCTATGAACGCACCGAGAGCGAAACTTGCGGATTGAGGTATCCACGCGTCACGCGTCATGCACGCGACCGCGACGATTACCACGTGCGTTCGATTAGTACGACTTACTTACTTACTTACGATACCTTAGACCTATCGACAGACAGCAAGTCCTTGCACGTAACGACAGTCTGATCATCCGACACAAGGCAAGTACGCGCCAAGGTCTAACTACGGAGTCCCTGGATATCTTCTCCGCTTCATCATGATTCCTCAGTCATCCAGACACTATAGGTACAAGTATTTTAAAGTAAAATGTTTTTAAGAAATGTAGAGAAAACAGAAGTCCAAAAATTTGATGGACACCCTGCAGAAATCCCGTTCTTGCTACTTGTCGCGTGAATACGCGCTGAACCGCGAGCGGACGCACCAGTGATCAACTGCTTACAGCTTTAAACGCTTCGATCGCAGAATGACATAAAACTAGAATGAGTTGTCTTGAAAGAAATATAAGACGAGACAGTGCGCGACAGACAGAAGCATGAGTTTTAACTAAAAAAAATACCCGTATCGCGTATGCAACAGACGTCAGTAAACGGTAGAAGTTACAGATACCTCAAGTCCCCAGATTGTTTAATTTTTTCATACGGCCATCCGCATCCCCTCGAACAAGACTTTTTAGTGTGCAACTTTACACAATAAGTGCAATTGTAAATAGAGTTGTGTAGTTGCAAAAGCAAATTTGTGTGGCTAAAAAATAAAATTTATACGAATCATAATTATACATTGTTGGAAATTTTCCATACCCAAAAATGCGCTTGCAGCCGGAGTTCCGCCCCAGACGCCGCTAGTGCTAGGACAGCCTACAACGCTCTTCAAACCTCATAGATATAGAGGGATGAAGGCTGCTTTTCCCCAAGAACTCTACCAAAAGGTAAATATATTCTAACCACCAAACGGCGTCCAAAGGCCGCGAATTGTTGCACTATTATAGGACTGCACCAGACAACACGTTTTGGGTTTTTTTCATTTGGAAAATACATTCAGTAGCTTTCAGCAGCTGCCGGAGTCAAAGATAAGCGAACGGACAGGTAGAAACACTGCAAATAAGCTTGCTGATAACGGCACGTATAGGAAGCTGTGAATGACGCGTATGTAAACAGATGCTCATTGCTCAATAGCAGTATCGATAGATCCCGACTTATCAGAATAGTACAGGAGTTCGATATAGTTGTCTAGACATGGTAATAAATTTACGCTATTACTGATAAGGTGTTCCAAAAACATTCGATCATTTACTCCGCGTAAACCAAGCGGCATCACTGCACCACCGTGACAGTTTGGACGCAATTTTTAATTTGCAATGCAAATTTAAGACGGAGGTTCCGACTCCAATTTGTCCCTTTCGTGGAGAAGTCCAAGCCCTTATTTAATACCATTTTAACTGAGACTACACGAGTGTCCGTGCAATATGGCCATCTCATTCCGTCCAACGACTTTTGCAAAATACACATATGGGACAGACGGAAAGACCACGCTACGTTAACATGTATCACAATAGCCGGCATTGCTGTGTTGCCGTCTAAAATGACTATAAATTACAAAAAAATTTGAGCTAATGCTCATAAGACGCGCGAAAGCCTACAGCAGTTCCTGTTCAGTAGTTTAGCTGAAAATTGAGGTGTTCACGCTAAGTTAATATACAAATACCAAATTCTCAATCTAGATCGCATAACGATAGTTGCATGACGCCACCTTGTATGATATAGACTTGTGTCGCAGCCCCAAATCGCCAAAAATCCATAAAACCCTTATTTTGGCGTTCAAGGTCATCCAAGGTCATTGAATTCGGTGGCAATTGATAGCCAGTGTACGATTTCCTATTAGTGATTAATAGTAACCTAGGCCATATCTCGCACCGTTTCTGAGATGCAGCGATTTATTGGCTGAAAATCGCAAATTTGTCCCACCCCCTCTCACTTAGCGCCCTCGTTCGGAATGATCTCCTTCGAATTTATGGAAAAGCTTTACGGTTCCTGAAACTAGAGTCTTTCGGGCAGCCGATGGTGAAAATTTATTGATCCTAACTTGCACCGTTTTTGACTGATCCACCCGTGTGACAGACGGACGGACGGACAGAATTGCTATGGCTAAGACGCTAAGCAGTAAAGCTAAGCAGTAGCTGCTTTCACGCGTAAAAATATAACACTGTATTTATCACGACATAACATCCGCATACGCTTTTTAGGACTTAAAGTAGCCCACACGCACCGTATTTCAAAATACTATTTTTATATTTTTGACGACAGTTTACATGCATGCACACTGTGTGTCAAAACGGTATACAGTGTATAATTAAATAGCACAAATTCGGATTGAACTCGACGCTGCACGTCTATGTGCAGTGATATGCGAACTGATAAATCGTTTATGAATTAGCTACCAACATGCAATCGGTGCATTTATATTATACATTCAGACGTCATAATGAAAAATATTCTTTCGAGAGTTTTTTATACGCACCACCTATACTATAGAGATTACAGGTATCGCTGTAACGTGACAAATCTTAATAAACATAAAACTTTCATTCAAAAGAGCGTGAATTAACGAAACAAGATATTCAGCCGCGAGCTAAACTACACACTACGTAAAGTGAGATAATATTCAAACACGTATTTATTATCAAAGTGAATACATACACGCACATAGCGGGTTCATCTTAGGCATATGACGAATATTTTCAGGCAACGCAAAGGCTTCATAAACGGTAAAAAAAACAACCATTCGTACTGAAAGCTATGGCACTATGGCGCTATACAACCTATCCATATCTGTATCTATTATAGTCAATAGCATTGAAATGCACTTCTGTTCTTACGTCGATTAAAGGCTAATACTGAAGCTAGAAGAAATGAAACAACAACGCATAAAAATAATAACGTAAATTGACATAGACAAAGCGCAAGAGTAAGACCAGCAAGTTACTGTGAAAAGACGGAGATTGTTTTGCTACATTGTTTCAGTAGGTTATGTGTGATCTGTGCCACAAGCGATCTAGTAGCAGTAAGTAAATCGCTTTCGTGCACGCGCCTCGTATTCCAGCTATCATCACCTATCACCACGAGCGTGCGGTCCACTTCATACAAATTACACGCCCAAGCAGCCTGCTGCGGACTGCGGCATTGCACAATCGACAGCAGATGCTGCAGCTGCTGCAGACGCTGCCGTAGACCAGTCACACAGCCACTAGGCCCCTATAGACACAGCGAATAAAGATATCAGCACATACATGCAAAAACTAATAGATCAATCAGTTGTAGACTTGGTAACCCCTCCAGGTCGCCTTGCAACGGTATTCGTCATCGTCGACTTGAATTGGCGCCGACTGAAGCAACAAAACAGTGAAGAGTTCTGAACTAAAGGTTTTTGAGCTTAGATTAGTGGCGCAGATAACAGTCCGGAGCTAGAACTAGAACTGGCTTGTTATCATGCCGTTTTTCTTCGATATGATGATTTTCCCTCGCGAATATTAGATGCTCGGCTATAGCCTATACCACTAGCCTCATCTCTGTTGCCAAGGGCAACCGCATCAGCAGTCAACATCTTCTACATCTGACTTCATCACTGTTACCGTATATGTCTGTGAGCAACGTGAAAACCAGCAACTCTTCAATCAATCCATTAATCCATCACTCGATCAATGACTTATTCAGTTAAATTGCAGCACATGTGCTTCATTGTATGCCTACATGCAAAATATGATGCTACGTACGAGTACGTGGTAACGTACAGTTCGGTTACAAATGACTGCCATAATGAGTGACTTGTCTAACAAAGTAGCCTATGTAATGATGCTGTCAATACAATAATTTATACGTCATCGTCGTCGTAATGAAGCAAATGACGGATCGAGTCGCGCGAACAGATAACGGCAACAACGTTAACCGATCAGAGCGCGCGCAGTCACTATTCCCATGCACTGTCGATGCGCGTCGATGATTATACTTCTGACGCGATGTCTAACTGCTAAGAATGCCGCGTTCTTTACATAGATCTCAAGTCATGCAACAGCTTACGGAAAGTTAAGTTTGTGTCTAAAAACGACTTGAACGGAATTTTTGCTAATGGTTCCGACCCAGAATCTGCTTAATAGCGTACGCTGTTTATCATCTGATGAAGCTCCATAAGTCTCCGTCAGTTCGCATCTTTCATGCTGTCGAACGGCTTCGGCAAGATTTACAAACGTGAAAGACATGCACACGAATGGGCAGACGGTAAGCGCCTAATAACAATGCGAAGAAAACGAAGTTATGAAATCAGATCATGTGACGGGCGCCTAATTGTCGGTGTTTGAATATTTATTCTCCAGACAATTTGTACAGAATGACGGCTGGTCTAGCAAAGCTTTCGTCCTTTATTACTTTCTACATAAATCGCAAGTCTTTATTGCTGTGGTTTTGCTCCACGTTCTTATGCTCCGGCGACTGTTTGGCCATCAACCGACAATTAATGCACGCATCGCCGACTTACGATTAGGGCTGCACCATGAACGCAGCCATAGTCGCACTGGGTGTGTATTCTGTCTAGTATCGTATCAAACGATATAGAAGATAAATTCAGTGTTATTTTTGTTGGAAATTGCTTTATTCTAATTCTTGATAGTTTAATTTATTTTCTTTTATCTTTGGATTTATGAAACATTCGCTTAACTATTTCTGCGTTGTTTTTAAATCGCTTATTCGTATACTAATGTATACCATTTTAAAAAATGAGTGTTTTTGTATAGTTTTGTGACTGAACTGTGTATACGAAAACATTCAATTTTTCAAATACTAATATATGGATAAGCGATTTAAAACGACGAAAAAATAGTGAAGTTCTCATACAATGAATGAACAAATAGAAATAGCGAAGTTTGTGCCTGAAGAAACGGAGATCGGCGATTGGCGCCTTGCGGCTCCAGAAAAAAACTTCACGTTTTACGTACGACATGCAAATAAGAAAATAACTGCCAACTATAGGTACACTTGCAAACGTTAGCATATACGATAATAATACTTATTATTAAAATAATACTTATTATTGAACTATCTTTCGTACTTGCATAATAGTGCTATAGTGAGTAACTCCATAAGATAGTCGACGGGTAGGCCTATATAAATTTACGTGCATACTAGACAAACAGTTAATTTTTAATAGGTGCAGCCTCAATGAAATGAGAACGATTAGGTCGCTGCGCGCTATGTGACCATTAAGCTACAAGTATATAATTTAGTTTGACAGCCGCCATACTAGAGAGCACCTGGTATATACGACATTGTGTCAGCCGACGTCAACAACGCTCGTTGATATAGAGATGCAAATGTCAATCACTTTGCGAATCTATAGCCTTACAGTATAACTCTTTGTCACTGCAGCTATTTATGAACCAAAGTAACCGGATGAAATAATTCTATTAACGCTTAATACTACTTCTCGCAAACTGTATACACCTACAGATTATCTTTAAAAAGACTAGCGTATGTTTCGACTATGATAGTTATGTTTAAAATATTTATTAGATCGCCCTGGTTTTTGCGGCGCTATTATTCCCAGATTCCTCGGCCGATCACAGTGAAACTTTTGACACGTAATTGGGAATGTGTGCACTTAAGACATTGTAGGCCCCAAATTTTGGGGAAGCCTCCCGAAAAAAATGTTTATCAAGCTAAGTGCAGCAGTTCGTGAGTAATCGTGGCAACAGAAAAATCAGAAATCTGAGCTAATGCTCATGAGACGTGACAGCCGATACAAGTTCCTGTTCGCGGATTGCCTCAACCTGTCTCCATCCATTTCGTCGCAATTCACTCATAAAGTGTACACGGTAGCCGAACATCGCAAAAAATTAAACCCCCAAATTTTCGAGGTTCAAGGTTGTTCAAGGTCATCGATGTTAATACCCCTTAAAAGCTCGTCTTGTTCTTGTTACGGTAAGCAGCAAATCTATATATAAATATATATCTGCAGTGTTTTCACGCTAGACGACCAACAGCGGTAAAATAACGACTTTTTATAGGGTACCCCTTGTTTACGCCCGTGTACGCAAGCCTGCTTGAATCTGTAAGGGTCGGGACTTAAACTGTTGAAATCTACGTTTAATGTTAAAGTTTCACGTGCAGGTTGTCTTGGTCTATCTCCAACCATTTCGGTGCAATTCACTTTTGAAATATGTGTCGCAGCGGAAAATCGCAAAAAACACTAAAATCCTTATTTTAGGGTTCATGGTCATTTAAAGTCATCGATGTTGATACACAGCCTGAAGGAGAAAAAGATATGTTGACACACCTAAAAAGGTTGTCACCAATGCTTGTTCTGATAAGTGGCGTATCTCTGTTTATCTGCGACCGTTTTCATGCTAGACGAGCCAATAGCGATAAAATATCGACTTTTGAAGGGATACCCTCTTTGACGTTCTCTTTCGAAGAAAACCCTTTCACTTAGCAGTAAAAAATATTGCCCAAAAAACTAGACACTTAAGGCTATCACACGGTGAAAACCCGAAATTTCTATCTCACCTGGACTCGAATCGGTACCGAGTTGTGACAGATAGACAGACAGACGGACATAAAGACAGAATTACGATAACTAATACGTGGCATTACGTGTTATAACAGCACCTGCTGTTGCGCGTAAAACTTAGCAAACGACGCTGAAACAATACCGTCATCGCTACCGCGGACAGTAGATGGGGTTTGAAGGAGTCGATCGACGGCTAATAGCCTAAGATGAGGCAATTTTTACGTGCGAAAGCAGCTACTGCTTTCAGCGCATCTTAGCCATCGCAATTCTGTCTGTCCGTCCGTCCGTCTGTAACACGGGTGGATCAATCAAAAACGGTGCAAGCTAGAATTACCAAATCTTCACCGTCGGCTGTCCAGAAGACTTTAGCTTCAGGAACCGAAAAGCTTCTCCAAAAATTCGAAGGGGGGTCACCCCGAACGAAAGCGTTAAATGAGAGAGGTGGGCAAAATTTGCGATTTTTGGCTAATAAGTCGCTGTATCTCAGTAACTGTGCGAGATATGGCCTTAGGTTACTATTAATCACTAATAGGAAGTCGTACACTGGCTCTCGACTGCAACCGATTTCAATGACCTTGGACGACCTTTAACGCTCAAATAGGGGTTTTATGGATTTTTTTGGCGATTTTGGGCTGCGAGACACTTTTCAAGAGCGAATTGCGCTGAAACCAATTAAGATAGACATACACAAGCTGCGTATGAAATTTTTAGCATTGAACGTGAATTTCGACGGTCTAAGTCTCGATTTTCTAGGTTCAAGGAAACCTGCGCACAAGAACATCAAAGAGCGGTACCCCAGTAAAAGTCTTGGAGATAGACTGACAGTTTGCGAACAAAAACTGCTATAGGCTGTCGCGCGTCTCGTGAGCCTTAGCTCAAATTTCTTGTATAATATGACGGATACAAAATTAACTCACAATCATTCGGCTGTGCGCTGCAGCGCATAACAAACGTTCATTATAGCTACATAATATCTGAAAGCTAAAACGGTCCAGCTAATCGTGATTGTGTGCATAGGCGGATTTAGAGAAGGGCAAAGGGGCCATGCCCCCAAGATGCCCAAAGTCGCCCTTTTCGCTTTGCATATTATGCAGTGCATTATAAATTTGTGCAGTAAAACTAATAAAAATTTATACTCAATATATGCATTTTTACATGGGGTTTTCATGACCTAAAAGCGTTTTCTTCTGGGGCTGCGCCCCGGCGACCGGCCTCTCTTCAGGAAGTGCACCTTTGTTATCGGCTTTCGGTCTCAATTTTTGGCCCTTGGGGGCTAGTTCGCCTTTTGTGACTCCAATTTCTGGCTACGCCTACGTAAGAGTAAGTAACAATAAACAATAAATAACGCCAGGGGCGTCTACACCATATTAACCTTAAAGCAAATGCTTCAAGAAAAAAATAGAAAAAGGATTTTGGGGAAATTTGAGGGAAAGTTGAATATTACTGTTGTTCTGCATTTCTAATATTTACGATATCTTGCAAGCAGAAGTGTTCTGTGATGCTTAAAATGTACTAAATTCTTTTTTTCGAAGAGGCTCCTTCGTACCCGGTTAAGGGAGCTTACGACGTTCCCTCAGACCCCATAATCAGCTGGGGAGGGTCCCATAGGGAGATACCCTCCACTTTTTACGCGCGAAAGCAGAATGCTTCGCGCGTCTTTGCCATCGTCTGGGCGTCCGTCCGTCCGTCTGTCCGTCCGTCCGTCCGTCCGTCCGTCACACTCGTGAGCTGTATCAAAACGGTGCAAGCAAAGGTCACGAAGTCTTCACTGTGGACTGCCCCAAGGTGTCTAGTTTATCGTGACAAAATTTCGTGCCACTGGTTGCAGGGGTTCCCCTCGAACGAGGGCGTCGAAGAGGGGTACCCCCCTTAAAAAGACGTCATTTTTGCCGTTATTGGCTCGAATAATGTGAAAACGGTTGCAGATAGGTACATACATGCTGCTTATCATAACAAGCACTGGTGACAGGCTTTTGGGATTTATC
>Ga0209454_1000611_pt1 | contig 19246 bp, 10 predicted proteins | sample WorMetHERISLAND1_2_FD_187400 | JGI IMG/M metagenome (GOLD analysis project Ga0209454, IMG submission 187400) | Marine gutless worms symbiont microbial communities from Max Planck institute for Marine Microbiology, Germany - Olavius geniculatus... | ecosystem: Host-associated > Annelida >... | reverse complement strand
TTTGTCACGATAAACTAGAGACCTTGGGGCAGCCCACAGTGAAGATTTCGTGATCCTAGCTTGCACCGTTTTGATACAGCTCACGAGTGTGACAGACAAATAGACGCCCAGACGCGCGTAAAAATCTCGGTAGAAATGCGGAACAAGCCATCATCTATAGCTCTCGTCTGTAACGTGGTTTGCACATGTGCGCAATAAAAAAAACAATAAAAACGCAACAACAAAAAACTGGAAACGGTGGCCGTGGACTTCATTTAGCCCCTACCTGACAATCCCTACCTGGGGTTAGCATATACCGCAATGCAATAAAATAAATTGTTTTATTGCAGTTTTATTGTATTTTACTGTACATGTGCAAACACCGTAACTCACGACTATCCAACTTCATTAGTGCGCTGCGAAATATTTTCATCAGAAGTCAAGTCAGTCAAATTACGCATGTCGACTTTTTCATTTTTTACGCGCGAGAGCTAGCTAGCTATAGCGCGTATTAGCTATGGCAATTCTGTCCGTCCGTCTGTCTGTCACGACCCGTTACCGTTTCAAGACCAGTTGAGATAGAGACTTCGGGTTTTCACCATATGATAGCTTAGTGTCTCTAGTATTTCTTAACAAAATTTCATGCCACTGGGTGAAAGGGATCCCCACGAACGAGGGGGCGAAATAGGGGCACCCCTCCTAAAAAACGTTATTCTACCGCTATTGGCTCGTCTAACGTGAAAATGGTTGCAGATAGGCACAGACATGCTGCTTATTATAACAAGCACTGGCAACGAGCTTCTTAGAAATGTCAACATCGATGACCTTGAACCCCCAAAATAGGGGGGTTTGGTGAATTTTTCGCGATTTTGGGCTGCAACACGCATTTCAAAAGTGAATTGCGGCGAAATGGCTGGAAATAGACCAAGACAACCTGCCTATGAAATTTTCAGCACTGAATGTAGACTTTAGCAGTCCAAGTCCGGACCCTCTAGATTCAAACAGGCCTGCGCACGCGAGTGTCAAAGAGCGGCACTCTTCTAAAACATGGTTATTTATTCGCTGTTGTCTTGTCTAGCGAGAAAATGGTTGCAGATAAGCACCGACATGCTGCTTATCATAACAAGCACTGACGACGAGCTTCTTAGGAATGTCAACATCGATGACTTTGAATGACCTTGAACCCTAAAATATTGATTTTAAGTGATTTTTTGGCAATTTTTGGCTGCAAAAGAGTGAATTGCGACGAAATGGATGGAGATAAACCAAGATTACCGGCGAACAGAAACTGCCATAGGCTCTCGCGCGTCTCATGAGCATTAGCTCAGATTTCTTGTTTCCATGAACATGTTACCCATACACGCAAATAAACTGCAAGGAACAAGAGTTCCCAATTCCCATTCTTCTCTTCGAATCTTTAAACAAGAAACAAAGTATGAAGTGCTGAATTTGAAAAAAGTTTAGAACTATAAATGACAAATTTTCTTTAAAATGAGAATAGTTTCAACCGCCGCATTGTTATTTTTTTCTGTTTAGGCCTATGTCGAAACTACTCACAGTCAAGTGTCGGTATTGGCGCAGTTTTTAGACTGTATAGCAGCGTTATTTTCCTAGTTATAAACGAAGTAGTGGAAAATGTTCAGGAATATTTAGTTGAAATCCGATTTCAGACAAGATATGCACACGCATAGTTTAATATACAAACTCATCACGTACAACACGCTGGTTTTGATAGCTTCTAGTTTAATGCCATTGTCAACACGAGACGACAGCAGACTGCGATATAAAAAAAACTCGAAAAATTCGTCGGTCCAGTGCCGACATATTATGAGACCGTCCGCCTAGAGGTGTGCAACCCTAAAGACCGGTTCACACGAGCCGTGTTCACGGCCAACACGGTCTGTAAACACGGGCGACCAAATTTTACGCCCGTGTTCACGATTGTATGACATCTTGGGTGGTATTACGTCACCCTGGGGACGGACACCTTGGGTGGTTCCTTTAAAGTGGCGCCACTGACCGTGACGGCGGCGACGTTAGCTATTGGCTTAAACAACTGAGCACGCCGACGCGTGAAGGCGGGTCTTAAATAGTGAAGGTAATTAATAGAATTAAGCGAAAACAAATATCTAAACTGCGTTAGAGCACTAACATCAGCATGTATTTTGCTACGACTGCATCATTCGTACAGTGATAGCTTTTGAACACGCTCTGTCTATCCAGTACGTGGATCATACGAGTTATCTTGTACTTATGCGTAGTGGACTTGAAAAGAACGTTAGTGTGGCCAAGCCAAGCCCCAGTCATCTAGCTAGTACTTTTATGCGTTACTTCTATACGTTTTTGTTTTGATTTTTGTACACCTTGATATTTTGTAAAGGCTAAGGCCTACTAAACTTCTAGGTAAATTCTTCCTGACTTCTGCAATTGTTTCACGTGTGCCTTGTAGCTTGTGCAATTGAATTTCCGATTTCGACGAGTCTTCAGAAAAGGTCTTCTTTCATTACTTTCATTGCATCATAGACCATAGGCCGAATATTCGATTCCGATATTGATTTGATAGTCGGCTCACTAGAACGCAACTAGCTGACGGCTACTGTAATTGGTCAGCTAATCTCAACCCCTGACACCCTCGGTGCCCTCCCCCAATATTCTTATCACCCAAGGTGTCCGCCTCCAAGGAACAATAGAAACCACCCAGTGTCCGACTACCGTGTTCACGGCCCGTGTGCGCGGTTGTTGATTTTGTGCCCCGTGAACACGGACCGTGTCCATGGGCCGCGTGCATGAGCCGTGTCACAGCAGTGCCTTAATAGAGTATTTCAAGCGCAATTTTCCAAACAAAATAAACAAATGGAATATAAAATATTGTGTTTCGTTACGGTTTTATCCACTGCGTTATACATAAGACGAAAGAAAACACTGGCATTGGCTCTGAAACAGCTGAGCCTTTCACAGAGAGAAACGTGTCAATAGACATTTTACAATAAAACCTACGTGCAATAATACAAAATTCACAAACAGAAAATAATTTAATAATGGATACTGACAATGACGTGTTTACGTTATCAGCAATGCTGACAAAAATAAAAGAAATTTTCTCATTGGTTTAAATACCATCTACACGGGCCGTGTTCACGAATGCCCTGTTCACACGGCCCGTAAACACGGGTGAAAAAAACGTACCCATGTTCACGGGCCGTGCACGCGGGCCCGTGAACACGGCTCGTGTGAACCGGCCTTAACCATAACCCTGACATTTAGAAATGAAAAATTCCACACCTTCAGATAGTTCATGCCAATTTTGGTTTTGTTTTTTTTCGCGCGCATTTTAGTATCGAATATCTGAGCTAGAAGCTCGTATGGGACAGGGACGGACGGACGAACGAACAGACGGACGAACCAGACAGGTACTGCGGCCTATTAGGACGGCCGCTTGACAAACAATATACATGGCACTGCAATACTGAGAGAAAAAACAGCAGTATCGCATGGGCGGAGCCAGAAATATGAAGCTGGCGGGGGCAACGAGGGGGGCAAGGACCAGGGCACAGGGACAATTTTTTGTTTGGGCAAAACATTGACTTTAATATTCAGTTGTGTGAATTAATTCAAAAAACGTAACGGGGTTCAGGGGCAGAGGAGAAGCGAATCCCCCCCATGAAGCTGAAACACTTTTAGCTTTTGGCCGTTCAATGGAAGCCGCACATTTGATATTTGGAAACGCAAGAAGTCACAGAGTGATGTCTGTATCGTCTTACAAAAAATGACGTTTAATAAGTCACACCTTGGCATGCGTATGGTATCAGGGGGCACTTTATCACCATCACAATTTCTCCTGGGGAGCACAGGGGCGCAGCTGCGCCCCCCTTTCCGCCTCCCCCTCTGGCGCCGCCCATGCAGTATCGTAATGATTACCACAGTACAACGCCCGCATACAGTTTTTCCACAGCCTTCAACGTTCAGATGTTTACAATTTCCTATGATGTGTTTGTCATTAAAAATGACGGACAAAGTATCCTGCCAACATGTTGAGTATTTTAGTCAAATATTACTACACAAATTCCAACATAGTGTAGTGGACAGTACGGCAATACCTCGTATCTTACAGGCGCAGTAGGCGCGATGCAATAAGCTTTTGTCCACCAGTTAGACCATAATCAATTCTGTAGAAAACGCTAAGAAAATCTGTAGCAGAGTCGAGGTTGTTAACGTGACTTTCAGTCGGGATGCTATTCAGCCTATGCGTCAATAGCGTCTACGGTCTAAGTGCAAAGTTACCAATGTGCTATGTATATTTCCTGTGCTAGAGTCTAGTTGGTTATCAAATCTGAAAGTAATCTTAAGTCAAGTGGAGCTAAACTTTTACAGAGTTCTTACAAAGTGGCATATGAAACACATAAAATAGGAGAACAGCATTTATAGTCAAAAGCTGTTTTTCTATGAGGTAATGAATTCGTTCGCACATTAAGTGTGCTACTATACAAAATCTAGCTTTGCAGTTTCCCTCGCTGCAAACTACACTCCGCATGATTTCCTACATTGGCACTTCAGTAGCAATCTCACCACAATGACATGAAGAAAATAATAACAATAGTAGGCCTAATTGCAATAATGATGCTGACCATAATGATATCAAAGTAAGTCTACACTAGCGAGCTGCACAGAACAGCCTGACACAGCGGCTGCAAATAGTTGACATAAACGTGTTATATACACCACGAAAATGCACAATACATTATTAGAAACATATATAAATAGCAATAATAACAGTCTAATTAGAGTACAAAATAGAGCCTTTATCATAAAGATGGCAGCAGTCACGTGACAGATAAAGTCTTCATCTGCCCAAATTTCCGACTAGCATCAAAGCATCGGTAAACCATTTTGTATGACAACTGGCCGCTTTTTCTATCAGTGACTCACAGGAGACTAACACGAATTGCAGTTACAGATATTACATTGTATAATGTCCTGCCTTATCCGAGCATCATAAACAAATCTAAGTCTACCTTATTAAAACATAAATGGCAATCTACCTATAGCAACATCTAAAGACATTCCAGTTCCTGATTCACACTTCAATATAATCATCATGTACTGACATCACTATTTACTGGACCTAACAAAAATAATCTAGTATATGGCACACTTTGGACAATATTTGTGCGATGATGACGACGAAGATTCGCACCCCCACCATCCCCAATAAAAAAATTAACTGTACAAACATATTTGACAACGGACAATACACCCGTGACAGCGTATGACTGACAGTGTGCATAACATGGCATTGAAGACTCTGATTGTGCTATTCACTCAACGTTACATCATGCTACACAGTGAAGCTTTCTCGTCGCCCACCCTCTACGGTGCTTCAGTAATGTACAGTGTACACCGCCAGGTTTCTGCGTCATATCTTCATCATATGTTTCAAGTGTGGCAGGATTTTAATGAAGACTTTATCATCGCAAATTAACTTCTGCACGTTACCAGCAAAGAATTGTGAAAAGGGGGCAATATTTGATGAAATTATGACAGAAACTTGGCAGCTAACTGTTTTTGGCCATCATGTATATTTCATCCAGTCTCTCACTTCATTATCGCTCAGTCTTGCGACAGCAGAAGAACTCGATGATAAAAACTCGACTGTCGAGATGGAATTCTTGTATCAGCTGCAAATACCACAGTCATGCAGCAACGTCAAGTACAGGACCGGCTATTATTGGCCACTTGCAGCAATATAAAACACAGCACTGGCTGGTTTTCACTGGGCACTTCATGAGGACTGATATAAAATGCACGTGCAGACTGTCAGAAGTGTGTAAAGTGCTGCTAGCTTGCATAGTGATCGAATGAGCTGAGATATTCCAAAGCAGCACGGTAGCAGAAGGCATACTGGTCCTGCACAGACAGACAGCAGACACAAACACTGTCATCCAGATCTCCAGAATATATTACTGCATTAAAAATGGTTAAAGGTTAAAGGTGGTGATATAGCTATTTATGGAAAGCCCATCTCAGAACTACGGAGCGTCATCTGCCGTATGGGATCACACAGTGTTACATGCAAACCTGCCACCCGACACTGGTGAATGCGCCCCACCTTAATCCCAGCCGGATAGGCCAGTACTCTATTTATCTACCCCAGAGGGCTTGACCTAGGTCGCTAGTTAAATACCGAAATGGTTTACCTGCCCGCAGGCAGTCACCCATCCAAGTACTAACCCGGCCTGGCATAGAGTAACTTCGTTGATCGAATAAAACGTGTTACCACTACACCATGCCACCAGCATTACTTTACAACCAACCTTAAAACAATAACAGATTCATGACAGACGTTGGCTGGGCATCAGTATTAACACACTGCTTGTCTGTATACATTCAATCAGAAATTATAATCGAACGGGATTCACTTTCCTCCCAAATATCTTTGCATTTCTACTTTGCAATCTTCTTAACTCAAGCAATGAATACATTCTCACGTGATTATCATCTGCTTTCAGGTTAACTTAACTTAAAACAACTCTGATTGACTGACTATACTAAGTTAATGCATGTAGACCTGAGAAATTTACGCAAGGCTACAAGAACCGCAGTGTTCAGAGATGCACATACCTCAGTTTGGACCATGGCAGGTCGTTGTGTGCGCAGCATACGAACGGTTTGAAACATGTCAACGACACCCTCAAAGCGCATTCGTTCTAACGCAGTACTCAGCGTGATGAAGACGCCCGTCCGACCGACTCCCATACTGTACGCACGACACACAAGCAGCATATTATTATAACTTGATATATTATACTGGCTATTCATAAGGCTAATTGCTGCTGTCCTAACATTCAAGCACTAGTCATACTCAGTGCAACGAAGACACTGGTGCAACCTACTGCCGTGCTGTCATCACACCGCAACACATGCACTAAGAAGCCCAGCTGTTGCTAGGATAGCCAACCGTACTGGTTGTCAGTGATCTTCAAGGTCATCCAAGGTCGATGATTTTCATTTCATTTGAAAGCCAACATGCGACATCCTATCAATGATCAATAGCAACCTAGGCCTTATTTTGCACCGTTTAGCCACAATACATCCGTGATGGACAGATGATGACAGCCATGACAACAGCTCGACCGTTACTAAAGTACGGTCGGCTAAAAAGGCTAAAGCTGCATACAGCTCTTCATGCACAAACCCATCTTTGGGCTAGGAGCATCGCCTGCCATATGGGATCACAGTGTTTCCTGCCACCCGATACAGGTGAACGCACCCTGCTTTAAGGACAGACTGTTAACTTCTGCAGTCATGATGTAAGCACTATGCAAAAGACAGAAGTGGTGAAAAAGAAATAGGTGGGTCGCTGCAAAATATAGACAGTATATAAAAGTTATTAACCTGCAGTGGACGGTGATTGGTCCATCCTGGCCAAACTGATCCTTCGTTTTCTGCACGTGTCCAATGAACTCTATGAACCCTTCACCCGAGCTCGGGATTCCCTGCTCTGGCCAATCAGTGAACTGAAACTGTCGTATCGTTCTTGACTGACCATCCTGAACAATTACACACACTAGTACACTGGAGATGGGCTAAACTTCACCAGTAAAATGACCGAGACCAATTAGTTCAGAAGAAGATTTCACTCACAAAAAACAGCAAAAAAGGCAGCATGAAGCTCATCCCTACGAGATTAAGAGTAGTGCTACACTGGAGTTCATCTGTGGCTCGAGCGCTGACCAAAATCCAGCTACTTTTACAAAATCGGTCAAAATCCAACCCTGACCAAACTTTGGCTGGATTTTAGACCTTTATTCAGTCTAGATGTGTGACATATTATTGTGAGGCTAGTCTGTAGCTAATCACATCTACATACTCACCACATGAACTGTTATTATGGGGATTAGATAACGAGCTTATTACAGAAAAGTAAAGAAACTTTGTGCACAACTGTATTTATTATCTTATTGTAATCGTAGCCTGATTATGACAGAAATGCGCCTGTAAACTAGGACCTAAACGTCAGATTTTTAATCTATTACAGAAAAAAACATGCAAATCTGCCCTTTTCTACACAACTGTAACAGTGTGAGTTTTTTGATGTCTGTGGGATGGCTCTAAGATAACAAATGAATTCTGTTTTACAAGTAACGGAATGATGACTTTGATGAGTTAAGTCTCGCTTACCCGTGCGTCAGTGACTTTGAACTCTCGCAAGACATACAGCGGCATGTTGTACTGCTGCAGTGGGTCAACAACGAAATACTGATAGCGAGCCGACCGTTCCTCCGGCCAGTATTGGTGACATTTGTCCTAGCAACGAAACAAACAACCAATGAATTATATAAATTCGTCAAAATACAACTTTTACCTAATTTAATGTTGACATTTCGGCAACTACTGCTGCCTTCTTCAAAATGACTGTCCGCCAGGTGGCTGCTGTGTTGGACAGTAGATAATGGTCGTGTCTTAATGAATTTGTACAATTTATTAGTTACCATTTCACATATAGGCATAGGCATTTGAAAGTGTCAATTCAAAGATAAAAAACAACCTTTTCAGTTGCCATTTCCATGTCCATCTGTACATATTAGTGAATAAATGCAATTTAGTGGTACCAAAATTTCAATTAAACAACAATAATACGTCGACCCAGTGCTGACATAAAGTGCGGCTGTCCACCTAGTTAGTAGTTATCTGCATACAGACTTGTAATCATTCGCGGTGAATTAGGTAAGGATGCATCCATGCAAGATACACATCATACAGCACTTTATTTCGCAAAACAAAATATACATATAAAAGTAAACACAAAGAGCACTAAACACAACACAAGCACACAATAAAAATAGTAAAAAAATTCAGTTTATCAACACCTTTGTGATTTCAAGTTAGGAGTCCGTATACAACAAGCAGACAGATAGATAAGACACCTGTTATGACCAGTTAGAACGGCTGTATAAGGGTCTTAAATCTTAACTGAACGTCCGTCAAAGTACGCAAACTAACCACGCCCATTTCTTTGAGTTTGGTCATCATGACGACAATGGAACAGTTGTGTTCCCACAGCATTCGCCAAAAGTCCTCGGTGGTCTCCACCATAGGACCCTGCGTAGCAATGTACGCCTTGCGACACCGGTAGCCCTGCAACAGTTAGCAACCGCCATCGGTCAGTGAGTGACTGGTTTCTTAACAGTACACCAGCATCGAAAGGCCATTATTTTCATGTCACAACAATATGTTAACAGTAACAGATTACATAAACAAAACTACTGTGTGGGATGATGAAGTATACAATAAAATGTACATCGCAAAAAGCATCAGAATATTCACATATCATCACCATACATCACTAATGTCATCAACATGATTATAATCATTTTCATAGTATACCTAATACCGAATGAAGGTACATTAAACAGTTAAAATAAGTAAAATCGCCTTCAGTCCCCATCACATATAAAGCATAACAAAAGAGATCACCAAATGAAAGCTAAAGAATTAGTTACAGATTAAGCGATGTAATTTATAATATTTGCTAAAGACTGCTTCAGTGGTGATATCTGATGCATTAACAGTCTTACATCAATGAAGCTGGCGTTGATGTAGTCGGAACCTTCGACTCCACGAATCTGCTGAAGTGGAACACGAGACGACTCAACTGCAACAGCAGATCAGCAGATGTTTACTTCCGCAAACACATCGGATACTTCACATTCGGCATCACGCCAGATTTCCTGATTACAACTCAGGGCAACAAAGGCCCTGGGCAGTCGTTAGTGTAGGAACCACATCTATAAAATATATTTTTAAAAATTTTGAGCAGTTTCTAGTTCTTATTTTCTACTTACGAAACTTACCATCTTGCATATTCCTAGATCTGGCACTGTCAGAACTCCAGTTCAATAATTTTGGCGCACGAGCTAACTCTGTAACTGAAATATACTGCAGGCTCAAAAAAGTATCCAATAAAAATAAAATAGTAATAAACAAAACATATACATACACGGCAGTACGTTCACCAGACGGTTTTTCCCTTTATTTACAGGAAAGTTTGCACTTCCGAATTTCGTCGGATCGACTTTGACACTGGCCAATTTCTGCACATAAATAATAAACAAATATTATCAACGATCAGTTGCTTTCACAAAAAGCTGGTTTATTAATTAAAGTGAAAAGCTGCTGCTGCTGCTGTTGCTATAGTTGCATGCATCAAGCTGCGCATCTATCGATGTGAGACAATGACTTGCGTTGAGGAATTTCTATCATCTATCGTTATGTTAAGCAAAGTCATTTGCTTCAACGACATTGATTAAGATCAATAACAGCGTATCACTCAAGCCTTCTCCAATACATACTCAGAGATCTTAAAAGACATATCAGCTAATCTTTGAAAATCCAGAATGACATTTTGTGTTATGTCAGAAATCTCTGCGGTGATTCAACAGATTAAGTCTTTTCCATCATTCAAACTGGACTGCACTGATTGTTTGAACGAATAGCCATCCCACGTACTTTTAACTTTCACTTTAACCCTTGCGATCTTTACTACAAAAAGTATAAGACATCAGATATAAACACACTACAACAAATATTCAGTCTGTGACTGCATGACATTCAGAAAACTGTCCTAATAGTACTGCTGCTTAATGTTCTATAATTTTCTACCTTAGGTCAACACAGAGAGGCTACTGAGTGAGTGAGTGAGTAGAAGTTTAATGTCCCACTCAACACATAATAGGTCATTTCCGAAACGGCCTTTTCACGCAATTCACACATAAAAACAATATAACAAAAACAAAAAATTAACCTTTACAGAAAAAAAACGATAAGAAAAACACAAGCAATAAAATAATGATCTTAAACCTAAAATTGTAAGAACTGTCCATTATGAGTGTGCATATGTAAAGATAATAAGCGCCCTGTCCGCCTGATCTTCACCATAGTATCGGCATGAGGCCTCCATTTTCGGCCTTTTGGGCATCAACTCAACCCAGTTTCCTCCGCAGCATTACGGGAGCTCCAGTATGCTCTGGTGATGATGTCTACATGACGTCATTTTGTCATGTCATCGTGTCATCTTGTCATGATAAAAAGCGGCCACAGAAAGGCGCGAACTGCGAGGAGAGAAAAAGAAAGAAGTAAGGTGTTGTGACGTCACGCCTTGTGACGTCACGCCAAAGCGCCACTGCATTGGCTCAGAGCTCGATCGTGAGCCAGCCAATCACAGTCCAAACTGAAACCAAGGTAAAAGTATTATAAAATGGCAGTTCTTCCCGCTCATCCTCCAGACAGTCATACAACAGATACCGACCTTGAACTCGAGTTCCATGCCAGTGACTGCAGGTTGGCGAGGATCGTCAGCGACATAAAGCGTAGTCAGATGTTGGACGTGGAGGTAGAGACTGTCAGCTGGAACCTCCGTATTACCAGACTCCACGGCATCCAACAGTGACTCATAGATGAAGACGTATTGGTCCTCGGTCTGGACCATGTAGTTACGCTGGGCCCGTAGACACGTCACGTGGCCGTAGACGTCCAGCGTCTGCTCGTGTTGAATCCGATCAAGCATGGCGTCTACCACGATGTAAGTTCCTGTCCGCCCAACACCAGCGCTGCAACATCACAGCAAAACAACTGTTGTTGACTCATATAGAACAAACATTTGTTTGCAGATGAATCAATTCATTGTTATCTACTTACTTGTTTGAGTTTATGATTGCATACTGCTTCTATGAAAAAATGAAACATCTTTATTATGTGTTACATAATAGCACATTTGGGGCATAGCGAAAGTGCGATATATAAATGTCCTTAATAACAATACGGCCAAAAGCTGGATTACCGTAAAATCGATAAAATATGGAAAAATAAGATTTTTATGTTCAGTGTGCATTTAACACAATATCCAATAAAAACGACTTACTTACTCACTTAACCATGTACTTATTTATTAATAGGGACGTAATGAATTTCAGCCACAGCACTGCCAATGCTGGCCATTCTGATTCTGGCCAAATTTTTGGGCTGTAAATTGACATTTCAGCAAACTGTGACTTCAGCACAGCAGGTGAATGTGGACTGTTGATGGCTAGAAGTGATAAACCTGTTTGATGTGAAGCATTCACCTGCAGTGTACGACGGTGGGGACGTTGTCTGCAGGCGTCATCGATTCGACTCGACGAATGAACTGCAACAATGGCAGCGGATGTTCGGGGACTCCGTGATCAGGCCACGCCGTGAACTGAAACTGACGCACTTCACGCTTGTCCATGTAGTTACCCTTCCAACACATCATATAATTATATTCACACTGTGTATTCACTGAAAGTGTGTTCAAAGCAACTGAACTGAACTGAACTAAAATGCTAGTTCAGCTGTGTTGCATGGTAATCCCCGGAACTGTTGCCGTTCACCGCCGCCACCATTAGGGCATTGGAGTGCAACAGAACGTTAAGTTAGCAGTCCCGGACTGCTAAGTTTCCATGCCGCCGCCGACGATAAGCTAGTAGTTTTAGCGGTTAAACAAAAAAAAACAAAAAATCAAGCAATGTGTTCTCACATAGCTCTGCAAGCAGAGCCGCCAGCGCAAGTGCAAGTGTCCACGTCAGTCGTCAGTTCTGCAGCGTACTATAGAAGTTACTAATGTAACTCCATGGAAAAACAGTATTTTATTTTATGTCATTACAAAGCACATAAAGGCTGTTGCTTTTGGGTCTCAAAAATTACTACCAGCAACAGACGTCTTAGTGGTGGGGACCGCGAAGCCAGCCGCTAAGGCTTAGCGGTCCGGACCACCGCTAGCTTAACAACTGGCTTAGCAGTTTAAACCGCTGTGCCAGCCGTTGAGCCTGAGCAAATGGTTCCAGGAACTAGCACGGATTGGACAATGCAAACGAACTGACAGTTAGTTCAGTTCAGTTCATTTTGTTCGCTCTGTACACAGGAACATGCCTTAATGATCACCAAAAACAACAAAGTCCACACAAATATAAGATATTCATTATGCAACAGCTCCAGTCCACTTGTATAAAAGGCATGGACCTCTTCTGACGACCGCAAAATTTTGTACCCAGTGTCACAGACAATGTGAACAAATGCTACAAATTTGGTTACTGCATGATTTCTACTTTCTTGTGTGTGCATATATTGTGGCTAAACCATATGTACCGACGTACAGTTTAACCACAATATATGCACACACGAAAAAGTAGAAATCTTACAGTTACCATTTTTTCTGTTGCTGTGGCAGTATGTGCACAACATTTTGCAGCAAACGGACCATGTTTGACAAAGTTACAGTAAAAAACTAAAAATACCGATGGACCCAAGTTCGCGGACCTGAGCATGGCCGCAGTCAGTCTTATTTTAAAGAGGTCTGTGGTAGAAGGTGATATGTGAAATGTTGCATAAAAGGTAAAGATGTCAATTTGTATAGCGCATCTCGCGTACAACGCCTCTAATGCGCTTTTTGTCACTAACCGGAGCCGCCAGCTGCACGGCCACCACCACCACGTGCAGCCTGCAGACACAGGCTAACGCAGCGGCTGGCTAGGCAGCCCCAGTTAGCTTCCGTAACCCATATAAATGAGTTACTGCTCATTTTACCGTCCCACGGAGGGTAGAAGGCTGAATCGACCTAGCTGGCAGGCTTCGCACTGAGATGGTTTACCTGCAAGCAGGCAGCCTCCCATCGCAGTACTAACCGGGCCCGGCGCAGAGTAACTTCGTTTCAGCCGAAACGCTTTACCAACTACGCCACGCCATCAACCTGGTGCACGAGTTATAACATGATAACACGTTTGACAAAATTTAGATTAACGTGCTATTTGTAGGAGAAAATTTAGTTGCTGACAAAGGGCTCCATAATTCTTAATGAGTGGACATTAATAATAAGTTACTTTCCTGCAGCATTTTTCTCTTGGATAGTCTTGAGTTATGAAATGTATGCCTGCTTGTGCTAAAAGCCTCAGATAAATCAGCACAGTTTGAAACAAAAACAAAATTCTCAAACTATGACAGTCGAGCAATCAGTCGAATGATTCAGCAGCATCAAAGTATCATGATCACTGATCCTAAATTATTTACCAGCGATATGTGAAATGTTCGGAGAGTGAAAGTTGCCAGTTCGAGCACATCGGTTATTGTCACTTGTACTAAGCCGTAAATCTCGGTGCCTCGATTTGGCCAGTACTGGTCACACTTCACCTGCACATAGACAACATTCACTAAACATTCACGTCTATCCATTACTGTCGAGAATATGCACAAACTTACTAACTTATTTACTCGTTAGACGTAACATACCAAGAGAATAACATGGACCACATTATACACCATTTACACAATGAAGCAAACATGAAGCTAAGATGAAGCAAACGTATTCAATATACATGTGCACGATGTGTGCTCCAAATTTGCTTGACGTTTGCTTGATGTTTGCTTCATCGTGTAAACACCCCATTAGTGGTAACATACACTTCATCAGATGTGAAAACTGTTTGGCTATTTACAGTACTATTTCTAAATGACAACTCTGAGAATGTGTTTGGTTGTCGAAAAATAATTTATCAGCATAAATTCATCATCCGCTTAGTGATCAGCAAACATTGGCAAAAGTTAAAAGTAGTAAAAACAAGTTACCCGATTCCTCTCTTCAAGTTTAGTCATCATGACAATTGTCGTGACTTGTTGTTCCCAGATCATCCGCCAAAAGTCATTGAACGTTTCTATGAGTGGACCCTGGTCACAATGCACATATATGACGCGACACCAAATACAGTATTTGTGTCTTTGCCTTAGCACAGAATTGCTGATGATGGAATATAACACACAAACTTTCTACTATTACACTGCATCCGAGTTATGACACTAGACATGATTTGTTAACTACTTCTGTAACGTTGCTACATAGCAAGAGATGTCAGATTCGACTCGCCTCTCTCTGGAATTGTGCAGTCAGTAAATTTACTCGTGTACTTATAGGGTGTTTACAAGATGAAGCAAACACGAAGCAAATGTATTGAATATGCACGTGCATGACGTGTGCTCTAAGTTTGCTTCATCGTGTAAACACCCCAATACTTATGCAATGCAAAAACAGCATGCAGACAGCATGTAAGAACTATACTACAGGGTGGGCCAAAAAATGGCAGCATTTTTTGCACACTTTATAGTTTCACCAAATATTAACCGATTTTCAAAAATTTTTTCACCGTCAGAATCAGGAGACAATTTGTAATAAAACTATCACTATAGATCCCACCACACCTCAGATGTGTCACTACACTACCTTGTGAAATGTCAGTGTATTAAGAATAACAATTAAAAACAAGACAACTTCTGCTACAACACATTTTGAGACACTAACAACAGAAACAACGTGCTTTTGTCTCAGTTACTGTCAAAAAGGTCATATCTCACAGTTTTTATGTCAAATGTTTAATGTGTCTGCCTTGCTGCTGGACGATGCATCCAAGACTGCGATGCCACTGACCAACGGCGTGATTAACCAAACGCTTCGGCAGTTTGCCCCACTCAGTGACAATCGCTTGCTTCAGCTGGTTGACTGTCGTAAATTGTCAAAATTGATAGGCTATCTGTTGAAGAACATCCCAAACTGCATAACTGACTGGATTTAAGTCCGAGCTGTTTGGGGGCCACGTGAAAGGCTCGATCAACGCTGATCAAGCAAGGGTAAGTGGCTTGAGCGCATCGTCTGATATTTCACAAGGTAGTGTAGCGACACACTTGAGAGATGGTGGGATCTATAGTGATAGTTTTATTGCAAAATGTCTCTTGATTCTGAGAGTAAAAAATTTTTAAAATTGGTTAATATTTGATGAAATTATAAGATGTACAAAAAATGGTGCCATTTTTTGGTGCACCCTGTATGTAGTTGTAGCTTGATTGACCCAGCTCGTACTTTAAGGTTCACACATTTTGTTTGTTGTTTAGCAAGTCCATTTTCACGAATTACTGTGAAACAAAAATTTCACAAGCCAGATGCTATCAGTGGCTTCTATCCCTATATCTGGTGGGCGCAGCTTGCACCCAGTGAAAAATAAGGAGGAAGTTTTGATAAGGCTGTAGATCAAAACTTCCCCCTATTTTTCAATCTGCACCCTTTAACAAAAAAACTCCCACCCCCATTTTTACTTCCCCCCTATTTTCACTGGGCAAACTACACCCTTAACAAAACTTTCTCCCTAGAGGAGAAAAAAGCTCAAAATGGAGGGGAAAACTTGAGTCAGAAATTGGGGGACCTCAGCCCAAAACTGGGGGAGTTGCACTCGATTTTAATTCTAGATTTGGGAGGATAAAAGCCACTGGATGCTATGCCTGTTGTTGTTGTTGTGACAACAGAATGATAGCACAATGATGTCTCTGTCACCTAACTAGCAGCATCAGAGAATTGAAGGCTGATCATAGAACAGTCTTAAGTGATCAGATCATAACAGCTAATATGAGTAATAATAATTTCATAACAACAAAAACGATGTGAAACCCACCTGAGTAGCAATGTAAGCTTTGAGTCTACAATATCCGTCCATGTAGTTAGCATTGATGTAATCGCTGCCTTCCACTCCATCCAGAGGTTCAAGCACAACTCGCGAATGGTCGTAGGCAACGACGTTCGCGTATCGGTTCTTGGCCTTGTTCGCATCGGCCGTCGACGCATCCCAAGTGAAAGGTTGGCCAGGCTCAATCGACTCATATTCACGCGAGAAACCTTCACCGTCGTTTGCACGCAGTGCAGCAACGTACTCTGGCAACTGGGCTATTGGGATTGGAGGATGATTTGCCATCCCTGACAAGCGACACAGGCAGCAGTCAAATAAATATACCCAGTGTTCCATAAAAAATTATTATTCGTACGTTCATTACATCATGAATTATTCACCAATTTTGAACATTCTTCCACTAGTCCGTATCCTTAGTAAACTTGAACGATGACGAGCAGAATGGAAAGCCTATTGCTTACAATTTCTGACTGTTAAATAACCTTCTTGATGCCAGCAACGAAATGGAATCTGAGTCACAGAACCAAAAGTAAATGATCATTGCATCCAAGACGCAGCTGCTCGACTGAGACTAAACAAGATATCAACTAGTTTTTAAGATTTCATGCATTTGCAGAAAACTACTCCAAATTAATTATTCATCAAGAGGCAAAAGAGTGCATGGTACGCTAAGAGACTCTCCTCTCACCTGGAGTCTGGAAGTTAAGTCGACGCAACTCGACCGGGTCGTGAGCATATGACAACAGTTCTCCTGGAGGCAGCAGAACCTTTGTTGGGCTCATCGGCCTTTCCTTCTTGCCCGATCTCTTCCTACAAAGTCCAGCAATAACAAATAACTACCTAGTACCGGTACTCTGGTTTCCAGCTACTTTATAAAAACCCGGACTGTATTAGTGACTGAACCATGCAGATCTCTACTTACTATGTACATGCCTAAAATCATTGCCGGTTTATTGTTACTATTACCAGCAGCTAGAAAGACACAGTGACAAACGAACTGATCAAAAAGAATACTGGATTACAGGCAAGAACAAAATTCTGTGACTGGCTACAAGTTAGAAATATTGCACCCGCCATTCCAGCATGCCACAAATTAGGTGAATAAAAATGTACATATAGAAAGCAACAAAAGTGCAAACTTCAAGACATGCAAGTGTTGAAAAGATCAATGTCCATAATCACCTGACGTAGACAATGACAAGGACGATGAGTAAGATGAGAATGACCGCTACACAGACTGGAGCCACTATCCACACGAGCTCCATTCCATCTCCACCTGGAGCCCTCGATACAATGTCCACCGATGCAGCTGATGACGACGAAAATGGCTCTGAGTACGGGCTCGATGTGAACTTCTGCAAAAATCAAGATGAGCACAATACGGATAAACCGAAGGAAACAACAATCAAATAAATTTTAATACTGAAAAGAAAAACTCAAAACATCAACGACGTTAACACAGTTTAATATTGCCCAAGTTTTCACATGGCAAGCTTTTCTAACTAATAGCCACAATATTTTGAAAACTTTCTTGCTGTGACAAACATTATCGATGATCATCACCACCAAAGTAATGTTAACTTAATTAAACTAAAGTTCATTAAACACTGTTCAATAATACAAACTCTCATGTAACTTACATCGTCTGACACATAACTGCGCACAAACATTCGATACAACTGATGCTTCCTCAGTGGCCGATTGTAATATTTCCCATTCCCCATGTACGAGCCGTCGCCGAGATTGATTTCCCGTGGTAGAGGTGAGGTGCTGTACTGGGCTGCTATCCACGCTGACTGGTCTGCCCCACTATCTGCCTCGAGCTACAGTTAACACGGCAGACTCTGTGCATTGTATGAGAAATACATTAAGAAGTCTGCACGTGAACACTTCAACATTTTAATACTGTGCATCAATAATGCACTAAATACAATAATATGCACAAATCTGCACATCAAAACATGCATGTATACTCAATCGGATTTTGTTTCAGCTTTGGGGCTACTTGTGGCTACTACTACAAATGACAGAAAGATAAAGAGATGCAAACTAATGAAGCAAAAGAAAAAAAACTAGTATACGAATCAATATCTATAATTGTCAAATCACTGTACTAAAAATCTTGGATGAAAAAGCTACGAACAGCACTTAACTAGTTCTTAAATATCGACAACATTACTGCCCTATGCTTAACCCATGTCACAAACACCGAGAGCACAACAGTTTTCCAACAAAATTAGTTAAGATCTAAATTTACTGCCACGTAGCTCGTAAACTGTACAAAAACTGCAGGAGTTCCAACGAACCTCGGCCAACGTGAAGTCGTCTGCTTGTTTCTGGTCAGCCAATGTATCAGTGACCATGACGATGTAGTAACTGGTGATTGGCCCGTGTTTTTCTGATGCCGGGAATATCCGCATCGTCACCGTCGAGTCGCCGTTCAGACGATTAAACAGTGGCTGCTGCATGGCCGGCGGTGCTGTCACATCACAATAAATAAAGCAACTTACACTGACAAAAGTTCACACTGAACACTGGGCATAGCTCGACAGTGACAGAATAAGAAATGTTCAACTGGTATATATATAACCAACACCTAGTCAACTCAGCCTTCATCCCTTGGGAGTAGACAAGTTGAGTACTGGCTCAACTGGCTGGGGTTAAGATGAAAAGAGTTTATCTGTGTCAGATGGCAAATTATGCTCTTCAGCTATTTAGTATGTGCAACAAAAAGTCTAAATAAAATATATAAA
>Ga0209454_1000609_pt1 | contig 19257 bp, 15 predicted proteins | sample WorMetHERISLAND1_2_FD_187400 | JGI IMG/M metagenome (GOLD analysis project Ga0209454, IMG submission 187400) | Marine gutless worms symbiont microbial communities from Max Planck institute for Marine Microbiology, Germany - Olavius geniculatus... | ecosystem: Host-associated > Annelida >... | reverse complement strand
TGGATCAGTCAAAAACGGTGCAAGCTAGGATCACCAAATCTTCACCATCGGCTGCCTGGAAGACTCTGGTTTCAGGACCAGTAGAGCTTTTCCATATATTTGAAAGGGTGACTAACGAGCGAGGGTGCTAAATAAAAAGGGGGTGGGGAAAATTTGCGATTTTCAGCCAATACTGATTTTCATGCTCTGGATATGGCGCTAGACGTCATCCGCCGTCGAGTCTAAACGAAACATCGTTGTGAGCTTAGATTTCGTTCGCATCGGGCCTTCACTTTAGCGTTAGCTGGGCTTTTCTTATAACCATAGCTATAAATGCTGCAAAACCCCAAACATGTCTGTCAGACGAATACTGTACTGCAAATGTGTAATAAAAAAGATGCGAAAAAAGCGAGTTTTGACTTTAAAAGTGAAACAACAAAGGAGTGGTAAAATTTATTCATAACGTTTCAAGTAATATCTTGCAAAGAGACAAGCGGACAAAGCACCATAAATGTTTATCTACTTTATTCCTTCCGTAGATGTATCAGATAAGAAAGATTCCGAGCAGAACAAAAATTGCAAAAAACATCCACAATCTGAATAGATCAATAGGCCTAACTGAACAACATCAGCTGACTGCGGCTTACCGGTTTGTCGGCTCAGTGCGTGACTTCCGTGCGCGTGCTATCTTGACCCAAAGTTATAATCAAGCCACTATATAGCCTACCGGTCGACTATCTCAACACTATTCGCTTACAATGTCGGCCTAGGCTTTACATCGAGTCATGAATCTAACGTCGGCGTTTCTGTCGACTGTTGATCGCTCACAAATCGTCTGGCTGTTGTAAGCGCAGAGGTAAATAGTTTCTGTCGGAGTCTGGCTGCTTGCTGCGTATCGGCCGCTTGCGCAACAGCCAGACAGACGCTCGTGTGCATGGTACTATTATATGGTCGTTCACCTGGCCGCTTCCCGGCAACTGTGAAGTTCAGAGTCGGTCTCTTCTCAGTGCCGTCGAAGGGCCACTGACACTAATGGCGTGGTGATAGCCTGGCAAGAGGACAGGCCGCAGAGGGCTAAATTTTAGTTAGTCGAGAAATTTTGTCATTGTCGAAAAATTTTTTGGAAAAAAATATAAAAAATCTGGCTGAAAACCTTTTATTTTGAAGGAACATGACGGCATAATTGAAATTTTGAGCACCCATAATCTCCTTTGTCAGAAATTAGCAGCTGTATGCAGGAAAATTGTAACTTTTTGCCTTGCCTACTTTTTTTAACCCAGGACGTCGCTGAATTCGACACTTTGTCGTCGCGGAATAAGACATAATAGCGGCGGAATGGACGCATAAAACCCACTGTTTTTGTTTTTTTCTTTGCTGTCATTGAATGACGAATAAAGTTGTATATATATTTCCTTCCACGGCATCGACTTTTTATGCCTTTACCTCCGATACTATCATTTATTATTCGTCATCACAGAGGGGTTTAACGTGACTCAAATAATACGCATCATTTTTATGACGACGCCAGTAACTGTCAGATGAGTAAGTCCATCAACTCAGCCTGGCCGTCTTCCCTGGGCGTAGGCGCGAATTCGCGCAGCGATTACCAACGAAAGCCAGCTAGAGCATAAAGAGAAACACTGTGCGCTGCGCTGGTCCCGTATTTATGATCGTGCGGTGAAAATTATTAAATGCACGCTACATCAATCAGGGAGTTTGTGAAAGAACTTTATAATGATGTGCGGTGCGATCAGTGGATCACCCAACCGGGAATGTAGGTCTATAATGCCACACAGGATGCAGGCCCGTCGAAAGAGGGGACCCGTAGGGGGCAAGTTACCTCGGGCCGCACGACGTTTGGCGAGGTTCTGCCGTCGCTCAAAAATATAAAGTACACCAGAATGCACCATTTTAATAAAAAAAATTTTTAAAAATTCTCCTAAAAGGGACCCCGCGAGAATGTTTTTGTTCTGCCACATCCAACCGTCGATCTTTCACTACAGCGCTTCCCATAATCCCCACAGCATCGCCGTGCAAGGACTCCCTATATGATCTCTGAGTCCAGTCTTCTTCGGCAGACGCTTGCTCCATTAAGTTCCTGACCTCAGCTGGCCAGTGCACCGGCCAGTGCGCATTTATCATTCGAGCGAGTTAAACAAATTACTTCCGTCAGACGAAAGCGTACGTCCGTGCAGGCGCGTTGAACCGACGACGACGAAGACGAAACGGTTCCTCGGATCGTTCACAGCATCAACAGTTTACCAATCTCTCTCTCTCTCACACACACACACACGCAGGATTTGCAGCATGCGAGGTATTCAGTTTGAGACAAAATAAAATAACAAATAAAAAAACTGTGAGAAAACTGACCGAAAGCCAGTGACCAACTGAAAATAAGATGGAACTACACTGTGTCCGGAAAAAAGTAAACCCCTAGACATTGTACAATAGAAATCTCAAACCTGAACAAATCCAAATAAAATTTGGTGGACTTAATTTTCAGTAAATTGCTGAAAAAAACACCAACTTTAATCAAAATAAATTATTTCCTAGCGGAGTTATTAATTGTTGAATATCGAAAACAAAGTAACTGTGTTACTAACCTGGCGTTACATAAATAAACTTCTATATAAATTTGCGTAACTACAATAAACATAAACAACATCTGATTTTGGCAAAATTCCGCGTCAACAATGCGCCATTGATTAACAATCAAACTGTTAAATTTCAATTAAAGTTCCTAACGCAAACGATATTTACAGCGGGTTTGGTGAGGTTACCTAAAACATGAAGTGTCCAGCATTAAGCAACCGTACGCAACAGTTTGTTCGATTCTGACAGCAGTGTCCACGGCTTGCTAAGAAATTCCGCGATAAACTTTTAGCTCCGTATCATTTCTCTTGTCTTAGCAGTTTGAATAAAACACTATCGTCTGCAAAATACCATTTTGTTATTGTTTATGCTAACTGAGTCAACAAACGTCACTTCTGATCGAGCGACTACAGTAGCATATGTAAGATCGTAACGCCATATTGGTAACGAAGATATTTTGTTATCGATATTTAACAGTAATTAATAACTCGGCTAAGAAATAATATTTTCCAACAAAATTCAGTGATCGTTGCAACGATTTATTAGAAATTAAGCTTACAAAATTGTACTTAGACTTGTTTAGATTTGTAATTGCTGTTATACAATGTCTAGGGGTTTACTTTTTCCGGACACAGTGTAGTTTAGACGGTGTACGGACAAAAAGCCACTGGACAAAAGGCCACCGGACAAAAGACCACTGCGGATATTTACCAAAAACGTACTTCTCAAAATTATAGAATAGGTTTACAGTTAACGGCCGCGCAGCGTTTTCTGTTTTGTTGACTTAATTTATGTTAGATATTTTAATAAGTTTGATACATTTGATGCAGTTTTTATACGATATAGGATTTTTATACGATCTGCTATATGTAACATATAACAGAATACTAATACCAATCAAAATGTTTAGTGTTTTTAGTTATTGCAGCATTAGAATAATCGAATATTGTGCCCCACGACCTGCAAGAAAAATCGCAGATTGCGTTTGCCATCGCGGTGCTTAGCACACAAGGTGCAACTCGATGTTCTACGGCATCACCGACGGTCTGATGAGTCGGCTGCAGTCTGTTCAGAATGCGGCTGCACGTTTGGTGTCGGGGGCTTGACGCTATGACCACATAACGCCGGTGCTACAGGAGCTGCACTGGCTTCCGGTTCGGCGTCGGGTGGACTTCAAGATGGCCACTCTGGTCTACTTGTCACTGTCCGGTATGGCTCTACCTTACCTGGCCGCCGACTGTCAGCTGGTCTCCGGCGAAGGCCGTCGTCAGCTGCGCTCTGCCAACTCAAGGACATGTGTCGTCAGAAGGACCTGCAGCAGCTATAAAGACAAATGCTTTGCTGCTGCAAAACCGAGGCTATGGAACAGTCTGCCAGCTCATCTGAGACAAACTGACAATAACTTTGAACAGTTTAAACGGCAGTTGGAGACATTTTTGTTCGGGCGTTGAGAGCGCGGCGCATTGTGGCTATTGTTAAATTGCGCCTTCTAAATAATCTTACTTACTTACTTACTTACTTACAAGCTGAATAGTCTCTTCTGCAGGTCGGCACTTTCGCGCCGAATAATGTTTGGTTAAAAATGCTCTGCAAACCATGCCGAAGGAACTATGTTTGATGTGTACTCAACACCAATAGACTACTTGATCAAAAGTCGACTGTTTCTATAACACGTAAATCGGCAGCACCTCGTTCTTCTGAGTCAACATCTATAGTTGTGGTGCACCAGTGCACGTACAAAAGTCAATATACAAAGACAACGCAAGCGGATCACATAAAAAAAGTCCATCGAATAACATAGTCATAACATAACATCGAATAACAAAGTCCATCCATAACATAAAAAGTCACACAATAAGCATAATTTAACGCAACGCAACAACAGAGAATAAAAACAAACTATAGGCCTAATCAATAACTTTTTTCTAAGCTGTCGAATAAGTAATTACATACCGAAGTGGCCTTTTGTCCGGGATTCGTGCACAGTTTAGATACGTACACATTGAGAAGACAGGACGACAGCATTGCCAAGCAAACACTAAATCGGCACAGTGGACATCACCGTCACTAACACAAAAGAAAAAGGCCAAAGAATAACTGCAGCTTTTTCTAGAAGTAGAATGCACAGGTTGTAGTGAGCTTCCTTGTATGCTGTGCTTCCGTTTGCAGTCTGGCAAAAATACGGACAGGGGCGAAAAACTTGTTTTATTTTTAATTTTATTTTATGACATGTAGTGGAATATCACACAACAACTCATAAAAACACGTTGAAACACTGAGTAGCACCAATCAGATATTGCACCTTAACAGACTAGATGCAAACAGTTTCGTTTAACTAAAGTTTTACTAAATGCTAAAACCTAAAACTGCAAAAATATTTTGAGCCTCCCATAGAATTTGAGGAACGCAGTTTTTTAAAAGAAAGACTAAAGCCGGTAGTGAACAGGAATGTTTAGGCGTTACTTGGGCATGCGGAGATATTCTCGCCGACGCTTGGGTGTCGAAGTATTATCTATTGCCGTTGTTGGTCGTCTTTCGTCAGTCATTGTCTTCGGCTGATTAGTGATGAATGAGTGAAAATGACAACATCGGCGTCGCTGGCTGGAAACACCGTCCGATGTGGGCGACCGTCTGTGCAGGTACTGTATGTCCAGGCTATCTGTCTGTCCGTCTGTCAGTCAACGTTTGACATTGTACACGAACTCATGCTATTGCCTATACGCGTATAGAATAAACAGCAAGCGTTGCATAGCCGAAGTGTTGCGTTAGCGCTTATGATGAATGCCTAACCAGGTGTGCGGAGGCTGCGTAGGACACGTCTTCTGGCGCATCATCATCCGACGTATTAAGCCCAAAGTCCAACACTTCGATTTTTTTGTTAACCTACCTGACCGCCAACCGCTCCGTTCTGCTACCACCAACCGTCTGGCAGTGTCTCCGGTCAAGTTGACAACCGTTGCCAACCAACCGGGCTTTCCCGGTTGTCGGTCCACAGACATGGAACGACCTGCCACACGACGTGAATCTGCCGAGTCGTTGTCCATCTTCCGCCAGTTTCTCAAGACTCGTCTTTTTACAAAATCATTTCCTGAACATAGGTTCCATCCGTAGCGAGCTTTCTCTAGTAGATCTAGCAGTAGTTCGCATTAGGCCTACTTAGGCAACTGTAAAAATCCCTGATTCGTTGATCGATTGTTCGGATAACGAGTCGTACAACACGCTGTTGTAGATTTGCTCTAGACTTGCGATCGGTTGTGGAAATGTCGCACAGCGCGTTGTACTTCAAACCCGATACAAATCGAAGTAAGTGGAAGTCGGGCTTTATCGCTGCAGCGTCTGCAAGCGCGTTCGTCCGACTCCACGATGTCGACGGTGCACGCTTCACTCGCCGTCCAGTTCGATTACACAGATCCGTTCCCGCTGAGGCGCAGACGCTTGAGCCAATCTGACGATGACGATGATGATGATGATGACTGTAGAACGTAGATCGACATAGAACAAACACCTGTATTATCATCAGCGTCAGCAGCAGCAGCAGTAGCAGCAACTATTCCACAACACAATGATTGATCGACTCCACTGTTGTTAGTAAAGGTCGATTATTATCCACGACTGCAGACCAGGATGGTGTTTTGACGTTAACGTCCGACGTTTCCGCTTGAATGCCTGATACACTGCTTACACCGATCAATTGCGCACGAATCATGATTTGTTTATGGTGTGATTGACGGACAGCAACAACTATCAAAAATTATATAAATATCACAACATTAATTAGTCATACAAAGCATAAAAATTCAGCGCCATGTGTTTTTAAAATGCGGCCTATATATAAGCCCTAGGCCTAAATATAACAACAATTAAGCGGCAAGAATGTATACCGCTCGTTACTTTTGCCCCCCCCCCTTTTCAGTTTTTGTGCTATATTCTGGTCTCGCTCCTGTCTTAAAAGCTTGGTTGATGGGAGATAGTGTACGAAATATTCAGAAGAAAGGTCCACTAACATCGCGAAAGGCGTTAGTTACGATGGAGCAGAAAGTTGGCTTATAATACATGTACGTAGTAAGTAGGCATAAAATGGCTCTATATTTCGGTAGCTTAGGTAAATCCGTGCATGAAAAAATTACTTTTGAACAAGCGAACAGTGCAAAAACAGTCACTCAGCATTGCCGAATCGGAAATAATGGTTTTAATTTTATGCTGCAAAGGCAGTGATAACGTCATTTGTGGCGTGTTTTAAGTTTTTGCTGCTGAGACTGGAAATTCTCCGCCCAGATTTTACCGGAATGTATTTTTTCAACGGAATTTTTAGCGGAGCGGTGCAACTCAATAGTGCAGCGGTGCCGGACGGCTGACAATGTACGGACTACACGACTATACGGAGGTACAGGGCCTGGAAATATACTTTTCCTTTCCGACACACGGCTCTACCGGGATGCCGCTATTTGCGCCGTTGTAAAAACGTCCCATAAACCTTCAACGGAAAGTGCGCCCAGCTGTCAATTTTACGATTGTGAAGTTATACGAACGGCGCCGCATGTAGTGAGGCAAGAAACTTGGCTGCTAAGGCTACGGGATTACCTATATACGAAGGACGCAAACCCCATACGTCAACGCCCGCTAAACGCTCTTCTGATGTTGGAAAAAAATTATAGACAAAACATTCAACTTTGGCTCGCGAAATTTAGGCCTATATTCGATTTAACATTAAGTTTCAACGACTTTTGCTGTAAACACCCGCACCTCAGCCTACTAACCAACTATTAAAAGTAATAAATAAAGGAGTACTTCAAATGCGATCGTTTTTAAGCCATAGTCAAGTTTTAATTTTGGCATACCTACTATACGTCGTTAAAGCATGCAGTTAACAAGCCGTCATCCATAAACGCAACTAAAAGCACTCTTAAAACAGAAACATTAATTAAAAATTTTCATTTTACGATCAAGTGATCTGAATTCCGGGTCGTGATAAATTGTTCTTCTTGGACTCCCGACGACATTTCATGCGGATTCCAGCTTAATATTCCGCTGCACGTTTTCTGACAGACGGCTGCCGTATGTCAAAATAATTTGCAGTTTCTCTCGCAGACGGTGCTAAAGAATGATGGCCAATAAAACGACCACTGTGTAAGACATTTGGGATGGGGTTTGCCTGGTTAATTACGATAATGTGCTGTATAAATTGAATTGGATACTAATGACATTAAGGCGGCGCCTACATGTGACATAAAAAAACTTCAACAAAATTGCTTGCGACAACCAAAAAAACCTTCAAACGAAATCCTGCAGTACTGTTTACGACTAGGCCTACGTGTTTGATCGTTGCGAGAAATAGGCGGGGCAGCAGTCGAGCCGTAAAATGTTATCGGTTTTGGTTATGTTTTAGTTCTATCGTGCGTGTAGCCACCACCTAACTCGTGACCACCCACAGTTCGGCGCTCAGACGCAATAAACCATCTCACTGGCTTATAATTCATCGAAGTTATCTCGCCATATAACTGCTTGCGTTCGGCTCTTGCATTTCATAAATAAACAAAACTCCCTCCGGCGCGTCGACGCTGGCGTTGTGCTGCTGAATGGCAGCGAAAATCTGCAGCTGTGTACGGTGCAGCCGACCCAGCGTTTAGTTAGTGCCCAGGTGAGATAGGCAGATAGGCAGGTCGAACAACCGTCCAGAGAGTTTTTTGCCGACGGACGCTGAGCATATGGCGCTGTAGAAATGACACGTAGCCCAGGGGTGTGCGTTGAACTAAGGTAACGACTACAACTGCTTAGTGATGATGTAGACCCGGTGCCAGCAGAATATGCGGCCGTCCGCCTGGCTAGGCCTATGCAGTGCGCTGTCAACCTTACCCCTACCCCCAACTATTACCTTTGACCATTTAAACTAAAAATTGGCACACTATTTACTGCTGTCATGCGAAACGTTCACATCAATCTTGTTGTTTACGCCTTTTTTGTTTTCGAGTTAGAAGCTTGTGTGGGACGGACAGACAGACAGGTAAAACTCGTAATGTGGCCTGGAAAGCAGCGGCATAAAAAGTTAGCAATTTTTCTACTCGACTACTCTCGAGTATTCGATCATGTATAGTCGCAGCAGCCCCAACGAACGGTTGCAGTAGCCTGTTGCTATCATCTTGTTCACGTCACGCCCAAATTCGGGATTGCTGCGGCTACATTTTTCTTTCTTTACAAGTCCAATGTAAGCTTAAAACGGCGACTGTGTATGCGATTATATGGAAACGAAACAAAATGAAAATTGCGTGATTGTATTTTAGTTTGTCGCTGTCATCTAATCGACAGTGTGCGACTCAGTAATTTGGAACGCAGTTCAAACACCATGCACGATAAACCGAAGTTCACGAATCGAAAGAAACGTCGGTGATCTTGTTAATGTCTAATGCAGTCTGCGAAATATTCTGAACTACTTTTTATTTCGATGAAAATGCACACTGAAGCGACGTTTGTGCTTCTCATTCCTCGTAAATAGTTTGAGTAATTGTGTGATTATTGCGTGAAATCAGTATTACAACAACAGTTTGCTTTGTTTATATTGAAAAGTGTGCATAAAGATCAAATAATTACATCTGCCTATCGAACCAAAATGTACATACGCTGAATAAATAATAAGCTGTAGAAACCCGGCAATCAGAAAAGCGCAGCGCCGTATTAATGTCCACAGTCCACTTATTCGATTTGTCATGGACGTGTTAATAAAAAAATCGTACTACATGGCTTTCATTCTCACGTACGGTTGGCTTGTTGTATATACAACTTTTTGAACATCCTTAAGATTTTAACAAATTAAACCAAGTGTAGTTTTTGCATAAGTAGAACGCACGGAACGACGAAAGCGCCGCGGCGCGTAGATGGGAGAACTTTGCGTGCTGCGCGACATTGCACCTTTTTAAAGACTGCGCCTATACCACTTGAGAGCGGCGCCTGTGTTGCATGAGCTGCGGGATAAGACGATGATTGAGATAAGACGAAAAAGACTGGCGACTACCTCTGACATTTATCACTCGAAATACAGAAAAAAGCCCTCGTCTGTGCCATATTTCTGCATGCTATTGCAGGCTATTCGCACTATTTTTTTCATCACGAGTTTGCACTATCAGAAAATCAACGAAAACCACCAATTGTCTGTTAGTCATTCAGTGCAGTTGAAAAAGAAGCAAATTTAATGTAGGACAAAAATTACAAAAACTCTATAACGTCAGTGTAATGAATGTAGTACGCATATAACCAAAATTATCTTATGCAAAATGTTAGCGAGAACTGGTACAGCTATTGCTGACGTTTTTACGAAATAGTTTTTAACTTGTATTCCCCTTCCCCATGTAGATATAAGCTTTGGAAATTAGCTGCCAATACTGGTATGATGATTTGTTTTTAAAAGCGCGCGTAAGCCTATGTGTGTATCATTTCTGTGGAGGGGGTTTGGTCTTAGAGGGGTGGTGTGGGGGTTGTCGGAGAGTCTTATCACTCATAGATGACGAGTTCTATGATGAATGCACGCCGTCTGTCATTGCCCCGTGCAGGTGCCGCGCTTTCTCGCCTGTCAACAGATTACGCTGGTACTCTGCTATCTTGCAAGTGCGCCGCACGCCCTCGCACACCTAGCGCAGTATGCGGCCATCCCATATAAGCCGCATTACGTCGTCCGTCCGTCCGTTTGTCTGTCCGTCTCATACGAGCTCTTAACTGAAAAATAAAAAACACAAAAAACCAAAACTGATTTAAACGTTCTCCAAAGCAAGAGTAATGGATGTGACAATTTTTAGTTAAAAGAACAAAGGCTAACTTTGCCGAATGTCAAACAATTGAAGACATTGTTAAATTCTGACATTTCGACGTATATACGCGTTTCCTCGTCATACGTAGCGCATCAAGCGTCAGAAGGCTCATTCAGTTTCGCACCGCTCGTTCAGCATACGAGTGTGTGTGGCCACAATCCTAACTTACTGTCGACGCCTGAGACGCTTGGTAAATGGGCGGACGGCTGCATATCATGTCGGTACTTGGCGCCGCCATTTTTCGTTGTTTGCTATGCTCCTCTTCCGTGCACAACAGTTGCGCGGCTGTGCACCGAAACATCCTGGATACGTTGCAGCAGCAACAGCCGCAGCCCCATGCATGCGTTATTATACACAGAATCTCGCCGACTAGTCTTAGTTGATCATTAGTCACAGCACTCAGTGTTCCTCCTTGCTCACGGTCAAGTGCATTCCTACACCAAATTTGCCAGTACAGTTATGTACGAGCAACAAGATGCAGTACAATTACGTCGTTACTAACTGGTATGCTAACGTGCAAGGTGACCAGGTGTGTGCAAACATTTTGCTGGAAAACACTTCTTTTAGAGGGTGATAGCCCCTGTACATCTATCAGTATTTACTCATCTGTGGAAAATAGAAAAAATCATATTTTGAGTTTTATGTGGTCAGCACAATCACTGGACAAAAACATTATCGAAAATATGTGGAAAGTCATAAAATCGCATGTGCAGAAGGAATTGTCAGCTATTAACCCTCGACAGAACCCTATCAAGTCTACTCTAACAATCTGAAGCAAAGTTTATTAAACCCCCATTCATCAGCTTTATGCATTCATTCTGCGACGAATTCGTTCTGTTATTGTGCACAAAGAATTTATAACAAAATTCTGAAACGTCAGGTAAGCACTTTTGTTGAAATAATGTTGTTTACGATGTTTAAATTTAACTAGCAAAAAACGAATCGAGCATTCGCGCCGCCGCCATTATGACACACTTTTGGCCACACGCTGTAGTTTAACCTGGCCGAGTGATCAATTAGCTGACTTATACGTGTATACTGACGTTGACTGCAGTCGTCTCCAGTTCTACCGGCACCGCACATGCACTCTCCTGTCTCCGTGTTGCACGGCTGTCCCGAACAACGGCATTCGTACGCACAGTTGTCACCGTACCGACCGTGAGGACATTCTACAACCGCCAACCATCGTGCCTTGAAGATTAATTGATAAACACGGAAATAATTGAAACAAAATATTAAATCTACAGAAAATTAGCCATAGAGCCAGGTCATTCGAGAAGGAAAATAGCGTAACACGAGAATTTATATAGCACATAATGTCAAATTAACCTCTTATGCGCCATGATGACTTTAGTTTTACTATTTATGGCAGCTGTAAGCGAGCAGTTTTTGCCCGATTGTTCCTGCAGCATTGCTGTATCACTGTGATGTTATTCGTTCCTCCATTGGCGAATTAAACGACGATGGTGTGGTGATGATGTACACAGTGTCTCAAAAAACATCTCCGACATTTTCGACCGTAACTTGAAGACGGATCGACAGATGTTAATAGTTTTTCGTACAAGTATTCCTGAAAAAAACTTGCCATGAAACGACTGCTCAATTTCCCTCTTCACCTAACGTCTGCTTCTGCACTACCTAGGGAAAGCAGACCAAGTACATGTAGTAGTGACGATACAGGTACCCTGACTACAGTCGTCGCCTATCCAGCCCGGCGGACAGTTGCTGGTGCACGCGCCCGTCACGAAGTCGCACTTCTCATGGCGTCGACAGCGACATCGATGACGACATCCGTCGCCATAGTAACCGTCGTCACAGCGATGCTCGCACTGGTTGCCTTGGTAACCGGGCTGGCACCGACACTCGCCAGTCTGCAACAACAGACTCTAAGTCACATATCGCTTCATTGCAGTTTGTTGCAAACAGCTGCTTTGTCAGAATGTTTCATATTAGGTCGAAATCTGTAACTGAAGAGTGTCAGTGTTATTTTAATTTTGATTCAGTGTCTGATATAATGGCTAAGCGGACACATAAATTTTTAACCAGTTTTGACAACTCTGACAGTTTGATGTATTCTGTACGCCGTGCATGAACTTAAAAATGGACTTGATTATTTTGTTAGTTAAGTTTACTTAAGTTGTGTTTTTTATTATTTGCATTTATTATTTGTTTCTAGCATGTTTTATGGTGAATAAAGCTTCGTGTGTAAAATACATTGACGCGTGCAAAGAAGAATGACGTCTGACTGATTTTTATTTGTGTAGTCCTATGTATTCTATATGTCGCGTTGCAGCCTGAGTCTGCAAAAACATGCGGGAAAATGTCTCAGAGGAAAACGTCCAAAATGTAAATGTCCAGGGGTGAAAACCTCCGTCTTCTGGACGGATGCCAACAGAGATAACGTGACAGTGACGTCCGAGGAAATCTTGATAAGATAGTGTTTGAGAGCTTCTTTGTGTTATGACCTGCGACACGAGAAACTCAAAATAAAAATCTCAGCAAACTGAGAATCAGGGGAATCGGCTATTCTAGACTGAAGATTCAACTCCACTTCATTTTATTGTGGATTTCTTGCACAAGACATTCACGACATATTGAAGCGAAATCCACATCATCTTGACACGTCAAAATATTGTATACAGCTTGTTGCATGACTTGTCGTTCAACAAATCCATAACGAATCGCAGTAGTGGGATTTGAGCGAGAAAAAATCGTGTGCGAGTGTACTAGATACTGCGGCACTGCTGGGGTGAGTAAGTGAGTACGCAGTACGAGCTTATACCACTCCAGACAGTCAGTACTGTATTGCATTTGAAGTAAACCACCCTCAGATCGCATGGACTACGGCGCCTTTTGCTTTATGGCGCACGCCTGCAAGTCGAAAGATGTTGAAACAGTAGCATATCATGTTGAGTGTAGTTTAGGCTTAAGTATAGGAATGGAATGTGCAATACATGCAGAAAAAAATATTACACCACGCTTAGCTTGCACCGCTACCGTTTTCACAATTTTTGGCTGCAGTCGTGCGACATTGAGCAAATGACGGAGTAGTCTATGCAATCCGAGCGTGGTGTAATTACGATACCGCACTGTCTGGAGTGGTATAAGCTCGTACTGCGGACTCGCTTAACCACTCCAGCAGTGCGGTATCTAGTAAAGATGATATAAGATGACGGCAAGTTGAAGTTATTTACCCTCGGATCGCATCCGGTGGAAAACTCCTGCTGGCAGCGGCAGTGACTCTCACAGTTGATGCCGTACATGAACTGCGGACAAGGTCGATCACAGGCGGGACCGAACACTCCCGGTTCAACGCAGATGCAGTGGCCGTAGGTGCGATCGCAGCGGTTAGACGGACAGCGCTGTGGACACGGCTCATCACACGTCAGAGTGTAGTAACCTGCGTCAGCATCATCATCATTGCTTCGTGATTGTAGTTAGCATAGATGTAAAAACATTTGTTTATGTTTTTCTATTAAAGTTTAAAAAAACATGTTTTTTATGTTTTTTAAAGTTTTTAAAGTTTTTTTTATTTTTTAGAATGTTTTTGTCCTATTTTTAATGTTGCGTTTTTGTTCTTATTAAAACATAAACGTACTAAATTACAAATATGATGCATTCCTCATGGGCAAATTGCGTTTAGCCCTGTTTTAGATCTATACCATAATCACTGTTACATAATAACATTCAGTACATGTCGGTATTTACTCTTGACAAATTGTAGGTTTTGTTTTTAACACGTTATTGTGCTAATTTCTGCCAAATGTAGTTTAATATTTTTATGTAGGTTTTTTACGTGTTTTTATAAAAGTGAAAAAATGTTTTTATGTTTTTTATTTGCAAATTAATGTTTTTAACTACTATAATAGCTAGCAACGTTGTCGATCAAAAAAGTACAAGGAGCAGGAAATTGCAGGTTTTTTTGACAAACAACTGCACATTTCTGAAAGAAGAGATTGTAGATGAGCTCAAAATTTCAACTTTGCTCCTAAATTTCGTCAAAATTTCAAGAGTTTCAGCCACAAATTTTGTATTTCTGGAAAAAAGTTATCTGACAAGAATAAAGTTTCCAACAGGGTAAAATTTAGAGAATCGAAAGAAGGCAACTGACGTGTCACAAGGCCGCTGATCAGAAAGATTTATGTCGAGAGTCTAGGCCTATTTACGCCTTTACGACTCGTGCATACGGGACGCTGAACGGGACTGGAAAACATGGGAACGAAACTGAGTTCGCGAACGTGCCATGTAAACAAATGTACGGCCTTCAATGGCTTTGGAAGGACTTTACATGACGTTTTCAGTGTTTACGGGAACTACAGCAGTAACAAAGCGACCTGCTGGACATGCTGACCACAAACTCCAGACGAACAATTACCACTGCAGACATAGTGCTAATGGCATGCAGCATGGAATAAGGAAACAGACAGACAGACGGACGGACCTGCAGGACATCCGTCTTCACAAAGCTGACCGCGGACTCCTGGCGGACAGCGACAGTCGCCAGTCGCAGGGTCGCACGTTCCTCCGTTCTGACACTCACAGATGCGATTACACCCGACTCCATACCGACCCTACAGCATTCAACATGCACCCCACACTCAGTGCTGTTAGGTAACGAAGTGAAAATACTTCCGTTACAAGTAAAAAGTAAAAAGTATTACTTTTTACTTGTAACGAAGTAATCATAATATCAAGTACTTTTACTTGTAACGGAGTAACTGTTTGATCGCTTACTTGTACTTTTATTTCGTTACATTTTCAAATACCTGCGTTACAAGTAAAAAAAATATGACTCGGTCATAAACGCTAATGGGTCATTATACCAGGAAATCGCAACCTGAAACCAAAGGGTGTCCATTTGTCAGCGGCTGATACCGTCTGTGAGCTGATGAATAGACTGCAGTGCTGCATGAATTGTGGTGCGGGGCCCCTGCAGCGCAAGATGCAGCGTCTGGTCACGCCAGCACTGGCCGTGGTAGTGGTAAATGCAGTGAACCATGCATGCCTGCACGGCGGGGTGATGATGATGATGATAATGATGAAGGACGAATCAACTTTAGCGTGGCGTTATGTCCTAAGACTACAAGGACACGTAACAATAAGCTTAAACAATGAAGTCACGTAATAGTAGTCAGCGCAGTGAGACGTTCTTAGTCATGTCTGTAAGACCGGGCAAAAAGTAGGGTGGTAGTCAGTCAAGTCGACACTGGCTACAGCGGTTGTTATCACCAGCGATCGTTCCTGGGCCGGCTGCTAGGCAGTGTATGCGAGTAGTCCCTTGTCAGTTTGCAGTCACTGGGTCAGTTAGTTAGAGTGAGTTAGTTAAGTGAGTCTGTTGCTTTAGTTAGAAACATCTGTTTTTGTCCGTTGACTTTTAATAGTGCAGCTTTAGTCTCCTTATTAATTTTCATTACCAATAGACTTATGAACGTTTGAACTTCAACAGGCCTAGTTTATTTGAAGAACATCTATTTTTGTGCATTAATCAACATGGTGTGTTATTGAGATAACGTTCGTAAGAAGACAAGAATATGAATATTGAACAGTGTAAAACTGTTGTCTTTGCCAGAAAAAAATACTTTTTACTTTTACTTTTTTAGACCACTACTTTTTACTTTTCACTTGAGTAACTTTTTTGGGAGTTACTTTTCCTTTGTAACGGAGTAACTTTTTGGCCAGTTACTTGTACTTTTTACCAAGTACTCAAGTTGGGTACTTTTGACAGCACTGCCCACACTTTGCCCGTTTTACTTCAGTTCACACAGAGTGTTATGTTAAACTGCGGCACACTGTGAATTGTATTCCAGTGGCGTAACCGGAGGCGGTGAGAAAGGAGGTGGTGCCACAACCGCTCCCCAAACTTAACAAATTTGTGCAGTTAAACTAAATTTTCAGGGTTTTCAGTGATCAACTAGATGGTCGTTACGACTCCGTTGACTATGATGCCTCCGCTAACATACTTGATGCCACCGTGACCTTGACCCTTGACCTTTTGACCTCAATATTTGACGTCTTCATCCTTGCCCCTTAGTCCGTTAATGGTGAAAGTTTGGTCAAATTCCGTCAACAAATGTCCACGATATCGTGCTAACAATGTTTGTTCGGGACGCACGCACGGACGCACGGATGCGCACACGAACACTTTAGAAACAATGCCTCCAGCCACTACGTTGGCGGAGCATAAGAAACGTTTGGGGCAGGGTTCCGCCCCGAAACCTGCTGGGGTACTTACTTCCAGATTCCCTAGTTCATGTGGATGGGGCTCGCTCCCCCCTCCCCAAGAACACCCACGCCATAATACCCCGGCTAACGGTCTTTGGCCTCGATTTTCGGCCCTTCGGGCCTTAAACCGACTCTCCCAACTCTACTTTCTGGTTACACTTATGTTGTTTTTCAACTCTTAGCTAAAGCGAGGAGTATTGTAAATGTATATTAGGCCTATATTTTACACGAGATCAAACAAAGCTCGATGCAAATGAAGAAAGAAGAAAAAAGACTAGTTGGTGACCTGAGGACAGGGTTCGTTGCACGTGTCTCCAGTCCAGCCGGCTATACACTCGCACTCGGTCTGCTGCGAGTTACACCTGCCACCGTTCGCACACATCTCACACGAGTACTCACATCTCACGCCGAAATAACCGCGTGGACAACCTGCACACGCCAGGTTCCAACACGACCTACAGCGTATTAGGTAAGTGTAACGAGAAGACATAATACAATGTAAACCGTGTTGAAACGTAGCCTACTTATTTAATGGCCGTGATCGACGGCGTGTTCTACCTGGAGTCTTATGTGGAAGCACTTGAACGATGACGCGTACGCCAGAACGGTCCTCAGAACAGAGTGCATCGCCCTGCCATCGTGATGACCTCCCCCCGCCCGCCGAGATGTAGGCTGCAGAGAATGTCCAGTGACAGATCTTAACGTCCAAAAATGTCAATTTGAGTTTGTGGCAAGGCCAAAGAAACAGTCATTCAAGTAGCCAATGCTCCATAGTGTGGGCAGAGGCCTGACCGAATCCCGGGCGTGTGATGGGATCGGCGGAGGAGTAAGAAAGCGTAAAGTCCTTCCCAAGCCACATGACCCATGGGGTGAAGCAAGGGGGCTGATCTCCGTTTCCTTAGCCTTCAGCCGGACACCAGTTTACACTGCAAGATCACAGATACACAACGAGCGCATCGTGCAGTGTGCTAGTGTTTACGCCCCAGACTTCGCTGGTACTCATTGCCCCTGCCCACGGAGGGATGGCCAGGCTGAGTCGGAAGAGTAGTTAGTGCTAATTAAAGTAAGTAAGTAAATAAGTATAAGCAGCTTACTTCGTTCGCAGGTGCGCCGATCTGCTCGGAGCGTGTAACCCTCGTGGCAGACGCACTGGTAGGAGCCCTGTGAATTGACGCATTCATGCTCGCAGCCGCCGTGGCTATCGCGACACTCGTCCACATCTACAACAAAAGAGATAAAAGCGGTGTACAGTTCTTAATAGGAAACCCTTCACAGAGCTACGGAGCGCCACCTGCCATATGAAATCACACAGTGTTAGCTGCCACCTGACACAGGTGAATGCGACCCGCCTTAACACCAACCAGACAGGCCAGTACACTCGATTTACCTACCGCGTATAGAAAGAACGCCGAGTTGATCTTGGCGTTGGTTATATACCGAGTTGGTTTACCCTGTCGCTGTTTACCAACCGTCACACCACCAAGCTGACTTCCAACCATGCATGGAGCTACGTGTGACTCCACTGGCGGCGACAGCGCTCCGTTCTAAAACCAGCAAATTCTGTGGATTTATATCGCCAAAAGCGACGAACGGTCGAAGGGGGTAGGTCTGTACAGTGTCGTAACTCATAAACTCCCCCACCAACAGCGAGGTCCTTCAGGAGATGGTCCGTCACTACTACTGACCTTGACACGACCTTCCCAGATTTGCTTCAAAATTTGGCCAGCACGAGATCTACCACGCATTGTGTAATAAAGTTGAAATCTTAAAATAAAATGACGTTCGTGACATTTAGGGATATTCCGTCGACATCAGACACCTGTCTAAGATGTGCTTGGTCGGTAATCCAATTATTCAGTGTATACTAATAAGCCAAAGGTAAAAGTAAATTAGATCAAATGTAATGCCATTGATTATGGCCATCTCATCTCATTATTGCCATGATCATTGTAGCCAAGTTTGGCATTAGACGGTTTTACCGATTACTTATTTCTATCTACAGGATGCGGTAAAAAAAGTAGCCCCTTAAAGTTTTTTGCCGTTTTCTCAGCAACCGCTTGGAATTTTAACATGGAATTTTACAGGTTCATTTACAAAAACGTTCTACATCTAACTGCTAAATGAAATACGATTCTGTTGGAAAACGACGAAATTATAGACTTCTGAACATCACCGCCTACCGATTTTTCAGCACTAAAAATGTTTAAGCTAAAAATGCTACTTAATTTTCAAAAACCGGTTACCACGTTACTGCCGATGACGTCACAGTGACGCTTTGACAAACGGTATTTTATTTTGTTTATAAATTACCACTAAATCGTCGTTCTTTTCAAGCAATCGCCGGTAGCCCACCGAATTCATCTTCCAGCAGGACAGCGCACCAGCACACACAGCGCGCAGCGCAGGAAACTGACTGTGGGCCAACTGTCCAGATTTCATCAGAAAAGACCAGTGGCCTCTAAATTCACCGAATGCAAACTCGGTGGACTACCACGTGTGGTGTGCGATGTTGGAGCTTACCGCAAGCTTAAAACAAAGCCAAAAACAATCGCGGAACTCAAGGAATCGCTTCAGGTTATCTGGAGCAACCTACCACAAAGACCGATCGACAAGACTGTGAAAGACTTGTCAAATTAAGCGACTGTAGGCTTGTGTTGGAGCTTGGAGC
>Ga0209454_1000608_pt1 | contig 19267 bp, 9 predicted proteins | sample WorMetHERISLAND1_2_FD_187400 | JGI IMG/M metagenome (GOLD analysis project Ga0209454, IMG submission 187400) | Marine gutless worms symbiont microbial communities from Max Planck institute for Marine Microbiology, Germany - Olavius geniculatus... | ecosystem: Host-associated > Annelida >... | reverse complement strand
GGCTGATTCACTGCCGGCAAGTTTGTCGGACATCGTCGATGAAGCGTACGATGATTCAGACGACGTGGAAACGCTGACCGCCGCTCAAGTACTGGCAAAGTTGGAGGAGGTCAGTGTCTCTTGTCGTCTTCCCTGTCGACTGCTACGGGCTCTAGTAAAAGACGGATCGGCGGATGCTCGGATGTTATGTCAGCGTTAGGGCTAGCAGACTTGCCCTAAGGTTGAATTAAAGTTAGGAGATGGTTACACTGATAAATTTTAGCTGAATTATCTCTTAGTTTACCCAACTAGCAACTTTACTGTGATCCCCTGATGACGGCCGCCAGCATGAAAGCTGAGCGCGGCGCTTGGCGGGGGTTGCGGTACGACATCACCGGCATCAACCGACGTCGTGATCAATCAAGCGAGCGCATACATCTTGATGCTATGAGCATCATTAGATAAGCGCCGATCTGATTTGATCACATCAATTGTAATTGTGGTTGAAGCAGTTGGTGTTTATGTGTGTTGTTTGCAGGCGTGGTTGAATGAGAAGTTCAGTCCCGACCTGTTGCCACATCATTCCGAGATCGTGGACTGTATGATGGAGCAGCTCACAGTCATGCAGCAGAACATCGATCGTGCACGCAAGTCCGACCTCAAAGTCACCATCCACAAGATGGAGGTATGTTAGCTGGTGACGAGAAGAACTAAAAGTAGAAGAATGAGTGGAAATAGTACTTAGGTAACGTGAACAACTTACCAAGGTTACGTGGTCGTTCCGGGCTCACCTACAACTCAGTTGGATCAGTGCAGCTTCTGCTTATCGGCACCAATAGTGTGGAACGATCTACCCTCGGAACTGAAAAGCCATGACATCATCAGACAGCATTTTAAACAAGATCTTAAGACATGGCTTTATGATAATGCCTACTTGTAACAAGCGCCTCTGAAAACTCTGTTTAAAGGGCACCCTGTAAATTTGCTATTTGATTGATTGATGAATTTGATGATGAAATGTGAATGAATCAAAGATCACTACTAACAGTGGTGTTAATAAGTAGGGCTGTGGATTGGAAGTATTGTGTTAATTAATGCATCAAGGTATTAATCATGATTAAGCAACAATCGTTGTTAAAAAATCTAGTGCAGATACTAGTACCCAGAATCATTAAGCTAAGACCTTAACGGTTGGTCTGAAGCCTTAGTGGCTGGCTTAGTGATTTAAATCACTAAGCCATTAAGTTAGCGGTGGTCCGGACCGCTAAGCCTTAGCAGCAGTTTAGTGGTCCAGACCGCTAATTGACGTCTGTCACTGGCAGGCTTATCAAGGGGGGGTTAGGGAGATAAGTTACTCCAGGCCTCACGATGTTTGGGAGGCCCCACAGTTGATCGAAAATCAAAAATGCACCAAAATGTGCCATTTTAAAAAGCAAAATTCATAAGTTTTATCACCATATGGGCCCCACGAGAAAGTTGGTTGATTTTTTTTTGTTAAAATGCTAAGACCGCTAACTTGTCGGCAGCGGCAGCACGAAACCTTTGCGGTCCGATACCGCTAACTTAACGGATGGTTGCGGTCCGAGGCCTTAATGACGGCGGCAGTGGCGAATGGCAGCGGTTCTTGCGACTAGCAGATACACTAAGTTGTGTGAAGCAGATCTAACAGTGTGCACTGTGCAACAGAAAATGCTTAAAATTTGCCTGTTTATTTGGCGAATGACTAATTATTTTGTGGTTGCAGCACTGCTGGTTTCTTAACTCAGCAATTAAACAGCAATGAGTGTCATTTTTGGTCATTATTTGATGAGAAATTGGTTGTCCATTGTATGCGTTAGATTCGATTCTTCTGATATCAGTGGTGTCAGTCACTGCCCATAAGTTAGACTAACATGTCAATTCAATAATTATATTATTTGGATTTTTGCATTGCCTGCTGACTGTGTTACACAGATCAGGTAACTGTAGTAGGTAATTACTAATATCTTAGTATTTGTGAAATACAAAAGCAGTGTGAATACCTACAGTTATTGTTGCATTTTTAAATATTTTTGCTCATTTTCAGATTGATCGGATTCGATATGTCCTCAGCAGTTATCTCAGAGAGCGACTGAAAAAGGTAACTCTACTTGTGCTTGCTTTTAAAAAAATATTTTTATATTTGTTTTTTTGTAATATCGACTATTTTTATATCATGCACTACAATATTTTTGCACGTCTTTGTTGCACCTTTTTTTTACGGTGGCAGGCTCCTGCTTTTCAAGTTCTACTGTTGTAGTGTAATGTGAATTGTATTCAAGCGGTCAAGCCTGGCATTGCGCTAATGAGTAAATAATGATGTTTGTTTAAATAAATAAATTATGAACACATATTATGTGTTTTTATTCCATAAATTTGTCTATTATTTTTCAGACAAATTTTTTTGTTTGTCTTTTCTTTTAGATTGAGCATTTTGCGGAACATATTCTGGAAATGGAGAGGAAGTCGGGAACACAGCTACTTACTGATGAGGAAAGAACCTTTGCAACAACGTAATTAACGTTTTGTGTAATTCTGCAGTACGCAAATTGTTTTATGTGTATCAAACTCAGTGTTTTTACATGCGAACGCAGCCTAAGCCATCACAATTCTGTCTGTCCATCCGTCTCTCTGTCTGTCTGTCCGTCCGTTCGTCCGTCCATCACACGGGCGGATCAGTCGAAAACGGTGCAAGCTAGGATCACCAAATTTTCACCATCAGCTGCCTGGAAGACTCCAGTTTTAGGAACCGTATAATTTTTCCATAAATTTGGATGGCGTCACCCCGAATGAGTGCACTGAATGAGAGGGGGGTGGGCAAAATTTGTGATTTTTGGCCAATAAGTCACTGTATCTCAATAACGGTGCGAGATAGGGCCTAGGTTACTATTAATCACTAATAGGAAGTCATACACTGGCTCTTGATTGCCACCAAATTCAATGACCTTGGATGACAATGAACGCCAAAATAGGGTTTTTTATGCATTTTTTCGCGATTTCGGGCTGTGAGACACATTTCAAGAGCGAATTGCGCTGAAATCAATTGAGATAGACATGGAGAAGCTGCATTTGAAATTTTTAGCATTGAATGTAGATTTCGATGGTCCAAGTCTTGATTTTTTAGGTTCCAGGAAACCTGCGCACGAGGGCATCAAAGAGCGGTACCCCCATAAAAGTCGTTATTTTACCATTGTCATGGCCATGGTCTTTCGTGAAAACACTTGCAGATCACCATGAGCATGCTGCCTGTCACAACAAGCACTAGTGACGAGCTTTTCAGTCATATCAACATTGATGACTTTGAAAGACCTTGATCTTTCAAAATAAGGGATTTTTGCTGATTTTTGTGATCTTTGGCTGTAGCACACACTCTAAGAATGAACTGCGACGAAATGGCTGGAGATAGACTGACAGTTTGCGAACAGGAACTGCTATAGGCTTTCACATGTCTCTTGAGCATTAGCTTAACTTTCTTGTTGCAATGTTAATAAGACAGTAGGAGGAAAGATATATCCTAATTGTTGTTTGTGCCAGCTACTAGTAATTTTTTTGTAGGTTTTTGAGAAACATTTGGCCAACCACAGTGAACCTAGAAAATGCCCATTAAAATGATGCATGACCATGGTCATGAATGTGATATGCCAACAAATGTATTTTGCATAATGATAGTTTTATTTTCTAATAGTTGGTTTTCGTTAGTAGTTCTGTGATGATAGATGCATTGATTGCAGAAAAAAGTTGGTCATATTCTGTAAGGTATTACCAAATAATTACTGTAGTTTTGTTTCTTTGCATAATATTTTGGCATGTTGCCAGTGTATTTTTCTACTTTGAGTCTGCTTTCCACATAGCCGCTGCTCGTGCAGTAGTTAAGTGTTTTATTATCGATTATGTATTGCATAAAATACAATAAGTGCACTGTTGCAGGTACCAGGCCAAAGTTATGAATCACTTTAACCTGTTGGCTTTGCGACATATGCCAGCTAATGTACAAAACTTAGAGCCGGAGAAAACCGGTTGGTGCTTTGTTTTTTAACACCTGTAGTCATTGATACATTTTTCTTACTTACTTGGCGGTCCTAATACAGCACTGTTCTATTCTTTGCATGCTCCTGCTGTCCTCCAAGAGACAGCATTGTGAGATTGATGACTGTCTGGAGGATAACAGGGAGGATTATTAGAACTGCCATTGTTGTTACATATGAAGAAGAAGAAGAAGATTCCGCATAGACAGCTAGGTCCATTGCGAGTGAGCTCATCCCCTTGACGGCACTTTGAGCCGGCGAGGGCGAAACCCAATTTAGCTAGCATACAGCCCAAGTCGGCCGGGTTAACCAACTGGATCGGTATACTTGCAGTCCTGGCCACAGGGCCTACTGTTGCGCAGAACTCGCCGTTTCTTCCCTAGCGATGGCCTTGACCACCGCCAGTACTCATTTTACCATCCTACAGAGGGTAGAAGGCTGACACGACCTAGTTGGCTGGCTCCATACTGTAGACAGTCACCCATCTAAGTACTAACCAGGCACGGCGTAGAGTAACTTCGTCTCATCCGAGACGCGTTACCAACTATGCACAATTATAATCGGCAGTTCTTGCAATTTTGGGTTTAGGTCATTTTTTTGTGTTTTGTAAAGGTTAAAGGTTATGTGTATGTGCAATTTTGCCTGCAAAGGCTGTCCCCAAAGTGACCTATACTGTGTCGAGCAGGATGTTGAACCCTACTCACTCACTCATTTTCAAATAAAAAGTCACAGAGAGATCACAGTTGTTGTGGTATCTGGGCTGCAAATTTCACTTTAGAGCATTGAAATGTTGGAAGAAAGGCTTCACAATATTTTGGCACTGCTCAGACTTAGGGCACGTTGCTCCAGTGTCATTCAACTTCGAACTCGGGTAAAATTTGACTGTGAACCTAGTTCAGCGGTAACTTGTGTTGCAACAAAGCAGTTCAAGCATTAATCTCTGTTGAACCGCCGTCTGACTACCGATCAAGTTTTGATCTCGGTTCAAGTGATGAATGGTGGGATACTATTGCTGTAATAGTCGCTAGGCAGTTTTTCATGTGATTAATCTAAAGTTACAGTCATTTTCACTGTTAGTTTTCAAGCTACCTGATGGATTTGTGATACTCAACCCCTGTCCTCCAATAGACAGCATTATCACATTTTTGTCTGTCTGGAGGATAACAGGGAAGATTATTAGAACTACCATTATGTTAATTACATATGCGTGCGCATAATGGAGTTCTTACAATTTTAGGTTTAGCTTTTTTTTTGTGTTTTGTGTTTTTGTAAAGGTTAAACTTACTGTTCCATTATTATGTGTTTGTGTGCATTCTGCCTGGAAAAGCCGTCCCCAAAATTACCTATACTGTATCGGGTGTTACGTTAAACCCTACTCACTCACTCACTCACTGTATTAGTTTTGTGTGCTGTTATAGTATTTATAGCATTTTATGTCCTGTTTATATTATTTACAGCTATAAGGAAAACAAGTTGACTAGCATTGGTAATATTGTGCTGATGTGGCTTGTTGCAGCGTTAACGCCGAACATAGATCATTATGTTTTTGTGAAAATTGTCAACGATGTCGCTGGAATTGTTCTGGAGGAAGACAGCGGTGATGCTGGGTATGATTAATAATTTGTACAATATTTACCTTTTACTTCAAAATCTGCTGCTAATTCTGAATCAAGCAAATCTGCTCAGAACAAAACATAGACAATTTTGGATGCTGGTTTATAGTGTGGAATTTTCTTAAAATATGCAGGGCTTTTGAGGCAAAGTATGTGGAAAAATATGTAAAATTTGGCGAAATTTTCTTGATTGTTAACCAGTAGACAAACTTACTGCATCAAGTCCCACACTGTTATTGAGTTATTACATACTGTTATGATCATTACTTGCACTGATTAGTGATTGTCTCAGCCAAGATTATTTTTAGCGACAAATCGCAACGGCAGAATGCTACGGCTGAACGCTTCGCGTCTTGATGATGATCTCTCCATCTGCACAAGTACTCGAAAAGTTGCCAAAGGATTTTTATTAAAGGTCCACGGCCACAGTCAAACTCACTCGCGCAATTTATGTAGATTTAAATTAGACATCTAACCTCGCGTATATAATATGTTGATTTGAGCTTCATTAATATACGAAATTAATTTGCAATTTCAAACGAAATGCGCCATTATGTTACATCAGGTGAAAATACCAGTTCCCCAGGTGACATCATGAGCCTAGCCTAGAGACGTCATGAATATTAATGGATTAGCCGGTAACGTCATCAGTCTAGGCTAGGCCATTAATATTCATGATGTTTATTGGCTAGTGTGATGACGTCACCGGGGGCGCCTACATGCCAATGTGGTGGCACGTTTTCTATGTGATTTTCGTAGATCATCAATCTTAAAGGTCAATTTCTCTGCGTTGACAAAACGCTGAGCGCTGATATTACTGTCAAAATTATTACAATATTATTGCAATTTTAGGAAAATTGATGACATTTTTAAGACCTTCTTTTATCAAAACCAAGACTGTTCTTAGTCCTCAAGGCACCTCGAGACCAACGTCTTGATCTTGAGCATTGCATCTGTGGTCATTGCTAACATTAACTGATTGTTGGTATATTTTGTCGTCCAGTGAGGAGGTGGTCGACGTCCACGCCGGAGACCAACACATCATGCGCTACAGACCGATCGCTTCTCTCATATCGTCCGGCGACGCCGTACTCATTTGACTGCGACTGAAATAATGCTTTGTGTGTGCTCGATAATTGAGATATTTCATCTGCGTCTGATATGTTACGTGGTACACAGGCCTGGAGTAGAAAATATTGCATCACAATGCCGTATCAGCTGCGACTTATCAGAAAATACACTAAATTTTCAAACCATCAGGTTTACTTTTTATGGAATAAATGCCCGTTTAGTCGTCGTTATATGATACAGGTTTTTGTCGTGATATGCATGCTAGTAGTCATCTGTGGAATTAATTTTTGGTTTTGATGAAATTGGCAGTGAAAAAAACAACAAGTGTAATACAAGTACATGAAACAAATCTGGTCACAAATTTCCAGCATGTCCACAAGTCTGATGTGTGGTGTTTAAATGTTTACAGTTTGTGAGAGTTTTCACATCTTGGGTGGTCCTGATCATGAACTTGGCCGTCTTGCACCAAATTATCTCGACGCATTATCTTGACCTTAGGAACTGCACAGTATAATTTTCAAAAGGCTCTGTAATGGAGAACAGTTTACCGAGTTTAGCATGCAGTGTAGGAAAGCAGGCATTTTTCTGATATCAGTGCCTGGTTTGTTCAGGCTTCCTACAGGTCAGGGAAAACTGGAAAATGTCAGGGAAATTGTGTTGCCAGGGAAAGTCAGGAAAAAATATTATTTTTGAAAAGTCGGAACATGATCTTTGATCATGCAGACTGCAGATAACTGTGATTTTTGCATTTCCAAATATTAAAAAGCAGGCATATTTGTGGCTTCCATTGAACGTCCATAAGCTAGATGTGTTTCAGCTTCAGGTGGGTTTTGCCCCTCTGACCCTCCGACCAGGGCCTCTGTCTTTTACATATTGCTCTATTAATATTGTTTCATTACTTAATACCATTTATGACATTTGTGCGATAGGGTTACTGTTTCGATAATGTCAGGGAAATTGTCATTCCATGACTGGAAAAGTCAGGGAATTTTGCTACAGAAAACCTGTAGGAACCCTGTTTGTTGTCGTACATATGGTACATAATATTGGGGCGACTGAAAATGCAAGTGCAAATCTGCAGGAATGGAAAGTGTAGGTACGGAAAGGGGAAGAGAGGTTGATCTTCAGCAATGACAGACGATGGAGAAACAAGTAATTCAGAGATGATGCAGAAACAACTTGCTTGCCACTTTTGCCATCCAGTGATATCTAAAGCGCTTCAACACATATTGAAACATTTCGGCCGTGTCACGAGATTCAAACAAACCGCTGCCACACAGATTTCCTGACTGTGCTCGAAGACGCTGGTTGATGAAAGCAAGTGTTAAACCAACACGATTTTTTATCTACATGAGCTATGATCGATTACATTGTAACTCTATTTGCGGTCTGCTAACTAGTAACTACTGATCAATAAACGAGTATGATGATGATGTAAGTGAACGTATTCGGAGAACAAATGATGGTGTGCAGAGTTTTCACAACATTTTTAGACGACTGATTTTACATGAAGCAACTGCAGAATTTTGTAGCAGTTTCAACGTTGTTTGACAAGCATTGATAGCTTTGTTATAATTTTCACACAAATATTTAAATGCACCACGTTTTCCACCCTTGCAAATTCATACTTGCATTTTCCATTGGCGCAAATTGTCCCGTTTTTTTTACTTACATTTTCAGTGCCCGCATAATTTTTGCCACTACTTTGCAAGTGACTGTTCTAGTTCTTTCTGGAATGCTCATTGTTATCGAACAATGATATCCTAATGCTGGTGATTAAATGTACATAACAACTGATGTTTAGTTTTTTTTTCTTTTTCGGAAAGCTGCAGCTACTGCTAGTCAGATAAACACATCTTCATAGGCATAGTAACGATGAAATTGTGTACATTTTAGTCCGTAAAAGCAATTAACGTGTCATCCAAGACGTTATGTTACAAACTATAGAGAAACCTGCTCCATTTAAAATGCAGTTGGGTTGTTCAGAGAGAATGAAAGCAAAAGCATTAATTTCTTGCGAGTTTAATTATCCAAACTGGTAACACTAATAATAGACAATCAGACATTTAATGATTAGCGAATAAATTGTATCGCCGGTCACAGCTGCATCGATACAAGATAAAACCTACTAAAAGGACAACAGGAATCAATATATGGTCACCTTGACTGCACTAGAGATAAAAACTAAACATTATGGCAGGTGCAGCGATCTCCCATGGACAGAAAAATACGAGCGAACTGCACAATTTACAAGCAACTGACAAGTGGCATAAGCATAACCAGTGAAGAACAACAAAAATGCCCAATATTTAATACTGATTGCTGGATATTGGAAAAGTTGCTCAAAATCTGGATGTTGCAAATCAGTTTAAAGGGAATCTATCAGCAAAATCTTCATTCTTAGCACCCGTAACTTTGTGACAAAAAATTGCAGCTCTGTCCACAGCTGTTCTAACCCACCGCACCACTCCTTTACTACGATATGCAAACAGATGGAATGGTTTTAAAATTGTCGTAGCAAATCGCCCGTCATGTTAATAAATCCCATTTACATAAGTGGCACATCAACTGCTGAGAAATATCCGAATAAAATGGTCCACATTATGCTAATGCCACCTGACAAGTGACAATGGAAGCAATGCTATATACAGCATTCTGAAGATTCAATGCCAAGCAATTGCTATGAACAGCCGACCACAACTTCTAACAATGCCGACACGTATTACGCACTAGGATGACAAAGCAACTGACGATGAATGTCCAAGAAGAGCAAATGTTTAGTTTACAACATCAAACAAATTAAAACGATCATTCGTGTTACCTCTGCACAAAGAAATCTGTACAAGCAATCATCAATCATCAAGTGCTCAGCGAAATGCTTAAAAACGGGCAATTGTCGGCAGTTAGCCAAAAATGCAGTGAATTATACTTTTCCATCAGCATGAAATCTGAAAGTCTGTCAACATCAAAGCCCAATTAAAGCCATAAAGATTGCAAGATGATTACAGCTGCATGTATGTGTTGAACCAAATTACACTTATCCGTGCTCAAATCACTGTGAACAAAGAATGGACATTCAGCAATTGCAAAAAACAACAGATTTCAACTGGCTTAAAAATGAAAAAAATGAGACCGGCTACAAATTTCCGTGAAATGTTGAGTTAGAAAAGAAAAGCCAGGAACCTCTGCCATTCTGCCGGTAGTGAATAACCCCCAGAACTTAACTCAAATATTTCAGTCTAATCTCCAGCTTGGCTCTCGGTTTCAGGTTTAATGCCATAACATAAAAAAGATCAAACTTCTGGCAAAAACACTCAATGATTTATTCTAATCTGGAGCATAGCATGGTCTGATAGTTGTCAAAAGTTCTGGAACTCAGTCGTGTGTGGTATCAAGAGAGTCAGCCAGTGTACATTGTGCTATAGTCACACACATGTTCTACGCCCGCAGTAGACCCAGCTGCACGTCAGTCAGTGTCAGTGCTGACACTAGTGTATGCTGTCGCCCCGCGCCGACATGTGGTATGTGTCGGCATGCCCAGCGCCGCTGTGTGCGACCGACGGGTGGACCGGGTCAGTCGAAGAGTGCACGATGCCGGTAGTGGCGGCCAGCATTGGTGGCTGATATCTTGGGTACCGCGATGCTCCATTCGCATCACCGACGCCTGCAACACAATCAGTCAACCAATGCACATATACAGTAGGGTTGCAGACATTAACAATCAACTAAACAATTAATGTCCCCACCGTGGTCAGCCACCTTGCTGTGGTGGTGGCGCTTTGCACCGATGACCCAAAAGATTTCTAAAATCTGGAGGGTAGGAGCTAACTAAGAGCTGACCAAACCCGTGAGAGCAGATTGCTACACGTTACCAGTGCTTTAGCCTTTTGTGCTCATTCGGCTTCACAGTCAACTACGGCTTTATAGCTGTCTATTTACAGCTTCACAGCCGTCTACAGCTTCATAGCCGCTACCTGTAACCTTGTGGTTACATTCGGGGATGCGCATTGGGCCGAGCTGATACGGCCTCAGTGCTGGGCAGGTGTAGGAGCCTGTCCACCCCGGAGGTAAGGTAAGGTAACCAATTAATGTTTGCAGAATGATCAACTAAAATTTTCTAATCCATTAAAATTCATGACTTTTTAAACATCCCATAATGACTCGTGATCAACATTTGTAATCTAATTTTTGTCACAGACGAGCCTGTTCAGCAGCCTGCTCCAAACTGCTTAGAACATTTGCTTTAAAAATTTTCAATTTAATCGGACTTAGCTTCGAAAAAAACAGCAGCAGTTGCTGAAACGTTATCAAAACACTTAAACAAAAGGTCGTATTTCAATAACTTCATATTAACTTATTACTTACAGTACCGCTTCAACTGACAATTCTATCCAAAAAGTTCAACAAAAGTCGGCAAAGAGAGAGGGGGGAAAAGAATGAGCAACAACAACTAGACAGTTCTGACAAAACTAACAGCAAAGTCTCACTCGAGCTTGTGAAGTACTCTTTGTTGACGCAGTTGCGTAGACTCTCGGGAATGCGGCCGACGATGGCGCGACGTATCTCCCCGGCTGCCATCTCTCTAAGCTCCGTGATGCTCTGATCACTGTAGAATGCCGAGTGTGGAGTGCAGATCACGTTAGCACAGTCTTTCAGTGGACCTGCAGCCATCAACAAAAAACGATCCATCACCGGAGCTGTGAGAATAACGATTTGATTAATTGCACAATCATTAAAAAATCTTTAACGATTAATAAAATAAAAAGCATTGAATAATTTTCTAATTAGTCATGCCAGTACAAACAAAGCAGATATCGGTACACATTTAACAAGATGACAAGCATCTGAAATCATCTGTTTTTCCCGTGTACTTGTGTCTCAGTGCAGTAGTGAGAGGCAATAAGTGAAAAATTTGCTAAACAAGAAAATGCATTTTCTTCAGCAACTACCACTGTTAGCATTTAACGAAAATTATGAACATTAACGACTAACTAATTGCTAATTTTTGTAAAGTAAACCATTAAAAAATTCTGTTACCAACTTTAGAAAATATGTACAAAGAAGAATCCGAAGTGAAACCTGTGCAACAGATAGCGTTCAAAATGGTGCACACCATCAGCAATAATGTGACACATGTTACATGTGCCAGAAATTGTCCTTACTATTACCATTATTATCAGATTACACTGAAGCTGGACAGCAAAATTTCAGACAGAGATACTCGCAAATGTGGAACTTAACGTTTTCCCTTGTGTTGCTAAACTTAAAACTTAGTGCTGTTTCCGTAGTTTGTCCCAATTAACTTGTGTACAATTTTTATAACAACGATAGTAATGGGGTGTTTATACGATCCAGCAAACGTCCAGCAAATGCATTCAAAATACACGTGCTAATGCTGGACGTTAGCTGGGAGTTTGCTGCTCTATGTTATAATGGACGAGTCAGCTGGATGTTTGCTGGATCGTGTAAACACCCTATAACACTACTAATAGCAATGTAGCTTACTGGCGGTGATGCTGAAAGGTTCGCTCTCATGAACATCGAGTGCAGCGGCTCGGATACGCCCATCCTTTAATGCTACAGCCAACGCCTGCTCATCCACGAGACCCCCACGAGCCGTGTTCACCAGGAATGCACCTATCGGTACACAATTACACCACCGCCACGTGTAATGTTACTATCACTACAGTCGACGTTACAGAGTATAGACCTTGAACATATGTATCGACTCCATTTATGCAATGCCACAGACAATGGCAAACTGGCTTATGGCTCATACGCAGTGTAGGCTTTTTTGGCCATTGAGCCTATCGATGAAAAGACCACAAAGTGTTGTTGGCATACGTACTGCCCTCCTAGATGCAGAACGACACTAGCTCTTAGATGGCACCGAATTATACCACTTGGTGACGAAATCAGATAGGTGTGAAAGACTTGCGCAGAGTCGCTACCTGACAGAGGATTGTCCAGGACTTTACTCGTCACCATCTGTATGCCGCACACTCTAAACCACCTTTTGACTCCACAGTGCAAACCAACCAATCAATTTAGCCTATTGCTGAACTACTTACCAGACCTCATTTAAGTTCGTTTCAAATTCTGAGTGCATGGTAGCCACAGTTTTGGGCAAAAAACTCATAGAAATTTTCGAGGATTTCTTTCACAGCATGGTGACAACGATTTTGAACAACTGAAAGTCAAGGACTTTCAAAATTACCGGACACCAAATTCCAAAACTTTCAAAATCCAGTTTCGTCTCAAAGAACTTTCCAAGGCCTGTAAAAATGATTTTTTTTCAAGACCTTTCCATAACCTGTGCCCATCCTGCAAGTAATCGCAGATGGGTAGTCACTGTACATACCGGGTCTCATCTGTTTCATGGTGAAGTCGTTGATGAGATGATGGTTGTGTTCATTGAGGGAGCAATGTAGCGTCACACAGTCACTCTGGAACAACAGATCTTGCAGCGTGTACACGCGCGTTATTCCTGTATTCACAATACGACAACAACAGCAGGTTAATTCAGCCTTGACATCGACCTTACGCACGGACAAGCATACAAAGCAATGCAATAGCCCTGTATCCATGATCTTGCAGTCTATACTGGGGTCTGGCTGAAAACTAAGGCAATGCAGATCAGCAGCAACTGAAAGGACTTAATTATGGCTTAGGAAAGACTTCAGAGCAGCCGAGCTAACCGGGAGGAAAACGAATTTCTGACAACTGCTAAAGGACGTTTACAAGCTGAGTTATCTTCCCGTAACACAACCAAATGCATCAATCACTGAAGAGTCCATGTGGATGATTGCTGCTTCAGTCGCCCTGCTGACATTATAAGCTCAAACTGTAACGAACGAATGTTTTCATGTATGACATCTTAAGCAATTTATCACAACCTAACATTCAATCAATGAATAAGCTAAGTAGTGCCAGCAATTAAAAACATTAATTTACAACAATGCAACTCCCCATCACTGTCATACAGAGTTTACACCAAAACATATAATACCAGAAGATGCTGTGCTAAATCGTCAGGGAACATGGGAACAAAGATGCAACAATCATGGCAAAAGAGTTAAAACATTTTAATAACATCTTCGAACGCATTCATGATCAAACTCACCAAGCGATTTCTCCGTGCCATCTGGAAGATAGGGATCGTAGAAGATGACGTTGAAACCGAAGACTTTGGCACGAAGTGCAACCGCGGTACCTACCCGGCCTGCAACAGACACCATTCAGTACAGTATTATTGTTTTTTTAAAATTAGCCCTGGTAGTAAGATCCTGGGGATTATTATTAAAATTATTATCACAATTAACAATGTCACTTACCGTATAATGTGCAAATTCGAATAAAATGTGCCACATCGACTGTCACAGGCATGTTCATCAGGAATGTTTTCAGCCGTTTACAAATTACAGACAGTGACATGGCTGGTCAAAGTACAGCAGATATACTCAAGGTTCCTACAGTTTTTCTGTAGCAAAATTCCCCAACTTTTCCAGTCACGGAATGACAATTTCCATGACCTTATTGAAACAATAACCCTATCGCACAAATATAAGAAATGGTACACTATATCATAAAGTTATGAAACCATATTAATGGAGCAATATGCAAATGACAAAACACCACAAAAACCCTGGTTCGGGGGCAAGAGGCAAAGGCCCCCTGAAGCCGAAACACTTCTAGCTTTTGGACGTTTAATGGAAGCTGCAAATTTGCTTGCTTTTTAATATTTGAAGACACAAAAAAAATCAGATATCTGCAGTCTGCATGATCCAAGATCATTTCCTCAGACTTTTCAAAGATAATATTTTTCCCTGACCTTTCCCTGACCACATAAATTACCTGAATTTTTTTCCAGTTTTCCCTGACCTGTAGGAACCCTTTAAACTGTTCCACACAGCCAGACCACTGACAATATCGAATGCCTTAGCTGCTACCTCAGCTTTTTACTGCTACTAACTATTGATACTACCGCACTTTCGGCTTCTGGTTATTCGGCCTACCACGAATATATCCTCCACCACAGTACATCAGTCCGTTAACGGAATACTGAAAAAGATTTTCATGCTGAAAGTTTTTGTAAGGTTGGCCACTGGCCCAGAGACCAAATGATCGAACTGATTGTTTACTCTTAGCATATGAAAACGATTGTTATACACTGTCCATGTCGTGGCAAAGGAATGAAATGCCGAGAGTGCGATTGCAGCATTGAAAGAATATGAGCCTTAGATTGCCAAGGTCACTGCCCCCTCTCCAGACCTCTAACGGCCACCAGTATCACGATCCAGGTCCAGCATACACGGCAGACTTTATTAAGTCATTTCTTCTATACACCAGCTGGCAGAATTCATTTTGCCAGAGGTATGTAGACTCTTCTATTTGAAAGACATTACACTAATGTGTCTTATGGCTGTAAGCTGCAGCAAAATCATTACACAGTGGAATGGCTATTACAGACAGCCTATACAAACTCAGCACAGCAATGCCCTATCCAACAGTACCATTGCTGACCCTATCTGACTTCCCTTCATACAAAATAACACAGCACCTAGCAACTTAGTGCCAAATGTCTACAGACAGCTCAGAGCTGCATATCTGCAACAAAGGAGATTATAAGTGCTCAAAATTAAACTTTTGCCCAGCAATTCACTCAAGATGAAGTCTTCAGTCCCATTTTTTTGCATTTTCTGATGCGCAAGAAGAAAATTTTCCGACAACCGAAAATTTATGGAAGAGAAGGGCAATTTCCCCCCATCTCCACTGGCCTTAACACAGCTACTACTGCTGCTGCTGTTACTGTAAGTCCAGACATACCGAGTCCAACAATGCCCAGCGTATCCCCACGTATCCGTGCAGAGCCCGTGGCTGCATCTCGCAGTGCCTCTGGCCCCGTCACTTTCTTGCCGTCGCGGACCATGTTGGCGAGCCAGTACGTCCGACGATAAAGATTCAGTATCAGACACATTGTGGAGTCGGCAACCTCTTCCACGCCAAAGCCAGGTACATTGCATACTGCTATGCCTGCCACATGCATCGCGTCAGTCAATAATTATAAACAACATCTGGTATATCTAAGAATATGCCAAAATTTTATAAAGTTGAATCTGGCCTACTGCCATGCTCTTAGGTTTAACTTTTTTTGTTCAGAAAAGAAATTATGTATAATATGGCTTTGATTATACCGATCCCTTCAACGATGGTAAAATAACTACTGATAGAATAGCCAGATAAATTTGTTTAGCCTGACACAGTGCATGATGCAGAACTTTGTTATTTGCATTCATGTATCCTAACACCAACCCTAAAAACCTAACCATCTCCATATACATCTAACATTAATCGTAACAAAAACAGATAAGATAAACTAAGATATTTATTAGAGTGCAACCACGATGGCTAAAAAGCACACACAACGATCATTCGTGGACAATCAAACATTGAAAACGTAGGGGTCACGTGATGCTGGAAATGCCCCCTTGTCGAAAAAAATTTTCACAAGGTGATGGCCGGAGTGTCCCTGGGAACATCTGCATCAAATTTCAAGCCCACAGCTTTTAAAACCATTTAGAGCTCTCCATGGGTGACAATGCAATGACATCATTGTCATTATGATGCCACGCCGCTGTGCAGAGACAGAATGAAGTGAAAAGATTATATCCGCCAGCTCACTACTATGTTGTACTGGTACTTGACGGAGATAATAATGGCAATTCAAAACAGCAGACTGTTGCTGTGCTGACATAAGCAATCACTAGTATTGGTGATGAGTGATAACAGCACTAAACAAACCAAGTTCCCCGGCAGCCTTGATGTCTACGTTGTCAATGCCGGTGCCGAGGCGAACAATCACCCGCAGGGCCTTGAACTTCTTGAGATCGTCGCGAGACAACGAGATGTGATGGTACAACAGAGCTCCCACCGCTTCATTCAATACCTATGACGCACATCAACAATCCACTGAATACACTAACATTTATGACAATCTATCACATGATAATGCAGTTACACATGACTACCCTCGACTTAACATTTGTCATATAATGCGGTCTTTGTTTTCATGTCGAAATTTGTGGTTTTTGTTTGAGCTGTTCTGTTGTGACTGAAATCTCAACATCAGCATCAGGTTGTTTGAGACCAAAATAAAAATTTACAATTGAGACTGGGACAATTCAATACCAAAACTGCAACCTACAAGTATAATCATTAACAGCGAAAAATAACTAGACTATGTAGGAATTGTAATGATGCATTCTTCAAACAATGCAAGTTTAAAGTCATGTTTTTTACAACCATTAATTGCGTTGTGTTTGCTAATACGACTTTGCCGTATTGCGATAGCTATTAGTAGGGCCCACAGTTACAGGCAGTTCAGTTTGAATTTTTCTGTCACACTGTGTGATAAAATTGCGTCATGGATCGTACTAATCATCGACCATTTCTCAACTTCTGAGAAATTCCGCAGATATACCAAAATTCTGCAGAAAAGGGCAAATTCTGCGGCTCGGCTCGAAATTCCACGACCTGCAGAAAACTGTGGGCCCTAGACATAAAACCCATCATTCACTTAACTAACTTATTAAAAAAACAACCAAGACATGTACGAAGAATGTCTTGCACCTTCTCGTGAATTTCTTGGGTCGACTGGGCATCACAAAATGCTACCGTTGCCACATCTTTCAGTATCGGCATTTCCACGGAGCAGTCTCGGCCATCGAGCAAAGCAATCAGTGGCCGCGGGTGCATCGGCCCATTCGGGATTGGTCCACGACTCACTGCAAAACACAGATACGCACAAATTTAACAACCCATGAATCAGTAACAATATTTATAACAGCAATTTGGCAAAGATACTAATCTGATACTACCATAGTAAAGATGTAACCGTATCTAGTGTAACAGAACTTCTACGGTATGATGATTTGTAATTGAAGTTTTGTCTTGCCATTCCAAATGGCTGCTCTTCTTAAGAGCCTGTGCTAGTGTAATGGTGTAGACTACGGCTATGGCTATATTTAAGACAGAAACTGCCAATACTTCAGAATAAGAGACCAGAATCAAACTGGTACTTTAATGCAGCCTATTTTTGCAACTACCCCAAGATACTTACTATTATAAAATGACAAACACTGTTCCAGAAATATCGATGTGCCTCGTTACACCGTCCACTGTCAGTCGGAGAAAAACCAACAATCCCTGAAAACACAAATTCAATATATTACACATCAGATTACCGTGCAACTGTCAACAAAAATAGTCAATGTGTATTTTCACGTATTTCTGTATGTGTACTGCGTGTACGATTTCGTAATAAAATAAATAACTTGCTAGATCGCAGGGTGTGTGGCAAAGAAACAGCAGCTGATTTTCAAATTTAATAATTTCTTCCTAACTGCACACGGGAAATGAGCACGTTCATCCATAATAAAGCAACCGATATGTATTAGATCCAGTGGCTCATCACGGTGCGAAAAATTTCGTGAAACATCAAGAACGGCATCATGGCAGAAATTACAGAGAAATGAAATTTTCTTCCGCTGTAAACAAAGATTATAATTTCCGCCATTACTTTCGAAGTAGGGCACTGTCCGATGGCACCGGCCGATACCAATGTTTACATCCACAAATTGCACATCGTTAACCGCAATTAACAGACGAATCGTTGCAGCGATCGGCCAAGCTTCAATTACTCACGTTTATGCGTCAAAATGCGACTAAAAATGGTGAAATCGGCGGCTACGTGCAACCTGACTGGCAACTGATCGCACGAGGTAGGCCGAATGAAAGCGGTGGGTTGCTTGGTGAGTCTGACTTTCCCAAGCAACTTACCTTTTTGTCAGCAACGCGAACTCGGACAAAGACGCGCACTGACTTACCATCATGCCGCCAGGGGCCGCCCAGCACAGCAGCTGTCTAAGCCTGTAAGCTGACGTGTGACTACCCCAGATACGCCCTTGAGTCTACTCAAACCTGCAGATTTTGCTCCCTACCAATGTGAACGGTTATCGTGCAACGCATGTGAAACAATTATTAGGCCTAATTGCCCCTGCGACAGATCGATGTTCTGATAAGCCTGCCCGGTTGTAGGTCTAAAGCAGTCTAACTGAAAAAAAGACTTCCACATAGACTATACTGTGCCGATCATTCGACCATCCGTTGCTGAACTTGCCATTTTTCAGACTTATGGGGCTTATGCAGTATCCACGGACGGTGAAGTTTTGTCTCATCGCTAGGCCATAGGCCTATGCTCGAAATTTGTTCATTTTCATCTCACCCTGCACAAATGGCCATTGCCACCACTGTAGAGGCTATTAGGTCTATTATATAGGGCCTAGCTACAATACATAATAAGCCATATGTGCCATATATGTGCCATATAGGCCTATATATATGCAGATTCTGATATGCTGATGGCACGTGGCGGATTCAAGGGAATTGCCCCCAACCAGTGGCGGATTCAAGGGGGGGGCGGCCGCCCCCCCCTATTGACTGAATGCATTGTAAAACCAAGTAAAAATTTTGCACCAAAATGCATTATTTCTGCATAAAATT
>Ga0209454_1000604_pt1 | contig 19301 bp, 17 predicted proteins | sample WorMetHERISLAND1_2_FD_187400 | JGI IMG/M metagenome (GOLD analysis project Ga0209454, IMG submission 187400) | Marine gutless worms symbiont microbial communities from Max Planck institute for Marine Microbiology, Germany - Olavius geniculatus... | ecosystem: Host-associated > Annelida >... | reverse complement strand
TGAACCTTTGATTGGCGGCCCATCATAATGATTGTACTCCGCTAAAGTTATATTTTACGGTACTTTAGCATAAGTAGTCGGTGTAATCAATTGCTATTTGTGCGTTTGTAAAAATCTTGAAGAAAAAAAACCAGAAATTAGGCGCACAAGGTGAGCCGGTGTCAGTAAGTAAAATTCGATTTGGGCAACAGCCCGTTTATTTCTATATCTACAAAATCAAAAGCCGGCGGATCTTACGTTCTATTTTCTGACCGAAGACAGTCGTACCCGGGATGTTTTAGCTGCGGAAGGCTTGCCGGCAGTTCTTTACCCACGCTTGACGGCCTTATTTATAATGCTGCGGGCTTCAGTTGTAATAGTGGATAATCTCACCTGGATCTGGAACCTAAAATACCACCTGTTATTTAAATGCTGCAAGGTTCAGCTATGGCATGGATGTTCAATGAAACGTCTCGAGCTTGACAACCTTAATGAACTCGAAAAGATAAACACGTGGTGGAAGAAAATTATTGCCAATGCAACCGGACGGTTTCCCCTTTATGACTTTTTGCTATCCACCTCCAAGCTTAACACTGAAAAAATCTTTGTGCCTGCCTTTCGATCTAAAAAAATTTTTGAATACGGTTATCCCCGTAACGATGTTTTTTTTCGACAGCCGGACACCTTGGACTTAATCGGAGCGGATCGGGCCTGTATCGACACTGTCCGAAGGTATTCTCAGGGAAACCATAAAACAGTGTTGTATGCGCCTACTTTCCGAGATACCGCCCGAGGTGATGACTTTCTTGAAAAACAGGCTTTGGAAATCGACCGGCTGAACCGCTTCGGTCGAGCTAACAGGATACTGTTCGTTTTCAAAATTCATCCCTTCAGAAAACTGGAGTTTGATTTTAGCCGGGGCGATCATGTTATTCGCTACGCTGATGCCGGCGACGTCTATCCGCTGCTGCCGATGATCGATCTATTGATTACGGACTATTCCTCAATTTTTTTTGATTTCCTGTTTACGGATCGCCCGGTGGTCTTTTTTCCATACGATTATGAAAAATACACGACCGAAGACCGCAGTCTTAAGTATGATTACTTTTGGATAACGCCGGGACCCAAGTGCTACTCCCAGGGTCAACTGCAGGAAACTGTGGGGCGCATACTTTTGCAGGATGACGATCGTTTTGCGTTAAAACGCAAAGAAATACGGGACCTGTCGTTCAAACAGCAGGACGGCAATTTTTCCAGGCACATATTCGATTTCTTAAACCACAATGTCTTGAACCGATAGAAGGGAATTCGTGGAAAATAAAAATTTTATCCTGGGTGCCGGAATGGCCGGCCTGGCGGCTGGTTTTGCTTCCGGCCTTCCTGTGATCGAAGCCACTGAATATCCGGGTGGTATTTGCTCATCCTATTATCTGAAACCGGGTGATCCACAAAGGCAGGTGCATCCACCCAAAAATGGTGAAGCCTATCGATTTGAGATCGGAGGCGGTCATTGGATCTTTGGCGGTGATAGACCGGTTTTGAATTTGCTCAAACGGTTCGTGGACCTTAAAGCCTACCGCCGCCGATCGAGCATCTGGCTGCAATCCAGGCAGCAATATGTACCCTATCCCATCCAGAACCATCTAAGGCATCTTGGCCGCGAAACTGCCGCCCAGGCATTATCAGAAATGGCCAGCGGCCAGGGTGCAACCCGAACCATGCATGAGTGGCTGATAAAAAATTTTGGTCCAACGCTATGCGGGTTGTTTTTCACTCCTTTTCACCAACTCTACACAGCGGGCCTTTATGACCGCATCGCCCCCCAGGACAGTTACAAATCCCCCGTCAATATTTCCGATGCGATCCAGGGTGCCCTAAACGCCCCTCCGGCGGTCGGTTACAACGTGACATTTGTGTATCCGGAAAAGGGCTTGAGCGACCTGGCGCAGCTTTTAGCGGCAGATTTGAATATAAAATTTGGCAAGCGGGTAAAACAGATCGACCTAGCGAGTAAACTGATGATCTTCACCGATGGCACCGAACAGGCCTATGACAAGCTGCTATCTTCGCTGCCGTTGAACCGGACACTGCGGATGAGCGGCCTCATGTCGGAAGACAAGGAAGATCCCTACTCTTCTGTCCTTGTCCTCAATATTGGCGCTGTGCGCGGGCGCCGCTGCCCGGATGACCACTGGATTTATGTACCGGAGTCGGCTGCCGGGTTCCATCGCGTAGGTTTCTACAGCAATGTCGATGTATCCTTCCTGCCGGCTTCCGCACGTAAAAAAGGCAGCCATGTCAGCATCTATGTGGAGCGCGCCTTTCCCGGCGGTTCGCGGCCTTCAGATTCCGATATCCATCGATACGCGGGCGCAGTTGTTCAAGAATTACAGGACCTGGACTTTATCGGCGAAACTGAAGTCGTCGATGAAACCTGGATCGACGTTGCCTACACCTGGTTCTGGCCCGGGTCTGTCTGGAGGCACACAGCCATGGAGACACTAGAAAAAAATAATATATTTCCCGTCGGTCGATATGCACGGTGGGCATTTCAGGGCATCGCGGCATCCCTGCGTGACGGATTGCTGCTTGGCGCCTCTTTCAAAAAATAGGTTTCGCAAAAGCAACTATGGAACCCTCCGGAAGAATCTGCGCAATCATTGTTACTCACAATAGAAAATCGGAACTAATAAAGTGTTTGAATGCCCTGCTTGCCCAAACGCGGCATCTTGATCAAATCATTGTGGTGGACAACGCATCCACCGACGGCACAATGGAGATGATCACCGCAAATTTTGCCCATCATCCTGTTGTAGCCTATCATAATTTGAACGCTAATCTCGGTGGAGGGGGAGGATTTCACTACGGTTCCCACCTGGCTGTTGACCGGGGGTACGACTGGATCTGGCTGATGGATGATGACTGCTGTGCGACTGAAGAATGCCTGGAGAAGCTGGTTCGGGGTGTCACGAACTCGAAGGATATCTACTCACCGATTGTCTTGAGCATTGAGGACAGAGAAACGGTGTTGTGGGGTATCAAGGCGGCCTACAATAGCGGCACCACCGAGGTCGGCACCCTGCCGTTCAATGGTTTTTTTATCCACAGGCGAAGCCTGAAGGAAATCGGATTTCCGGGCAAAGAGTTTTTTATCTACGGGGATGATACTGAATTCAACATGCGGGCCAGGACCTACGGTAAAAAAATCATTATGGTCACCGATAGCATCATGTATCACCCTTACAAGAATGCACTGAGGGGATTGAAAATCTATAAGATGTTTTTAAACAAGCTTTGGGCCTACTATAAGCTGAGAAATGCAATTATTATCTTTAAAAAATATCGGTATGTTTCAAAAAAGCAGGTCGTGATGTTCGGCACCGCGCTAATATTTTATATACTGACGCTCAAATTCGATTTCATGAAGCTATGGCTGGAAGGCCTAAAAGATGGAATCAACGGTAAGCTATACGTTAAATCCTCGCTGTCTTAATTCGTTTCACGGCACCATTCGGTCCCGGCCCCCTTCAGCGCGGGCTCTATCCCAATGATTATCGATTGGGGCTTTTTTTGATTGATTTCCAGTAATAATAAATCCAGGCGCCGTATTCGGCCAACACCCAGCGAATCTGTTTGCCTTCATGCCACCAGCCCTGGGGGTTGTAAGGGTCGCTGCTGGCGGCCACGGCCTGGACTTCCAACTGTCTCTCATACATATTCTTCCAGATAAACCTTGCCCGCCGCGTATGGAATTTACTCGTGGCTAAAATAATACGTTTGACGCCCGCCCCAATAATTGTCCTGCCGACGATTTCGGCTTCGCTCACCGTGTCGTAAGCGTTCTCGGCCGCGATCCGGACTATTTTCTCGTCCGGCACCCCCTTTAATCTGAGCACCCGTACGGAATCTTCGTACCAGGCGCAACAGCCCTGAAAACCCTGCCTTTCAAGTTCCCTGATCACATCCGTTTTCCTGTTCCCGTTTATCACCACCTTATCGGCATATCCTTGACTGTATAGGTCTGCAGCTTGTATCAAACGCGGATATAGCTCGACTCCCGTGTTCAACACGACTATTGCATCCGCGCGCTGCGGTGGGTCCGAGACGACGACCCAACGACCGGCCAGTGCCAAAATCTGGGGGGCAAATACAATCAGCAGGAGCAAAACTAAGAGGGTAAAGCCCCCGATATAGAACTTTTTTTTATTGGCGGCGATCATTTCCGGGATCAGCCGGTATCTCCAGGGCATCGGACCGCCTTTTAAGCTTTGTGAAGCCGAATGGTTTTTATAAGACTTTTCAGGGATCGCAATACTCGCTTGACTTCGTCGACATTGTTGATGTTGAGCAGGGTTTGAAGCATATATCGGGGCCTGAAATAAAATTCGCGGTAGGCCCGGGCCAGGATGTGTTCCAGATCCTTTCGGTCCATATCCCGGGTTTTAACAACCGGCCCATGGGTCATATCGAATTCGCTGAAGTCTTTGGCAAGCAGCAGGTCGTTCGCTTTCGCCAGTTCGTACAGCGAAGTGCCTGGATAGCACATGTTTATGGAAAACTGCACCTGATCCGGGGATAATTTTTTAGCAAAAGCCAGGGTTTGTTCCACCGTTTCTTTCGAATCGTAGGGAAAACCGAACATGAATCCGCCCAATGCCTGAATGCCATGATTTTTAACCCGTTTAACACCATCTTCAATCTGCTGAAGGGTCAATCCCTTTTTGATTCTATTCAGCACCTCCTGGGAACCGCTTTCGACACCCAACCGAATCATTTTGCAGCCGCTGGCCTTCATTTCCGACAGCATCTCATCGTCCAGGTTGTCTACGCGCCCGTTGCAGGTCCAGATAATATTTAGTTTTTTATCGCGCAGACGCTGACAAAAATCGATGACCCGGCCTTTTCGCGTAGTAAACGTACCGTCATCTATATTGATCTCTTTTAGCCCGTACCGGTCGACCAGGTAATGAATTTCGGCCATGACATTGTCAATGCTGCGAAAACGCTGTTTGTGGCCGTACATGCTCTGCGGCCACAGACAGAAAGTGCACTGATACGGACAGCCGCGCGACGTCATCATATTCATAAACGGCCGGCGGGCATACCAAGCCTCCAAATACCAGTCCCAGGGGATGCGATCGCGGTCGGGGAAGGGCAGGGCGTCGAGGTCATGACACAGTTCCCCGTCGCCATTGTCGACCGTGGTGTTCCCGTTGCGATAGCTGATGCCGGAAACCGAGCCAAGCCTGTCGATGTTGGAGAGAACACCGCCAATTTTGGTGTCGAATTCATGCCGGATGACCACATCGATAGCCGGACATTCCTCCAATACGTCGGTGTGAAAATAGGTGGCGTGGGGACCACCCACAACAATTATGGCCCCTGTGGCCTCCTTTAAGGCTGTCAGGTTTTGATAATCGGCAGCTATCGAAGGGGTTGTCGTTTCCATAAATATCATATCCGGCGCAAGGGCTTTTGCGCCGGCAATGGTTTGTGCCATATCCAGATCTTTTATGACCGCGTCGATATAGCTCACAGCGTGGCCGGCCTGGATAAGTTGTGAAGCGCTGTAGGCCAGAAAAATGGGGTACTGCAGGAATTTGTCGCTGCGGTGTTTGATGATTCTGTTTTGGGAACGGGTTCCGTAGCCTTTGCCCGGCCACGGCGGATTGATGATCAGTACGTTCATAAAAATTTCCTGTTGGTTTTTTGCAAAAACAAAGCCAGTGAGTTGAACCGTCAAACTTGTCGCCAGTAAGAACAGTATCATCGGAAACTTTCGGTCCGTGTGATAACGGCGAAGGATATTCATGCTGGACCAAAGTCTCAACGAGACAAATTCTTGGTTGTGCTCTATTTTTTTTGAAAACAGGTAGCTGCTGATTCCTCGTCTGAACTGCCATTTCAAAAATCCGGTAAACGACTTGCGTGCCTGGTGGTCGACCACTACATCCGGACAGTACTTGATCTTATGGCTGATGCGAACCAATTGATAGGCCAGCAAACTGTCCTCACCTCCGGGGTACGGAAAAGACTCGTCAAAACCGCCCACCTGTCGGAAGAGATCTTTGTGCAGGGCACAGTTGCAGGAACTCAGGCTGCGGGTAAACCCGTTTTGATCAACCTTCCATATCTTATCAAAACCGATCGCCCCGCCGGCTGGAAAGCCTAAAGCTGAAATGGAGTCACCCAGATATGTTGAAGGTGCGATTCGGAGTCTACCCATGATGGCATCGATGCCGCCACGGGAGAAATAGCCTTGAATGCTGTCCAGCCAATTCGGCGCCGGTCGACAGTCGCTATCGGTGAATACGAGGACTTCACCGTGTGCTTTTCGGGCGCCGAAGTTCCGGCAGTAGGCCGGACCGTGATTTTCCCGCAGAGCCAGGAGGGGGTAGTTATAGCCACGAATGATCTCGGGTGTGTCATCGTTGGAGCCGTCGTCAACAAAAATAATTTCAGGTTCCACCCGGCACGATTGCTCGGCAAGGGAGTTTAACAGTCCTTCTATATGTGCTGCCGCATTATAGGCAGGGATGATGACCGATAGTTTCATGATGATTCGATACGTTCACGTTTCTTTTGTGTATATATATTTATAACAATATTAAAGGTTTAAGTCAACAAAGATTCTTCTGTTCGGTAGATCAATGTATCCGGGTACAGGTCCGGGATATCTAAAAGTAATAGGTAAACCAGAGGTAGGCATTGTCGGTAGGTTGGTAGCGTAGATGCGTGCCGGGTAATTTAAAGCCGCCGAACTCCGATCCACGGTCACCATAGTAAAGATTCAGGCCTGCGGTCATCTGCAGGTTCTGGGTGATTTCCCAGACCGCATAGGGCTGGATTATCCCCGACGGGTCCTCGATGTTGTTTATGGCGGTCAGCGTAAGCCTTAGCAAGGGGTGCAGCTCCACCTGAACATGACCGCTTAGATAGTGTTGACCCAGGGCAAACAATTCCCCGCGGGCCAGGCGTTCGGCGATATCCGGATCCAGCAGGGCATCGGCATAGTCGTCATGGCCCAGCCCGTTGTAATAGTATTCGATGAACCCGTAAATATTCCTTTTAAACCAGATCCAGGAGTAGTCTAAATTGGCAACCAGGGTCAGAAAATCGTCATCTTGATCCAGGAAGGTCCAGGTGGCATCCAGGCGCCAGGCGGCATTTCCCAAATATCCCCGGCTGCCCCCACCGATAACGATGTCTTCGAAATGTTTGGCGGCCAGCACATCGAATTCACTGGTTCCCAGGGCAAAGTGCACTTTTGCGGCCAGTGAGGCTTGATCGGCTTCGACCTTGTCGGTTTCCGGATTGCGGCGGGCGACATACAGAACCTGCAGATCCCCTGACGGGCCCATGGCGTATTGCGCGTTGATCATATCATCGCCGACCTTATAGTCCCGGTCGATCGCTGTCGGCGGAAATGGATTGAACAGGTCCATGGGATTGAAGACGAAGCCGTTGCCCCAGGTGATGGCCTGCCGTCCGATCTTGAGCGATCCATTGCGGCCGAGCAGCGTCAGGTATAGACGGTCCAGCCGCTGGGCGAGAAACCAGCTGTCCTCCTCTTTGATGATGTCGGTAAGATCCATCAAACGCCGGTCGTCGGTCAGGGGTGCCCCGGGCAACAGGATGTTGTCAGGCAGGTTGGGAAACACAGTGCGCAATTCATTTTGTTTGCGAACCGAATCCCCGCCGAACCACAGCAGTTCATAGTGAACGTCGGTAAAAACCGCATCGGAAAAAAAGGTCTCATTGATTAGGCGGAAATTGGCGCTGGCGTCGTAGTAGGTCCCGGTGCCCACCGGCTCATAAATCGTGTCATCGGTCACGCGGGAGGCCCATGCGGCAGTTTTGACCCGTCCCCCCCAGTGGGTATCGATGGTCTTGTACCACGGCTCAGCGGCGGGCGTCCTTTCCGGCAAATCGGCAGGGATTGCGGATGCACCGGAATCCGAAACGTTTTGACACCAAGCGGCGGTACCATCCAAACCGCCAAGGGCGAGCAGGCAAAAAATGGAAACTACAGATTTATTGAGTCGATCGATCAACTGTTCGCCTTGGTTCCGACCGCTGGTACCGGGCGCTCCGTTGAATCGAGTTTCGATCCACAGCCGGCGCAGCAAAGGCGGAAAACGGGGAATTATTTCCTACGATCCGACGCCAGGCGTCCGTCATGCAGCAGGACGAGCCGACGAGCGTAATCAATCACCATATTATCGTGGGTCGAAAAGATAAAGGTTACATTCCTTTCGATGTTCATCATCTTCATCATGTCCAGCAGCCCGGTGCCGGTCTTGGAGTCCAGATTGGCGGTGGGCTCATCGGCCAGCACGATCGATGGATTGGACACGATGGCCCGCGCAACGGCCACGCGCTGCTGTTGACCGCCGGACAGTTGGGCCGGCCGCCGGTCATATTTGCCGGCCAGGCCGACATCATCCAGAATCGCCTGGGCCCGCTTCCGTCGCTCGGCTGCAGGCACGCCCTGCAGCAGCATGACGAACTCGACATTTTCGGCTGCCGAAAGAACCGGAATCAGGTTGTAGGCTTGAAATACGAACCCCACCTTGAGCAATCGCAATTTTGCCAGCTGAGATTGCGACATTTGATCGAAGGCCTTGCCGTCCACGACGATGCTGCCCGAATCCGCCAGATCCAGCCCACCGATGAGGTTTAGCAGGGTTGTTTTGCCGGATCCGGATGGTCCGGCCACCGCGGTAAATTCCCCTTTTTCGATCGTCAGGTTGATGTCTTTTAGGGCCTTTACTTCAATCTGACCCTGGTGATAGGTTTTGTTGACGTCGACGCATTCAACAATGCTCATTTGATTTCTCCTGATACGAGGTGCGGCCGCCAGCCAGGGAACAGCCGGTCTGATCGCATAAGAAACCGGGTCAAACCGGCGATTACCGAGGGGTGATGTTCTTTCCGCCGGCCGTGACGATGATATCCTGCTTGCGGTCTGCAATGGTAAAACCGCCGACTTCATCGATGGAACCCAAATCACCCGAGTTGTGCGCATATCCTTCGTTTCGTACTCGAGCTCGTCGTGGTCCTCGAAGCTTGTAAGCCGCTTTCGGTTTCAGTATCGAGTACGAGTACGACGACGAGCACAATCTAATTAACCTGCTTTGGCGCTAACTTAGACGTAGATTCCTATTAGCCCTCCGAGCGCCGGCGCGAAGCGGCGGTTGTTGACATGAGTCTGCCCCGTGCGGATGCGAATGCTCTGCCATCGCCGCTGTAGCGGACAGAAAATTCGCGCGGCCGGCCATTGAATCAGGCCAATCCTCAGGTTTGGGCCAGGGCCTCTACCGGTGTAAACCTTGCGGCTTTTACGGCCGGGTAGGCGCTAACCAGCATGCCCAGAACCAACACGATCATATTGGACAGCAATGCGTCTTTCGGCTCGACGGCCGGATAGATAACCCGGGTCATACCGGCATATTCCGTTCCGGCCGCCAGGGCGGACAGATCGATACCGCTGCCGGCCAGAGCGTAAATACAGATAAATCCCAATATATTGCCAGCGGCCATGCCGGTGATCAGCAGCAGCAAAGATTCGGTCAGCACCCCCCTGAGAATCCATCCGGGTTTCATGCCCAGGGCCTTCAGCAGTCCGAATTCACGCATGCGTTCGAACACGGCCATCAGGGTGGTGTTGACGATCCCAAAGCCCATGGCAACAAAGACCACCAGATACCAGATCCACATGAAACCATCCAGGATCTTCAGATAGGCCATCTGGAAGGGCAACAGCTCGCGCCAGGTATGAATTTCGAACCGCCGGGAGGGCAGGGCGGTTTTTAAAGCGTTGACAACCCCGGAATTGTCCCCTTGAGCGGGCAGCAAGATCGAAAATTCGGACACACCCTTACCAAGCTTCAGCATGACCTGGCCGGCCGGGCGGGTGATGAAAACATACTGCTTCTCGGTAGCCTCCATCTCCGCCCTGAAGGTTCCCACAATTCGGAAGGCCCGGGAGGCGATCTCCCCCTTGGTGTCCTGTGACATCAGCACCAGTTTGCGGCCGGGTTTGGTGTCAAATTTATCAACCAGGGCTTCGCCGACAAGGATGCCGTTTTTTTCACCGGGCGCCAGATAGCGCCCCCGTGATATGGCCGCGCCGATAAATGATATCTCGGCTTCGGAGTCTGGGTCGATTCCGACCAGGGTTACCCCGCTGGAGTGTCTGGCATTGCTGGCAACGGCATTCACTTTGATCCGTGCGGTCCAGCGGGCATCGCCCGGCAGCACTGCGGCCAGCACTTTTTCAACCAGCTCAGGCTCCGCAATACTGTGTTCGACAGCTGGATCATTGCGATAGCCGGATTGATGGACCTGAATATGACCGGTGAGGGTTGCTATGCCGTTATTGATCATGCCGACCGCCATCCCCCGCATCAGTGATCCGAGCAGAAGCATGCTCCAGATGCCGATGACGACCGCCGTCAGGATGATGCCCGTCCGTCGTTTATTGCGCCAGATGTTGCGCCATGCCAGTTGTAGATGCATACTGAAACCCAATAGGATTAATCACGAAAGCACGAAATCTTTTTCTTTCATGTTTTCATCGTTTCGTGCTTTCGTGATAAGAAATCTTTTTCAGATGCCGATAAAGATAATAATCTAAGATTTGAATCCTTTCCTTTTCCAATTCCACCTTTCGCATTCCGATTTCCAAATTCATCATGCCGCCTGCATGGCTTCGACGGGTTGCAGCCGGCGCACCTTGAGCGCCGGATATAGGGCCGCCAAAAAGGTGATGATCAATACGCCCAGGGGGCCGCTGAGGGCAGACAGCCATGACAGTCTCGGATACATGCGGCCGGTGATGCCAAACTGACTGAGCAGTTCAGAGGCCCCTGAAAAATCGATGCCATAGGCCTGATAGTACAGGGTCACCAGGCTGCCGGCAATTATTCCGGTGCCGATTCCTATAAGGGTCATGGTGATGGATTCGATCAGGAGCACTTTGGTAAGGCGTCCGGGAGTTGTCCCGATCGCCATCAGTACACCGAATTCACGGGTCCGCTCAAAAATGGCCATCATAAAGGTATTTAAAATGCTGAAGGCCACAACCAGCACCAGCAGCAGATAGAAAATCAGCCCGCCGATCAAATCCATGGCGATGCTCTGCTGCAATCCGGGCATCAGCTCATCCCAGTCTAAAACCGTCAATGCCTCCTTTAAGTCCGCCGCCGCCAAGTGCGCTGCGATGCCGGTCTTGATCGTCGCTACGCTCCCCAGGGAATCGGCGATAACGACGACCTCGTGGACAGCCCCGTGCATGGCATAGACTTCCTGGAATGTTTGCAGCGGAATGTGAACAGTGGATCGATCGAAATCACCGATGCCGGCACTGAAAATGCCTTTGACACGAACTACGGTGGCGGCGATCGAACCGTCACGTCCCTGTCCCAGCAAGGTCAACTCGTCTCCGAGTCCAACGCGCAGATTTTGGGCCAGCAGGCTTCCGACCAGGGCTTGATCTGTGTCTGCGTCGGTCAAATAGTCGCCTTGGCGCACGAGGGCTTTCAACCTGGAGACGCGCGCTTCACGAACGGGATCGACGCCGGTTACGGCAACCCCGTAGGTGCGCTCGTTGGACGAGACTAGGGAAAAAGCCTGGCCCCGGCCTGCATATGCCGTCAGGCCGGGAATTGATTTTAATATTTCAATTATTCTGGCGGGGTCCGGCACCACCTGGCGAATACTTTTTTTCGTCCGGTATTCTCGAGCCTGTATTTGCAGATGGCCGGTTTGTATTTTGACCGCAGTGTTGATCATGGTTTCATAGCTGCCGAACTGAAACGAGAGCATGAAAACCAACAGCATGCTGGCGAAGGCGATGGCGCCAATCGTCAGGATCGTTCGCCGCGTGTTGCGCCAGACATTGCGCCAGGCCATTTTGACATCGATGGACAAGATTTACCTCCGGGTTTGACGCAGGCTTGTCAGCGTAAACAGGCTGTCGGGCAAATCGGGTTTGAAGATCAGCGAAGAATAGGTCAACTGGGTGTAGCGCTCCTCTTGGGCGGCCTCGCGCATGCGCCATACTTTTGGATAAAGGCGGCCGCCCAAAGATTGTATTTCAAGGGTTGTCATAATTTTCACCGCTTTCAAATCTTCATCAAAAAATTCCTGGCCCAGCCAGACAAGATCTTCCCGGATTTTGAGCATCTGCATTCCCCAGATCACCGGGGCATCCGGTTTGGGCATGGATTTGATGACATAAACGAGCCGGCCGTCATGGCTCTCGGTACCAACGATGGAATGGTTGTAGTCATCGACAAAGCTGTCGCTTTTGGCCAGGTCGTTGTTGGAAAAATCGGATCCCATCCAGGCCTGGGACATCATCGATGGCGGTACCTTGATAATCCGGTTGACCTTGGGATTGTACATCCACATCTCCTGAGATTTTTTCAAGGTGCCGTTGCCGTGATCCCTGGGGGGGGATTTGATGAAGAAAAGACTGTCCTTCTTACCGCGGGTCCAGGCTTTGATCGTCATTCTGCGTTCCCAGCCCGGCCGGTGGATGGTCATGACAACCGTCGCAATCGAGGCATTGCCGCGCATATATTTAAAGCTGCGCTCGACCAGTGCGGAAGCATCGGGGCCTTCCTCGGCAAAACCGAGGCCGGGCAATATAAGCAGGGCCGTCACAGCGACATATAAGCGCAGCTTCCGGCAAAAGGACAGCCGGTCTGGGCGGAAAAGAAACTTTGAAAAAGCGAATATCGAATATTCCATGATTCCAACATTCCATCATTCCATGTCAGCAGCATAAAACCAGTTCTGCTAAAAGCTATAAAATATCAATATATTATAGAAATTCCAAGACGTTGGAATTAGCGAACATGCCGCCGGGTTGATCGGGCGCCGTACGCCAACTTCGCTGCCGGAGGGCTTATTTAGACAGTCCTTTGATGACGATCTGCATGAAATCCCGGGCGCTTGAGGCAGGATCGAAGCTGTCTTCAAACCATGCCTGCAGGAGGAGGGCATCCCAGGTTCCCACCAGGGCCGCCGCAATGGAGTCGGGCCTGGCGTCGCGGTGAAATTCACCGCGCTCGATGCCCTCCCGGATCAAGGCGCTGACAATAGCCCGAAAATCGGCATACCATCGACGAAAAGCGGTTCTAAACCGGTCGCGCATCTGTGAAGAAGCCGAAGCGGCCCAGAATTCCATGGTCAGCGTGAAACCGTCTTTGATTTCATCCCACAGGTCCATGATCGAGGTGCTGAGAGCCATGAGACGCTCGGCGGCCGAACCGCCCAGTGCGGCGATGCCGACACGGGCCTGTCTGCCGGTGCCTTGCAGGTACCATTCAAATACGGCGAAAAAAAGGTCTTCCTTGCTGCTGAAGTATTCATAGACGGTGCCCTTGCCGATGGCGGCGCTAGCGGCGATATCGGCCACGCTGGATCCGGCATACCCGCGCTGAGCGAACACTCTGGCTGCTGCGGCGATAATACGCTCTTTTTTGCTCTGACGTTCAAAATCGCTATACGACAATTTTCGATCCTTTTTCAATTCAGTTTTGATCCAGTTTTGATTCCGTTTTGATCCAGTTTTGATTCCGTAATAAAACTATCCGGTCGGATTATAATTAACTAAAATTTTACAAAATATTGTATAATATGTTACAGTTAAATCTAATTGACTGACCGGTCAGTGAGAATATAACCCATAAAAAGACAGCTGTCAAGACATTCGTGATTCCAAACCAGCCGTCGTCACGAGCAGGGGCCACCCGATCGTTGCACAAATGCATGATCGGCGAGCAGCTGCTAGGCCGGCGACACAATTTCCTTGAGAAATTGCCGTTGTTCATTTGTCAACCGCAAAAATCCCACCTTCATTCCCCGGGCGACGACGCGATCCCGAGGAACATTGTTGTTATTCCATAAAACATCGGCCTGGAGCACAAGGGATTTATCTCTGGAAAAAATGATCTTAATCTGAAAGGTCTCCCCTAAAGCCAGCGGCCGCGGGCAGGTGACAAAGGCGCCGTTTAAGCTGATCTCTTTGATGCCGACCTTGGTAAATCCCTGGGACCTTTCAATCACCGCCGGGCAGCCTAGTTTTACCCGCTCGACGGCCGGCATTTTTTCCGGAGCAACCAGCTTGAGTTCGGTCGCCTTGCCGCCTTCCTGAATTCCCGTGGCCTGGCTTTTGTAATGGGAGAGAATTTTGTAAACGACGAAAAATAGGGTGCCCAGGATGATGGTGAGAACCGGCAGCATCTGGAACAGGAATTGGGAGTTATTCATGCGGCAATCCTGAGGAAGTTTTATGGTTCCCGTGGACAATCGTCCATGCGGGCAGGGCAGGGGGGGTGAAACCCACCGGATCCTAGAATAACCCATTACTTATAAGCGTACAATCACCGCCGGGTTTTGTCCAGATATAAATACGTCAAGCTTAAGTGAAGAGGGGGCTGTCGTGGCCCCGTGAGGCTTGTCAGGCCAGGCTGAGTTAAATTTTTGATTGCCTAAGTCGCTTTTATCATATATAAAAATTACGAAATCCGATGGCGGCAGGATTTCTGCGCCGCAAATTCCAGCCGGCCGCTAAAAGAGAGGTTCTGATATTGGAGACAAAAGCCCAAGTGAAACCCGACAGCACTGCCCAGGTTGAGAGATTGATTAAGAAAGGGGTCAAAATTCCCAATCCGGCGGCCGTCGAGATCGGTCCCGAGGTCGATATCGAGCAGATATCAGGTGACGGGGTGACCATTTTCGCCGGCTGCAAGCTGTTCGGGGCCGAAACCCTGATCCTTCCCGGAGTGAAACTGGGATATGAAGGCCCGGCTACCGTCGATGATTGTCAGATCGGAGTCGATGTGGAGCTTAAGGGTGGCTACTTCAACCGGGCGGTATTTTTGGATAAGACAAAATGTGGTCTGGGATCCCACGTGTGCGAGGCGACCATTCTGGAAGAAGCGGCCAGCATTGCCCACACGGTCGCCCTGAAGCACACCATTCTGCTGCCCTTCGTTACCCTGGGCAGCTTGATCAATTTTTGCGATTGCCTGATGGCCGGCGGTACCAGCCGCAAGAACCACAGCGAGGTCGGCAGCTCGTACATTCATTTCAATTTTACGCCCAGCCAGGACAAAGCGACGCCGTCATTGATCGGTGATGTGCCCCGGGGGGTGATGCTCAATCAAAAGCCCGTTTTTTTAGGGGGCCAGGGCGGCATGGTCGGTCCCTGCCGGCTGGGCTTTGGAGTCACCGTGGCGGCCGGCACCATCATCCGCAAAGATGAGCCCAGATCGGACCGGCTCATATTCGGCGGGGCGGCCAAGGGCGGCAACGCACCCTATCAGCCGGGAAAACTTCATCTGGGCCCGAAGATCCTTCTCAACAATATCAATTACATCGCCAACCTGGTGGCGCTTGGCCACTGGTATCAACAGGTGCGGCGATTGTTCGAGTGCCCCCGGTTTCCCGCGGCCCTGCTGAACGGCTTGAGCGCGAAAGTGAGCCTCGCGATTGCCGAACGCATAAATCGGCTGGCGGCCGTGTGTGACAGGCAGCAGTTGACGGGCTGGCCCGAGCTGAAAGGATTCCTCGCCGGTTTACCTTGCGACCCGGAGGAGGCCGAATCCAGGGACGGCTTTCTTGAAAGCGTCCAGAAAGCAATCGCGGCTGGCGGCAAAGACTACATCGCTGTCATCCAGAGTCTTGATCCGGCCGATTCCATCGCAGGCACGAGCTGGCTGCAAGGTGTGGTTGATCATATTGTGAATCGGGCCCGCAGGATGATGCCGGCGCTAGCCGCGAAATCCTGAGGCGAGGCAATCACTGCAAATTCAAGCGGTCAAAGGATAAGAAACTAAACAGGATAATCTCCCTTCGCTTATATGAAACTTTAATAAAATATCTCGCAGAGTCCGCTGAGCGCACAAAGCTTTTTTTAGCTTTCTTTGAGAACTCTGCGGACTCTGTGAGAGCTAAATTGACTTAAATTGCTTTTCCGATCAGACTGGACGCCTGCGGTCAGCGGCAGAGTTAATATCTTAAAAACGGCGTAATAGAATGGGAAAATTGTTTGGAACGGACGGTATTCGCGGCAAGGCCGGCGACTATCCCATGACGGCGGAAATGGCCTTCCGGGTAGGACGGGCGGTTGCCGTGACCTTTGCCGATGCGGACAAAACTGCCAGGATCATCCTCGGCCGGGACACCCGCCTGTCGGGAGTGACATTGGAAGCAGAACTGGTTGCGGGAATTCGCTCGGCCGGGGTGAAAGCCATTGCCGCCGGGGTGATACCCACCCCCGCAGTGGCGGTCCTGACGACGTCGCTCAAAGCCGTCGCCGGGATCGTAGTCTCGGCCTCCCACAATCCCCATTATGACAACGGGATTAAAATTTTCAATGGAGACGGCTACAAACTTTCGGATCTAAAAGAGGCTCAGATCGAAGAACTGATCCTGACGGCCCTTCCGCGGCAGCGTCTTCAGCCGGCATCGGCCGACAGCCGGATTCGGGCGGAAAGTGAGCTGATTAACGATTATATTCGCTTTCTAAATAATACGTTGGAACCGAATTTCTCACTCGAAGGATTAAAGATCGTCTTGGATTGTGCCAATGGCGCGACCTACCGCCTGGCACCCGCATTGTTTTCCGAACTGGGTGCTGAATTAGAAGTCCTGGCCGACGCTCCGGATGGCAAGAATATTAATGCGGCCTGCGGCTCGGAGCATCCCGAGGGATTGATCGAACAGGTACTTCAAACCCAGGCAGACCTCGGCCTGGCATTTGACGGGGATGGCGACCGGCTGGTTGCAGTGGATGAAAAAGGCAGGCTTTTAACCGGCGATCAGATATTGGCAATTTGCGCCCAAGACCTCAAACAAAAGGGACGTTTGAAACACGATCTGGTGGTCAGCACGGTGATGAGCAATATGGGCCTCGGGGTGGCTCTCCGGGGAATGGGCCTCCGCCATGAGACGACCGCCGTCGGCGATCGTTATGTAATGCAGGGCATGATCACCAGCGGGGCTGTCCTGGGCGGCGAGGACTCGGGCCACCTGATTTTCGGCCAAGATCATACCAGCGGGGACGGGATCTTAAGCGCCTTGAAGCTGATCGAGGCCCTGTGGTCCGCAAACAAGCCGCTGTCGGATCTGAAAAAGGTTATGACGGTATTTCCCCAGGCGTTGATCAATGTGGATGTCCGCACCAAACCGGACTTCGGCAGTGTGCCGGCCATCGACGCTGCCATCAAAGCCGTGGCCTCGGAACTGGGAAGCAGAGGCAGGGTGCTGGTGCGCTATTCCGGGACCCAGCCGCTTTGCCGGGTTATGGTGGAAGGACCGAGTGAGGCTGAAACCCGGCGTCATTGCAAGCAATTATCTGATATTATAGAAAATATTATCGGCGTTTGAATGCGGAGTCCACTCGTGTGAGATTTGATGCAGGTGAATGGGGGAATCGACGGACCAATTCTCCCATTCACCGATTGAACATTAGTCGCGTCCGCTGCCGAATATCCTGAGCAGCATCAGGAACAGATTGATAAAATCGAGGTACAGCTTCAGAGCGCCCAGAATAGCGCCTTTGCGGACCACACCGGCCTCCAGGCCATCGGGCTGGGTCATCGCCATGTTTTTAATGTGCTGGGTGTCATAGGCAGTCAGGCCGATGAACACGAACACGCCGATATAACCGATAATCATATGCATGGCCGAGCTGCGGATAAACATGTTGACCACAGTGGCGATAATTATCCCGATCAGGCCCATGAACAGGAATCCGCCCAGAGAGGTTAAATCACGCTTTGTCATCCAGCCATACAGGCTGCACGCCACGAAGGTAGCGGCACAAATGAAAAATGTGGAAACAATGGACGTTTGGGTATAATGCAGGAAAATCACCGATAGCGTAGCGCCGTTCAGCGCGGCATAGAGAACAAACATTGCCGTTGCGGTCGATGCTTGCATTTTTTGAACTCTAGCGCTAAGGATGAACACCAGGGCCAACTCACCGATAATTAGGCCGTAAAAGAGCATGGTCGGCCGCAGCTGGTTGCCGACGACGTGAAATAGCAGGCCCAGAATTGACTCGTTATGGGCCACAAAATAGGCCATGAAGCCGGTCAGTGCCAGTCCGATTGCCATCCAGTTGTACACGCTACGGACAAATTCATTAACCCGAACCTGGACCTGGGTCTGCTGTTTAAGGGGTACTGATTCCATTTTTCCTCCTGAATAAAGTTTGAATCAAGACCGTCATCATGGGATTGTGATGACCCGGTTGTTATTCTATGGCTTAAATATAACACAAGAGGCATTATTTTCAAGACTTAGGTGTGCACTGTCGAATGGCCGGGCATTTTTTGGAATGTCCCTGAATTCAACCTAAACGTTTATTGCACAATTTGTTGCATTGTCGCGCAAAGCACTGGAGAGACCAAACCTGTGCAGCTTCGCGCGAGATAATCTTCCAGCGACACCGTTGTGCCCAGACAACCACACGCAGCCTTATGAAACCGGAACAGGTATATCAGGAACTCAAGGACCTGGCTGAGAGATTGGCGGTGACCGTTTCAGAAGAGAATCTGAGAACTGCCGGCATAAAGGTCCGCAGCGGCCTGTGCACCGTCAAAGGCCGGGATATGTTCATCATGGATAAGCACCAATCCATTCACAAAAAGATCAAGGTTTTGGCGGTCCAGCTGGCCCGGATGCCCCATGAGGACATTTATCTCGTTCCGGCCGTTCGCGAAATTCTGGATAAATATGACGAAAAATAAAAAAAGGACAAAGCGAACCAGGGGAGTGTTGAAGGATTCGCCACGAAAACACGAAAATTGGAAAGCGCACAATTTCTTTTATTTCGTGTTAACGTCCTTTCGTGCTTTCGTGATAAATGAATCATATTAACTATTGAAGCCCCGATAATCGTGGGCATCATAAAAAGTTCACATAATATACATTATCAGACGTTAAATATAATTAAAACAAATAGTTGGCTTAAAACAGCGACCAGCTTATGACTCTAATAAAAAGCGACATCAAAACCAGGCGCACCATGACGGACATCAAACGATCCGGCGGGAATTTGTCGGCCAATCCGGTGGGCAGGCCGACGAAATTGACCCCGAAGGTGATCAAAAGGCTCTCCGAGGCGATCGCTGGCGGGCACCATTACCGGTTCGCGTGCGCGGCCGCCGGCGTGCACCAGGTGACTTTCGAAAAATGGATAAAAACCGGCCGGGAGGACCTCGACCGCCTGGAAGATCTGAGTGGTACAAATGTACATGCGCGGAGCAAAGACATCACGCCTCATGTACAATTGTACC
>Ga0209454_1000603_pt1 | contig 19311 bp, 15 predicted proteins | sample WorMetHERISLAND1_2_FD_187400 | JGI IMG/M metagenome (GOLD analysis project Ga0209454, IMG submission 187400) | Marine gutless worms symbiont microbial communities from Max Planck institute for Marine Microbiology, Germany - Olavius geniculatus... | ecosystem: Host-associated > Annelida >... | reverse complement strand
GTGTGAGATAGGGCCTAGGTTACTGTTAATCACTAATAGGAAGTCGTACACTGGCTCTTGATTGCCACTGATTTCAATGACTTTGGATGATCTTGAACGCTTAAATAGGGGTTTTTATGGATTTTTTGGCGATTTTGGGCTGCGAGACACTTTACAAGAGCGAATTGTGCTGAAACCAATTGAGATAGACATAGACAAGCTGCATATGAAATTTTTAGCATTGAACGTAGATTTCGATGGTCTAAGTCTTGATTTTCGAGGTTCAAGGAAACCTGCGCATGAGTAGTACTCCCGTAAAAGTTGTTATTTTACCGTTGTTGGCCAGTCTTTCGTGAAAACAGCTGGAAATAGACTGACACTTTGCGAACAGGAACTGCTATACGCTTTCACGCATCTCGTGAGCCTTAGCTCAAATTTCTTGTTAACAATTTTTGGTCCGCACTTAGTTGGCTCCTACCTTACAGATTTTAGAGATCTATTAGGTCATCGGAGCACTAAGTTTCACCACCATGACAAGATGACCAACCATGGTTTGTTATTACTCGTGGCTCATGCGAAAAAAATCCTAGTTTCGTGATGCAGTAGTTGCAAAATCTGCATGCTGTAATTGTGATGTTTATCTGTAGTTCACCTGTTGACTGTGTTTGTGACTTTAAACGATGTACCCTACCAGTGTCATAGTTCATTGTTAGACTCAGATGCACATTATTACGTTTTTTTCCTGTATTTTTTGTAGATATTGCAGATGAAGTTGTTAGGACATTTTGAAGTCTAATATTTTTAATGTTAAATAACTTAGGCACTAACGAAGCGGACATCTGATGTTGGAAGAGCATCGTCATCTCAAACACCGTCAGCTTCTGCAGCCTCGGCTTTTGAGTCTCTGATCTCGTCTTCAGCCAAACATCAGCTGGCAGCAGCCGCAGCAAGCACTGATAAACACAAGGATGGGTCAGCGTCCGTTGCAGCTAACACGTCTGTGCCAAGAGAGTTAGAGACAGCGGGCCATGTTAGCGAACAGCTTGTCAAGCAGGTTGAGGCCTGCAAGGATGTTCTCACAAGCTGCTTGGTATGTCTCATTCACTGTCATTACTGTTATTATTCTATTACCACCATCGGTAAAAATTTCAAAATAGTCAACTCTTGTAGTTAACTGATTTATCAGCATAAAAATTTGTTTTTACTTCCTCTGCATGGTGTCAGTGCACTTTTAACCATCCCGCATTTCTAAGAGTTTTGAAGTATTAACGGTTTGTATGTTAGTTTACTTTTTATTTATACAGTAAGAGTATTTGACTTATGTAGCTACTCAGTGTGCAGTTTCTTGCTTGTAATTTGTCAAGACTTGACGTTGATGTTATTTGGGACATTGGGAAGATTTCTTCAATATAGAAGTGTTGGAGTGTGCAGTTTTGATGGAAAATTTGTAGAAATTTTATTTTTGTACCTAAGAAGCATTTAGTACTGAGCAAGCACTGCTTTTTCTCTCAGTTTTGAGTGCTTTTTGCCGTTGTTGGCATATTGAAAAAAGAAGACTGCTGTTGAATTTTGCAGTGAGACACATGGCAGAGATAAAATACAGGTTGTGCCAAAAAATGGCCTAACTTGTTTTTGTCAGAACTTCATCAAATCTCCATTAAATTTGATAATTTTTGGCACACAGCCAAGATGTGCCAAGATGATAAAATTATGTGAGGTACACTCATTGTCCACCTCATCTAATTTATGTCAATGCACTACCATATAAAATGCAGATGCTCCAAATTGTTGCATTACATGCAATAGGTGGTGATTATCAGTATCAGATTGCTCACCTTTTCATTGTCAGTTCGACAGAGGGTTCCACGTGATTTAATAATTTTGTGGTATTAAATATTTTACGCTGAAAATAGCAGACAACAAAATAGCTGACTTATGAGCTAAAAACATGTCCAATCCACGAATGAGTGCTGTGATATTGATCAGTTAATCGTTAATGCCGCTATCAGCCATGGCGTCACTTCTAAGCCATTGTGTACATTTTGGTCATAAATTCCAAAAATTTGGATGCATGTTGTTACACAAAGTTATATTTCTGCTAAATAAATTACGTTTTAGTTTATTGTGCTTAATTAAGTCATTAGAACTTTTACAGTGACAACAACTAAGCATTATGCAACAACTTGGAGCATCTGTGTTTCACACAGTAGTGCATTGACATAAATTAGGTGAGGTGGACAATGAATATACCGCACATAATTTTGTCATCTTGGTTATCTGTGTGCCAGTAATTGTCAAATTTGGTGGAGATTCGACGAAGTTCTGACAAAAACAAGTTGGGTCATTTTTTGGCACATTCTATAGATATATGATGATGTACACAGAACGATGGGAAGACTACGACGCTAGTGCTGGAGCTGCTTCAGATGCTGGTACCGAGTGTTGTTGCGAGATGTCAAGAGACCTCGGCGCTGGGCAGCATGGCACGTGCCCAGTGTGAACTTTGGAACCTCAAGCACTTGCCAAAGACTGTCGAGACCACTGATCATCTCATGGTAAAACATCTACTTGTTTCCATTTTTGGGCCGACCCCTAAGCTATAAGCTTGAAGGTCAGTCCTTTGTCATTTTTGTTTTCCGTCTGTCACTGACGTATTGTGGCTAAATGGTGCAAGATAGGGCCTAGGTTGTGATTGATCACTAATAGGAAGTCGCATATTGGCTTTCAAATTACCTGCAAATCATCGATCTTGGATGACCTTCAAGGTCAGTGGCAACCAGTACGGTCAGCCCCACCTTAGCGACAGCTGGGATTGTGTTTTTTTTGTTGTTTCTGTTTTTTGCCATTTGTCATCAGCTGGCCAATTGTGCCTCATTGCTGGGTAGACTCATTCTGTTGTTCGTTTTTTGCCGATTCTGCTGTTCTGCTATTACCAACTGTCTGTCAGTGTCTTCGGTCAAGTTGACAATCGTCGACAACTGGGCTTTTTCGATTGTTGGCCCATAGACCTGGAACGACCTACCGAACAACGTGACATCTGCCGACTCATTGTCCATTTTCCGCCATCGTTTCAAGACTCACCTATTCACGTTATTTTTTCCTGACTGTTTCTTGGACTGCTCTCTTTTTCTCTCTAGTAGACCTATCAGTAGTTAGGCCACTTTAAAAACCTGTGATTGATAGATTGATTTTTCTGTGGAAGGACTGATGGCTTGATACAGTGTGTAACAATTTTGTTGTAATTGCTTATTTATTAACTATGATAGTTTCTTCTTTGTTTGTCATTTATCAGTACATTTTCAGAGTCATGATCTCTGCAATGCCGGCATTACCGCTACATGTAGCCGTTTTGTTTCTTGAACTTGTGTATTTAGCCTGAGGGGTTTCTGTAATTTTAAACTGTCGCAAGCTGGATTTGACCAACTCATATTTACAGTTTTAGCTTGAGCCGGGGCCAGATTTAAAAGAAAATTACTGCACTTACATAGTCGTTTGTTCAATAAAATTGGATCGCAGACCGGATAAAACTGGAACAGAAATTTGATACATTTCTAGTCTTGGTCGATAGTTTGACTATGCTGTGATGTCTGGGTGTGGTCAGATGGCAACACTTGGCTCACAGGAGGGTGCGTTTGAAAACGTGCGAATGAACTACAGTGGAGATCAGGGTCAGACGATACGGCAGCTGATAACATCACACGTCCTGCGTCGCATCGGCATGTGCGCACTCACTTCACCCAACAGCCGACGCCAGCACCTTGCCATCTGCAGTGAGAAAGGCAAAGTCACCATACTCCAGCTGTCGGCTCTGCTCAAGCAGGCACACTCCACCAAACGCAAACTTACTCTGACGGTACAAATGCTCACTATCACGCTCTACAATGATTGAAGTTATGAAGTGCATCTCCCCTTTGGTGCTTTGGTTGCTTACTGTTGGTTGGGAACTGGGCACCGGTGACCATTTTGATGATTATTTACTCAAGTTAATTCATCTCTGATACAAAAATAATTTTTCGTGAAATTTTATCACTTTAATTGCTATAACTTTTGGGGTTTATGTCGTCTCATATGCATGTGCTTTGTGTAGACATTTGCTTTCCATTGTAATCTCAGAGTGCTGGTTTTCTTTTGTGTCTTCGGAATTATTTGACAGCACCCTTGCATCATAACAATGCGATATTTTTGAAACGATCTGCACTACATTTGTGAGATGAAGCTGGAGACATGTCATATTTATGTGTTTTTGATTTGCTTGTGACATGCTTTTATATAAATGTTGTAATGCACTTTTCTTATCGGTTCAAAGGGTGATTGCACACTTTCCATTTGGTTAGAACTGCTTAGTTTAATATGAAACTATTTATTTCTTTAGTTCTATGCCATTAGCTATTCAGTATCTGTTGTTTGATTCACAACACATATCTGTTGTACATGTTGCAGAGGCTGAGCTCGGCTCCTATCCCGTTCACTGTACTGAGCATTGCTGGCAGCACCTGTAATGAGGATTACCTGGCTGTCTGTGGCCTGAAGGTATTAATTAGCATCTCATTTGCTGCAGTGAAAGATAGTTATATTATGGTTATATTGTGTCGTGGCGTAGCGGTAATGCATTTCATCTGATAACGAAGTTACTGCATGCCGGACTGGGTTATTACTGCGATGGGTGACTGCCTGCGGGCAGGTACCGTAAATCATTTCGTATGTAACCAGCTGCCTAGGTCAACTCAGCCTTCCATCCCTCCGGGGTAAGTAAATCGAGTACCAGCCTATGTGGCTGGGTTAAGGCAGGGTGCGTTCACCCGTGTCGGGTGGCAGGTAACACTGTGTGATCCCATACGGCAGGTGACACTCCGTAGCTCTGAGATGGGCTTCCCATTAAGAGCTATATCACCGCCTTTGACCTTTTAACCTTTTAAAACCAGTATCAGCTTGTGTAAGTTACTCAGGACTCACTAAAGATGTAATGATTTTGAAAAATGCTTAAATTTTTACTTTTTACAACTTTTTGGGTTTGTTACTGCAGTGCAGATTTGTATCAGGCATTGAACAGCTGTTTTATGATGAGATTGAGTCACTTGTTGAAAAACTCAAGTTTAAAGAGATAGACCTTCTTTCGTTTATAGATTTTTTTGCTAGACCTTCTTTCGTTTATAGATGTTTTTGCTTCTAGATTGTAGTAAGGGAAGTTCAAATTCACCAGTTGCTTAAGCTGTTCGGTGCTGACACCTGTTAAATAATGGTGAATAATGGTAAACTTGGGGTGACTTAATTATTACAAATGCGTGAAGCCATTTTCAATTTGAATGTGGGTTTTCCTTGCCCATCTACAAATAGTCACGGTCCGACAAACTGACATAACTTGACAATCCTGCTGTAGTGCTCACATATAATTGTTTACCTGTGCAAGGACTGTCACGTGCTGACATTTACAAGTGCTGGCACTGTGGCTGATCATCTGGTGCTACACCCCGCACTGGAAACGGGCAACTTCATCATTAAGGTTTATATTTAATCATTACTTCTGTGGGACTTGTTACCTTTTCAGCAGGCTAGAAGTATTAAATATTAAGGTGATGCACTGATGCTGATTGAGTCGAGCAAAAAATCTATACTATATTCGAGAATTATTATCGGCAATAACTTTGTAACGGAATGACGTACGTCGGCAAACTTTTGCACTCAGACCCATGTCGTATGTGGCCTGAACATAGGCTAGGTGAGATATCACTGATGCGTCGTACTTTTCAGAAAATTTCACTTTTTCTAAAATTTTGCAGCCACATCACCTCTTAAGCTGCAGCAGAGCTGTGACGTTATATAGACATTGTCGCCGTGACCAGTGCCAGCGGCTATGCTGCAGCACATAGCCTACTCTGTATGCGTCAGTCAGTGTACTGTACTGTAGTTCTACGATTGCTCGCGTAGTAAAATGGAGTTGATCGAAAATCAATATAGGCCTAGAAAACGTCGACTGTCATCCGCTGAAACAGATAATGCTATCGCAGATGGCGGTGAGTGTCACGATTCTAAAGTAGATGTGTTGTTGACAAATGTGCATGAGTGTAATCAGTGTTGTCGTTGAGCTGCTAAGTTGAGCGAACGCGACTTTGAAGCAGGGTTGATTGATGTCAGCATTGCTCAGTCAACGGACATGATTATTCCAGTTCATGACTGAGGCACATTTATGCACAATGCCAGCGCTGCGAAGCGATTTTCTTCTTCAATAAATGTCTGTAGCGCAGCAGCATGCTTAATCCAATTAAAGTTTGGTTTGTGTTGCGACGACGGTAGAATTAAGCTGTGGACAGTGCCGTAGCCACCAGAGCCATTAGCTACACTGCTAACGGACACGTTGTCACAATGTTCTTTTCTGTTTCGGTGCAATATACGACGATACAGTTGCACTCTATCTATGGCGAGCATGCAGGCCACTGAAGTCTGTGCAGAGTTTGTCCGTGTTTAAAGTTCACTGAGAGAGTCATCGCTTTATTGGCCTGATGCATCACTTGGAAGGACAGCAGCCGAAGTGCCTGCAGACGTTTTTTACATCGTCAGCATCAGTATCGCTAGCTGCTACGCTGCAGTGCTGCGTATCGAGGCTGCAGGTGGAGTTAAAGCCTGAAGGGCCGAAAATAAAGGCCGCAGGCCGATACTGTGGCAAAGATCAAGCAGATAGGGAGCGCAGCGTAGCCTGGTCTTTGCCACTATTCACCTGATTCATTTTTGACATACAATTGACTCCACTTATATGCACGTCGGTTATAAGCACACTCCGCCTATTTGCACGACGTGCGTCTAGTCCCCTTTGAGTTTAGGCTATGTCAATGGCAGTCAACTTCGCTTATTAGCACCAGCAATATATGCACGATTTGGCTATAAGCACGCACCCTTTTGGTCCTGGCACCATGACTTACTTCAGTTATAAGCAACTTGGCTGACATGGTGCACTTAACGCTGGATGTCGGTGACGACGTCTAAACCCCAGAATTATGCTGGTAGTCAGAGCTAGTGAGCACCACGCATCATGTGGGCTACAGTGCATCTTCCCACCCCAGCAGCATGCAGCATCATAATGAACTTCAAACGGCAGTCTGTGGGCCAATAGTGCTAGGCCACCTACTGTCTATGAGAGTGATCGAGACGACGGACGGGCGGGCGGGCAGGCGGCGTGTAAATTGACACTACTGGAGTGACCATCATCAGCTGCTACATGCTGCCGATGATTTTTTGTGAAGGAGATGAGTGAGGCGACTGTTTCCTGTGGCGTGGATGAGGGCCTACTGTAACTGCATGTTGTAAATGACTGCAGTGGTCCTATAAGCTATCTACGGTTAAATGCACGCTCCGCTTAATGCAAGTTAGCTTGCGGTCTCAAGGCCGTGCATATAAGCAGAGTCAACTGTATATAAATTTCTTTTTATTGATTTTTTAAATTGATTTCTGTTTTTATTGATTGATAGTGCTCCTTAGTATTTCTGCTACACTATATTCTAGTCTTTGTGACTACCTCAAGTTAGCATCTACATTCTGCTGCTGGTCGTCAGTCAGTCCGACCGAATGAGTTGTTATTGATGTCGGGTCTTTTCTTTTGCAGGCTTCAATCACTTTTTGTTTTGTTATTATGTGTATGTACAATTTTGCCTGCAAAGGCCATCCCCAAAATGACCTGTACTGTGTTGGGCGGACGTTGAACCCTACTCACTCGCTCGCTCGCTCCAGTCGCGTAGAACTTACTGCCGATGCATTTCTGTGATCCTATTTTGCGCCATTTTCCTACAGCGTTTTTGGATGATATATTTTTTCTGAGCATGTACGGTTTATTAGGGGCTGTTTGGTGCTGATGTGCAGTAAAAATCAAAGTTTTCATTACTTACTTAATTACTTACTTGCTTACTGATATTGTGTTTTGCAAGCACAGAGCACTCTAGCTTCATGGGGAGGTTGCTGTTGTGATGACGGACATAGTAAAGTTGATGCATTGATGCACTGCGTAAACTGAAGTTTTACTTATTTAGTTAGTTATTGTGAAATTGTACACGCAGAAATACATGAAGATACACATAAAAAGTACTTACTTATCTACTTACTTAGTGTATTGCCGTGTTGCAGGCGTTGTGGCTTCCTGGCTCACAGACGGAGGTAGCCGTCGTCACAGCAGACTTTGTGAAGGTATACAATCTGTCGGTGGATGCTATCAGCCCTCAGTATTACTTTCTGCTGCCAACCGGGAAGATTCGAGATGCAACGTTTGTCATGAGTGACAGCGAGCGCCATCTGGTGTTGATGGCATCGTCGGGGTACATCTACACCCAGGTGATGGATGCTACGAGCAGTGCGCAGCACGGACCTTTCTACATCACCAACATACTGGAAATGAAGCATGCCGATGTGAAGGTTTGAAGATTTGTTTTGATCAGTGCCACGACATTTTCTTGTCTATGCACTACTGTTGTGAACCACTTTTTTCTTTACTTTTTGACTGGCAGTTTTTAGTGTTGGTTGTCTGGAACATACTGTGATGAAAGAATATGGCTTAATTATCATTTGTGTTATACATATTATATATTGTAATTTGTGTTCTGTCTCTTGTGTGGCAAGTCAGGTACGTTATCATTTATTGTTTGTTTAATTTGGTGTTGCTGTTACTTGTATTATTTGGCCTTTAGTAGTGTGGTAGAAAGCCATGTATAATGTCACGTTTAACCTTAGATGCTGGGTTGCTGTTTGTGTCTGGCGTGGAATTTTGTAAGACAACATAACCCTGTCTACCAATAGACAGCATTATGATATTGATAAATGTACAAAACATCAGTTTATACACTTGTTAACGGCAACGTTTAAGGACTTGCACATCGAAAACAGCAAAAATTACAAAAGGTGATATTGCCCGCATCACACTGACTGTGTGTCATTGTGCTGCTGAATAATATCACATGGATGGTCCTGTGACAGTGAAGCTACAAGGACCATAGCAGGCTCTCTGTGTGACTGGAATGACGCATATGATGTGTTTGTGTGAATATCAGCCTTGATGAGTGCTATATTATCAAAAATTAAACACTTTTCCTAACCTCTTTTGTTAAAAAGTTGATGTTTGACGTCCACTGATGCTTTCTTCGAAAACGAGTGTCGACTCTTCGCCGTGAAGGGTTGTTTCGATGGAAATGCGCTGGATCACAGAGAAATGACATTTCACAGAAAAGAGTGGATACTCATTTTTGAAGAAAGCGTCTGCGGACGTCGAAACGGTTTTAACAAAAAAGGTTATAAAAATACTTTTTTTGATAGTATGTCTACTGTGCAACCGAGTAGTTTATTGAAGATGGACGATTGCTGTTGATTGATGTGTGGGTGCAGGAGAGCGGAGGTCAAGTGGCCGGTGGCGGCGTGTCCGTCTATTACTCACACACACTGCAGCTGCTGTTCTTCAGTTACACACAGGGCAAGACGTTTGCTGCCCCGCTGCCAAAGGCCATGGACGAGCTTCCAACCGTCTTTCCTATTTCCTTCAAGAGGTCTGTGGCGCTGTTGTTGTGATTTGGCTTTTTGTGTTCCTTCGGTGCTTATACAGTCTGTTAAACTTCAGGAAGGATGTTCAGTCTGCAGAATTTTTGCTGATTAACAATGGTCGACATATGGTTACTTGTAAGTTTTCTTGGTGAATATTAATAGCCATGGTGCTGTCATCAGGGCACTGCCACTTCAAGAGTTTACCCAGTGTATGTATTTTATGAATGTAGTGTAGCACCAAGCAGTTGGTTGAGCTACAACTCGGCCTGAATAGGCAGCTGTAGTCCTGCATTCACCATTGCCATTTATTAATGCTTAGCCCAATAACTGATAGTCATTTCCATACCACAGAGGGTAGACTTGGTCACATCACTGATTGAAACCTGCATTCTTGATGTTACCACTAATGGCCGGTTTCTGGATCTTTTAGTTAACTGATCAGTTAGTAAACCGTGCTGGTTAAGTTTGTGCACGTTTCTGAACAAAACCTTGACTGGCTGTCAGCTAACTGAGCGGTGAACTATAGTTGCTTAGCAGCGATGCACATGACACATCACTTCTGCCTAGTGCAGGCCAGCGTCATGAATATTAATGAGCGCAAGCGCACGTCAGCCAGCCCACAAGCCAGCCAACCGATTGCAGGTGGCCATTTTGTCCATTCATGAATGGGTTTTGTAGTAAAATTTATAGCACCAAACGTCTCCTCGAGCATTCTGAAGACCTTGCTATACGGTAAAATCGTACTATAGTATCACATTCTTCAATTAACTGCTTGCAAAATGGTACAAAAGTTGCGTTAAATACAATAACTACGATCGACGATTAGCTAACTGGCCGAAATCGGCCAGTTAAATTTTTGGCCATTTTGACTGTTGGTTAGTGCAAAGGGAAACGCGAGTTATGCAAATTTGTCAGTTAATAACTTGACCAGCCAGTTAAGATCCAGAAACCCGTCCTAAGCCAAGCTACCAACCAGTGGAGGTTCCAGTTAACCAGTGGTGACATGAAAAATAGGCTGCTGCTTGTTAATAGCTATGACTGTTAACTAGCATAAAATAGTGACTGGCGTTGAGGTCATTACTGAAAATTTTTTCCTCAAAGTTAGTAAAATGTTGCTCGAGGTCGAAGACCGAGGGCAACATTATACCAACTGAGGGGAAAAATTTTCAATGATGATCAACAATGCCAGTTGCTATTTGTTTCGTCATACCTCAGCACAAAATTTGTGCTATTTTACGCTCCCGTCAAATAAAGTAAACAAACAACATGGTTATCTGTTGACAATGTATTACATACGGTTTAGCCATGACATTTGTCACACAACGCTATGGACATACAGTTTAGCCATAATAGGCCTATATGAATTCGACGTCAACATGGTCATAGTTGTCTTAAATATTAATGAGGCAGGATGCCGATGACATTCATACACGTCCATAGTGCACTCTCCTGTCGTGTTGCTGAGGTGGTGACTATGGGGTATTTGCGAACATCACATGACGTAGTTTGAACCAATCGCGTGCAGGTATTTTGCATTGAGGTATAACAAAAGGAACTGTGTGTATGTTACACTCAATGCTTTAGTTCAAATGGTACCAAGTCTGGCTCAGGCAGTCAGCCGCTGGTGCAGTGGACCGAAGTGCACAATCACCCGGGACTCATCTGCTGTATCACACAGACCTCCAACACTCCGGTCGTTATGATGGTTAAACCGGACATGGTACTCGTCCAGGAGATCAAGATCCAGCCTGCTAAAGCAAAGGTATCACTTATGTTGGTTTTTTAATAAAATAAAATCCGTTGGAATTATATAGAACTGATCAGCAGTATGAATCAAAGTCCAAACAATAACCAGTTCAAGAGCAACGTTTATAACTCAGTCACTGATCGGTGTTTATGGTTGATTGATATTTTTTTACTGTTGGTTTTGTTCAGCTGTCTAGTTTTTTCAGAGTTATTTTAGGTTGGTCTGGGTCCACTGATAGTGAACTTTTGGGAATTGTTGGATTATGACTTTAATGCCGACGAGAGTGCCTTCGAGAATGCATTTAAAACTATCGATGATTATAGTCTTCAGAAATTGTGACAGAGAATCAGTACTATAGTAATAGTAATAGCCACCAGACAGCTATAAAAACTAATCGACCTGAACTTCAGATCTGCCTGGTCTGTAGGCAGCTTATTCCGCACTTCACTCACTATCGCCATTTATTACTACTCAGCCTGAAGCTGATACTTATTTCACTATCTCACAGAGGGTAGTAGGCTGAGTCGACCTAGCTGGTTGGTTTCATACCGACCTGGTATTCCAAGTACTAATCGGGTGCACCATAGAGTAGTAACTTCATTGACTCATCTGAATGCATCACTGCTATGCTATGCCACCAGCCACTTTACCAATTATACTGGCATTTAAGTGGTGATAATCAGTAATGGCTAGTTAGTGGCTATTGATCATTAGCTGGAGTAGTACTTAATCTATCACTCCTGCATGACAAGAATATGTCAAGGTCAATGAAGGTCATATCTTGCTCAGCTTGTGAGGTGCTGTGGATTTGTATTTGTCAGATCCAGGACATGGTAATGATCCGCCATGCAGGCTCGTCAACGGCTGATCTCCGCACCACTTTGATCCTCCTGTGTGAGGATGGAAGTCTGCGTATCTACATGGCCAGCGTTGATCACACTAACTTCTGGATGGTACCGACGATGCATTCGGGAGTGAGTCTTGCCATGGAAGCCGGTGGCGGTAGAAAGCTTGAACGCAAGAAGAAATATACTCAGACTGGTGAGTTATTTATACGAGGGTTGTTCGATAAATAAGTTTACAAAATGGTGCCATTTCATAAATTCTTAATATAGGAAAAATCCGAAATATACGATTTGTAGTTCATTTATTTATATGGTCATTTCGTGGATATAAAAGGAATTTTGTTCAATATTGTCAGCAATGCAGGCCAGCGGTGATGTCATGCCTGACGCTTGTCATCTGCTTTGTTCAGTCACGCCATTAGTTAGTAAGTAACAGCTATAAGCGGCTTGGCTACTGTAAAAAATATCTGAGGTGCAATATCTTTGTCACTGATCACCAGTATAGGAAAGCAGTATTTTAGTACCTTACCTTACCACGGGGTGGACAAGTTGCATTTGTCCAGCGCTGAGGCCGTATCAGCTCAGCCCACTGCACAAAGTATTTTAGTCATAAAACAGCAAATATAAATGTACAAAACATCAGTTTTTACACTTGTAACGGCAACATTGGAGAACTCGCACATCGAAAACAGGCACATTGACACACAGTCAGTGTGATGCGGACAACATCACCTTTTGCGATTTTTGCTGTTTTCGATGTGCGAGTTCTTCAACGTTGCCATTAACAAGTGTATAAACTGATGTTTTGTACATTTATTTCTATTAAGCGTTGAAATATGCAGCTCAGAGTGTGGGTGGCCGTGTGGTATGGCAGGTCGACCAGTTGGTCAAGTAACATTCATGGTCGACTTTTTCGAACACTGCCAGCTGTCGAATGACACTGAGTTCAGTGGCAACGATGTTCTTCAGGTGTATAACACTACTCAGGTCAAACATCGGCTCAATACAACCGGAATGTACATCGCTAGTACTAAGGTACTAACTTCCAAGTCACACAGATAATGCTACTATTTTATTTGCTCAATAGTCACTAAGTTTTTTCCATTTTTGCTGCATTATAGATCGTTATCATTGCTTATTTGTTTCGCTTTTGGAAGTTAAAACTTTTCCTGATTTTATTTAGTTTGTTTATTTAGTTTTTGTTTTCTGTTAAAACCAAAATTCTGCCTATTGTTAACTGAAAGGCAAAATGTGTGATCTCATTATAATTTAGATTTTGCCACTGGCTGACATTGTGTACTTTAAATATCATACTTACTTACTTACTTACTTAGTTACAGATTTTAAAAAAAAACTGCTGGCAGGGTCACCACTTGTCTAGAAATCTGGAAAAATCAAGGAATTTGCTAACTGTTGGTGAAATATTTAAGATTTGATTTAAAGTCAGGGATATGATGGGGAAAACTGTTCGAATTGTTAACTATATTTCAGGCAGCACTGGTGTTTTGTAGCATTGTGATGGTAGTACAGATATATTTTTAATTGTACATTTTTTGATGCATTGCTTTGCATTATTAGGCTCTTATCAGTGCTACATTTTATTTCCACACTGTTTGGTAGCATGCCTGAAGAGGATTTTAGTGAAGTGTCAGGGAATTTCTTGTGCCTGGATAGTCATCATGGGCCAAATTTCCAAAACTTTTTGAAGACATTTTCCAAAAATCGTTTTATGATGATTTAGGATGATTTAGGAATTACAAAGAAGTTTTTTTCTGAATTTTCGATGGCTTTCTTTGTGTTTTTAGAGAACTTCTTCTTTTTGTTCTTCCTATAGAGAGTTCAACTGAGAGTTCAACCAATCATATGCACATATACTGACCATGTAATGTAATCACCTTAGTTTCCAAACTTCTTAGGAACTTCTTTGGAAAACTTCTTATCTTAGTACATCAACAGGAAATGTAATTTTCACACCACTTTATTGTTTAATTTGACCACAAACGTTAATTTGCTTTGCTTACTGATTGTTGATTTTATCGCAGCATCACGTGGATAACATATGATGTCACACATGACGTCTAAGCTAAGTGTCAACATTGCACACTTTTTACAAATTTCGTTTTATTACACAGCTTTCACTGGATAAGACAGGGTTAATGCTTTCTAACGTTATTTGCCTAAATTTTTCCTAAGAAAATTGTGTACCCTTTCTCAGAATCTTCTGTGGAATATCTTCTTAAGTTCTTCTAAAGACATTTTTCAAAGAAGTTTCGAAAATCCGCGTACTTCCTTTGAAAAAGAAGTCTTTCAAAGGTCTTCCTAAGAAGATTTGAAAATTTGGTCCCATGTTTATTGTTCTACACATCTGTGTCTGTGTTATCTAATTAATTGTACTGTTTTTTATTAGTCGAAATTGCTCTGGTTTAAGCGATTCTACCTATTTCAACACATTTTTTCATAGTGCGATCTGTCTCTCTGTCGTCTGTCACATTTGTGCTTAAACCATTGACCTGTTTAAACCATTGGACATATTCAGATGTCATGCAGTGGGTCCAGTGACACATAGTGTTCGATGGGGTCTTTGCCACATAGGAGGAGAGATTTGGGGGTCAGAAACTTCAGCTGAAATGCACAAATTGCATGCTGCCACCTGGAGAATAGAAAATTCGAGTTGCGGAGACTAGCACCAGTGATTCCACTTCTTACCAAATAACGTTAGATTTGTTATTGTTGTTATTGTTACCAGCTTCACCTCCGGGAAGGTTACGGCAGTAATATGCGGAGGTCTGGCCCTCCTCCCATATGTGAGTTAGGGACGGGTTCGCCTGTATCGAGAGGTAGGTAATACTGTGTGATCCCATACGGCAGGCGAGGCGTCTGCGGCACACTGCCGGCTCGGGGCCTTGGAAACAGAGATGAGCACTGCTTGCATCAGTCACGGACTGTGAGAGAGTACTGTTGACTATCGGCGATTTAACCTTATTATTAACCTTTTTTAACCTCATTGCTATTGGTAAAGGATCACTGTGTGTGTATGGGTGTGCCAGACTGGTGGGTTCAGCCTGGAGGTGAATAATACAAATGCCAGTAATGTCATGGTTGGTGTTCGTGTCCTTGTCGGCAGTCAGTCCATTGACCGTGCTCCATCGTACATCGACATTTTTGGCCGCACGCTCCCGGTATAGCAAGTTTTTCTGTGTGTACTTTTTGTGTCAAATTTATTGGAAAAACAAACTAATTCTGTGTATTCTGGTTAGGTTGGGTGGGATTGAGATTTTTTAAATTTTGTTGCAGCCGTTTTTTTGCTCGATATCTTTCTCTTTCGCCAGACTAGCAGCTTCATGGCAGCGAAGGAGAAACTGAAAGCTTGTTTATGACAGTATATATGCTGATATGTCGGTGATTAATGAAGATATGTTATAATGTTGCCATATGGTCTTCAGAAGCTGTGTTTTTGTTAACTTGGTTCCTGCTCAGCATTAGTTTAGGTTGTTTTTGGTGTTAATTTTATTTTTGTATATTATGTGATCTGTTTAGCACTATCGTAGCAAATAACCAGAGATAACCCTCGAAGGAGACGTCTAGTGAGTCTCCACACTGTTGACAGTGCATAGGCCTATTTGATTACCTGGACACTGATAGTTGATTGCTGCTTTTTGTAGTGGTTTAGACCTAATGTGACTGTATGCTTCGTTAGAAAATGAAAGCTGGTTTACTGTTTGAAATGTGTTTAGGTCAACCTGACCAGACATCGATGGTATGATTTGCCGTTCACTCGAGAAGAGTCTTTGACTGCAGACAAGAAATTCACCATTACGTGTAAGTTGATAGTGCTCATTAGTGACTGTCTTCGTATTATAACTGTAAGCATATGTGAACTCAGATTGCACAGAATACTGTCATTATGTTAATTATCTAAATATTTCATAACCTCTAGTTCACCGAGATTGCTTGGGCAAACGTCTTTCTCTTTCTTTGCTTAGATAATGAACATAATGACAGTATTTTGTGCAATCTAGGCGTAAGTAAGTAAGTAAGAAAATTTATATAGCACACAGGGTTGACAGGAAAATCTGCCAAATCTGGAGCAGTTTTTGAATTGCTGGAAAATTGTTGTTGATATTAATGTAGACTATTTTATTTGTATCGTTACTAGTACTACTGCTTATACTCTAACAACTTTTTGTTTGGTTTGATCAGCTTTTTCATTGCTGCAGTTATTCTTGAGACATTTTTCGGGATTGCTGCTGCTGGGTTTGATAGGATGTGAAGGATCTGTCTATTAGTATTGTTATTCGTTGATTATTACTGTCGTGACTGAGTATTGGAAAATTTGGTCTGGCCTGTGTCTGTTGTGTTAAACAACTGTCGTGAATTGCAGTTGGTCCGAGCGTGGATCCGGCCGGAGTGACGATGGTGGACTCGGTGAAAGTTTACACAAAGCTGAAGGAGTCGTTCAACTGGCCGGACGACAGTGACGACTCGCCTGATTCTACGATGACCAAGGCTGCTGCACCAGGCAGCTCCAACGTGTCATCAGCAGAAGCCGCCACAGAGGGTGTTGCTAGTGCCACGATGGCAGCACCCACGCCTCTTACTTCTGCGGATCGGTACGTCGTGATATTTGCTTCGATCAGTGAGTCAATTTTATGCACGTTTTTTAGCAGTTTGTGTCAAAGACTGTTGTTATGTACTGCTAGTACAATGCAATAGTACAACAGGAAGGCTTAAAATCAACAGCCCAAGTCAGTGGAGCAATGCAAGGTTTCATCTCTTAGAAGTGAAGTGTCATCTAGGTTTGACTCGGTCCTGAGTCAAGTGACGTTCTCTTAGCAGCAGAGTAATAATTTATGAGTTTTGACGAATGATGACTTTATGTTGTGACTGTCTGTACACTGAACTGTAGAACTTTGTTGAATGATATGAGGAATATCATGAGGAATATATAATGTCTTTTGGAAAGTAAAGAATTTATAATCCAGGCAGACAGTGCTTTGGATACAGCAAATTAGTTTGATGACTTCACTCACAGTCCATCTGATTTATAATGATTAAACTGCGTCATTTCTCTATCTTATCTTATCATTTATCTTATCTTATCTTATTCTTAAAGAGACTATATTGTAGTTTATAATAAATTTTAGCTTTAATTGAAACACCGGTAGAATGTTCTGTTATCATCTTCTCGGTTTCTTGGTGATATGCATCCAGAATGTGTGCCTTAAACATCACATGAATCTGTGCATAACAGAACCGTGTGAGGATGTTCTTTAAGTAAGTAAGTAAGTAAGTAAATGATTTATAAAGCGCCAAAGTCTCAGAAAGAATCAGGGTGCATAATCATGCTGTGAAACTCTATTCATAAAGTGACGGGCATCAGAACTTATCAAATGGATGGTTCAACTTATTGATTCGAGAAAGAGTTTATTTTCCGAAACCACAACACAATAACATTACCATAGAAGAAACTAGCATAAAAAATTGGAGTTTCAAGCTACTGCCAGCCGAATATTAATTGAAGAGTGAGTTTTGGGTTGTTTTGTTATCATCCAAGGTCTCAGTAATTGCCGTGCTTGAGGGTAGTGTATCGCAGTTTAGCATTTAGCAATCAGTTTATGCCATTTAACTGACTGTAAATGCTTGAATAACTTGTTGTATTTGTAGATTAGTTGCAAGTGCGTTGGAAGTGCTCAACAGTTGCTTTACAACTGCAGGAGGGTCGCCTGATGAGAAGGTATTATTGCCGTGTGCACATAGCATTGCTTGTGGTCATTTTTATCTTTGTACTTTCTAACTGTTTGTATCTATGGGTTATGTACATGATCCTTGTTATTATGTCAGAGATCTTTGGCATTAACTACGACTAAGTAATTAGCAGGAATGAGTTTCCGGTTGCTTCATCCACTGTCCAAATTTTCAATAATGTTTTTTTTACCTTGAGAGTTTTCTTGTCTGGTATTAACTGTCTGTAAAGTGCAGTTGAAGTACTTAGGATAAACTGCTGCAGTTTTTGGACAGCAATGATATTTTGTGACTGTGCATAATTACATGAGTGTTTGGTGCAGGACCCGTTGCGTCAGTCCGCTCTGGATTTGTCCACGAAGCTGCTGACTCAGCCTACCGTGACAGCCATCCAGACCCAGTCTAAGGCGCTTTTGTCATCTCTGTTCACCAATCGAGCTGCATTCCACTGGCACAAGGTATCTTGTCAGCAGTGGCAACAACATCAGATGGATATGGTTTTGTGCTTTGGATGTTTTATGTGACGTAGGCTGTGCCAAGGCTGCTGATAAGTGAGTGAGTAATTGTAATAGTGGTACGAGCTGTATAATAGAGATGGTAATTTTTCAGTGGAGATGAGGATCTGTGAGTGATTGAGTGGGCGAGTAAGAATGCTTATAGCTGGCAAAGTTAAGCAAACAATTTGCAGTGTGCCGCTGCCTAGACGTACAAAAGCATCCGAAGTAATCGCATATAATGTTTGAAATCCTGAGGTCACTCAGGGGTGCAGGTTCGACTTCGCACTGGTACACTGACGGGTAACGACCTTAGGCAAGTTGTTCACACACATGTGCCTCTGTCACCAAGCAGTATAATTTGGTACCGGCTTCACCGCTGGGACGTAAACAGGCACACCGCGTGATTCACTGGCCCCGTATCCATGGTCTCGCAGTGTAAAAACTGGTGTCTGGCTGAGGGCCTTAGGAAACGGAGATCAGCCCCGCCCTATGGGCCGTAAGGCTCGGGAAGGACTTTACGTTTTTTTATAATGTTTGAAGGTAATGTTTTTTTCAGCGAATCTTAATCGGCAAACATGGCCAGCTGTCACAAAACTCCGGTTGCCAGTCTGACTATGTCTGCTGTGTGAGCAAATTTCAGAGCTAATTGAGTGGCTGAATGAATGGGTGATTATAAGCAATGTTACTTGCTTTAAGTGACGTATCAGATGCTACAACCGGTCAGAAGTGGAAACATTGGCTCTTGGTAGGCTACAAAGGTAAAAGGTAAAGGTAAAGATCGTCAATATACACGCCTCTAATGCGCTTTCGTCACTGACCAGAGCCGCCGGCCGCCCAACCAGTGCGTGCAGTCTGCAGACACAGGCTAGCACAGCAGCCAGGCCAGGCAGCCCCAGTCAGCTGTACCAAGGTCCCCACTTTCCATAACCCATGTATAATGGGTTACTACTCATTTAACCGACCCCAGAGGGATGGCAGGCTGAGTTGGCTT